>Ga0268264_10001945_pt1 | contig 18574 bp, 20 predicted proteins | sample KBSSwiS32_FD_190357 | JGI IMG/M metagenome (GOLD analysis project Ga0268264, IMG submission 190357) | Switchgrass rhizosphere microbial communities from Kellogg Biological Station, Michigan, USA - KBS Switchgrass S3-2 (SPAdes) (version 2) | ecosystem: Host-associated > Plants > Roots >...
TTTAAATAACTTGAACGGCTGTTAACCGAAGGGTTGTAGGTTCGAATCCTACCTGAGGAGCCAATCTAATCAATAACTTAGAGATTGGCTCCTTTACTGAACGATCTCACCTTTGACCGCTTCTTTGACCACGATTTCCGGCTGGGCTTTTTTGCGCTCTAAACCTTTGACCGCCTTCCGCGCCTCCGCTATCGCCGTGTGGCCGTACCGCTCCAGCATCCTGGCATCGCTCCACCCGCCCATGTTCAGCATGGTCTGGCTGCTGACTTCCGGGTTGCTCCCCAGATCACTCTTCCAAGTGTGCCGCTGATCGTGAAATCTCGCGCGGCCTTCGATGCCCGCCTTCGCTTTGACGTTCTGCCATGCGGTATCGATGTTGGTAACCGGCCTCGTGGGATCGCTCGGGAATGGCTTGCCCCACGGGAACACATACCAGTCCGGTTTCGTTTCACCGAACCGCTCCCGATACCATCCGAGGTATTCCACCAGCGCCGCCATCAGATCCGCGTTCATGGGGATAGGCCGGTTCTCCCCGCCCTTGGTTTTCGCCCGCTCGGTGACCATAAGCCGCTCGATCAGATCCAACTGACGCCAGCGCAAGGTGCGAATTTCCCGTTTTCGCAGCCCGCCCGCCTGGGCGAAATTCAGAATCAGGAAAGCCGAACGGGAACGCGGTAGGGCCTTCGCGGCATTCGTCGTGGGTCGGACTCTTTCTCAGGCTCCGATTGCACATCAGTAACGCGCTCTCCAGGTTTCCTTCCAGTTTCCGTAGCTCTTCGATCTTCCCTCGGACGCTTGTCAATTTCTGGTTGACTAGCTCGCGGACATCCTCACAGGCTTCCACACCCTCGCTGTGCAGGAGCAGGAGCTCTCGAACTTCTTGAAGGGAAAAACCAAGATACTGGGCCTTGCGAATGAATTTCAGCGCCTGGATTTCGTGCGGACCGAAGAGCCGGAAGCCACCCTCGGTCCGAGTCGAGCGTTTCAACAGACCTTGCTTTTCGTAGAACCGAATGGTGTCTACAGTGAGCCCGGTCTCCTTCGCTACCTCACCAATCTTGGTCTTCGGATCCACGGCTATTCTGGCACCCATCACACAATACAATCTGGAGTCAACTCCAGAGTCAAGTCCTTTCTGGCGCATCCCTCACTGGTTTGTCAGATTTTCGGATAAGTGGATAGCGCGAGCGAGGTGGTGAAGGCGACATCGTCGCGAAGATGACGCCCAGGATGACTACCGTTAATGTGACACATCAGGCTTTGGGACTTGCCGAAGCCAACTTCGGCGACCTTCCGGATGGCCGACCGTACGACGACCGGGCGAGCGTCGCCACAGCCCTAGTGGGGAGCGCCAAGCTACTTCTTATTGAGATAGTTTTCTTCCAGGAATTTGGACCTGAAATTTTGTGGCGGCACGGGGATGTCTGGCCGCCCCTCTGGCGTAAAGTCCATGAGATTCCAGTACGGCCAAACTGTGTCGACATGATTCCCCGATAATTCAGTTCCCCAAAAATGAAAGATCTTTCCTTCCTGCCTCCTAAAGACATGCATCACTGGCAATTGCCTATCATCGGAATCTCCCTGGCACTTGTAGTCGGCTTGATAGCGCGAATCCGATCCGGAAACCAGCGGAAGCTGCGACCATCCACGTTGTTTAGCCCAGGCGTTGATTCGATCTGCCGGGGCTTTGGCAATTGCGACAAACGACGCGTTTTGAGCGACCTGATACCAGGTTCGATCAAACCCGTCGACCAGCGAGGTACAGGAAGGACAGGGATTGTCCCAGTTGGGGCCGTACATGAACGAGTAGAGCAAAAGCGTATTCTTTTCTGCAAATAGCTCAGAAAACTTCACACTCTTCCCTACTTTTCCATCGTTGGCCCATTGGAAGACGTAGTCTTCTTTTAGCTGGCCGCCCGGAGGGAGAGCGCGGCGCTTTGCCGCCACGGATTTTACCTTCTCAATGAGCTCTTTTTCGTCTTTGAGTAATGCTTCGCGCGCATCGCGATACTCTCTGCTTTCATTCGGGTACCGTAGGTCACTCATGGTCGCTCCTTCTTGAAACCAGTATCCGATGTTTCTCCGAATGGCTGGAGAGCCGCTGGAGAGGACCTACTTCGCAGTTGCGCCACGACAACTACGAATTCAATCTGCCCTTCTCGTACTCGTCGGGCTGCGCATCCGAAAGTTCCTGATCAAGCCCGATTCTGGACAGTCTTGACAGGATCGGTCCGAAGCGACTTCCGATAATGGTGGATATCAGGCGCTTAAGCGCGCGCCACTTCGACAGTCTTTGAATTGGGCCACGAACGGCATCTGTCGTCGCCGGTCGGCTGAAATTTCGGGGGCTACTTCCCAGTACCACGGACCGCCGGCGGAGGAAGCGTGCCGCCTTCAGCGAGCGTCTTCATATTGTTCAGCGCACGTGTAAACTGCGCGGTCCGTTGCTGAATATCCTTCCCGCGAGCGGCGTCGTCGGCCAGCATCGAGTTGTCAAAAACCAATGTGTAAAGGAGCTTTGACGTGGTCGCGCTTACCGGAACTGCTTCCACAGTGCCGTGATACAGGTTGTAACGGAGGCCTTCCCGCACCGGCTGGGTGTAGGTGTACGACATACTCGTTTTCGCGACGAGAATCTCTATGACAGCGCCGTTGCGAAGCGACCGCACGGCACCGACTTCGCCATCTTTACCAGAAGTGATCAGGCAATCGACCTGCAGCCATTCTTCGATATCGCAGTATTTACCGACGCGCTTCCAGACGCCCGCCGCAGGAGCGTTAACAGCGATTTCGAGGGGGATGGAAGTGTAATGCGGATTCGGAGTCTGTAATGGTGCCGGAGCTGGCGCCTGGGCGAAAGCGGTGCTGAAGACGACAACTAGCAGACCGATGATCATTAGCAAATGCCGCAACTGTGTTCGCGAGCAAAAAGACTGCATGGCCTCTTGTATACCACATCGTGCGGCAGCCGCAACCCTTCGCTCCATAACGGAAACCGTTGACACGAACAGCCGCGTGTCGTGGCCATCGGTTAACCTCAACGTATATGCGACATGCCGCAGCGGCGTACGCCGGTGAACGTGCGCTCACGCCCGGCGAGCGTTGGGGGTCTCTTCTCGAAGTCCTGCTCGGTGCGTTTATCGTGATAGGCCACAATGTATTTCGCATTCTGCCCAACGAGGTGCCGATCCTTTTCGTGCTCCTCTTTATTTCCCTACGCCTCCGCGACGGTCGATGGACAGTGCCTGGACTCGAGCGGCCAAGGTCGTGGCCAAAAACGCTGGCGATCGCAGTGATCGCGGCTGCCATACTACAAATTGGAAGTGAACTCGTCATGCAGCCGCTCGGGAGCCACCTTTGGCATCATCCCGAGCAGGCCTCTTCGGTGTTGACGACATCGGCTCTCAGTTGGAGGTCAGCCATGCGGAATCTGGCAATTGTGTGGAGTTTTGGGGCATTCGGCGAGGAGTTGAGCTACCGCAGCTATCTTCTTACCCGTGCTGCTGATCTAGGCGACCGCTCAAAGATCGCCTACGGCGCGGCAATGTTATATGTCGCTGTCCTGTTCGGGTTCGGGCATTTCTACAAAGGTCCTGCAGGGATCTTGGACTCCACCTATTCGGGCTTGGTTCTCGGAAGCGTTTATTTGTTGACCGGCCGCAACCTGTGGGCCTCGATTCTGACGCACGGAATAAGCGACACGTTCGCGGTCCTGATAGTGTTTATGGGATGGGCAACATAGGTTTACTGCCGAGCGCCCTGCCGGATGGTGGCTCGCTCCTGGCCTCTCCTCGCAACAGACTACCGATAATACGTGTAACCGGCAGTACCCTGTGCTTCGGAATACACGCTCTGCGGGCTGGGGAGGCGGTAACCGTTATATAACTGACTGACAGGACTAGTTCGTGGCCAGGCACAATTTAACGTTATCAGCGGTTGATCGCGCGATCGCTTTTGCGCTGGCACTCGTATGGATCGGAGCTGGACTTGTTGGAACATTGTTTGGTTTGCGCAATGGACGCTGGGCAGGCTTAATCATCGGAGTCATCAGCTTATGGTACGGAATCCTTTGGGCGAGAGCGGTGCAAAAGGGTCGCCGTTTGCACTGGCGGGAAAGCATCTGGCCGTGGCGGCGCCAGTGAGCGGGCAAAAGCGCCGCAGGCCAATAGTCCTTATCAGACCTTCAAGGGCAGAATTTTCTCAATCCGATGGCGGGGGACTGTCTTTTGGCCCAGAATCGTGGGAGTCGGTGGTATCCGGCGATTTTGACGGGCCTAATGCTCCCCACAATTTCTCAGCTAAGGCCTCATAGCGGGGAATAACTTCGGGAGCCAAGTGCTTGACTGTTTTATTTTCTGCTGACTCCACCGCCTCTTCAATGCACAAACAGATACTCATAAGCTCATCTCTCGTAAGCGTCAAGGTCACAGTGTCATCAGGCATGCCAGAAGTATATTATGCGAGCAGAGTGAGCGGGGTCGCTGAGACGCGTAGTTCTAGTTTCTAAATGTAGAACACAGTGTTCGAGCACCCCGCGTAAAATCCGGTCGTATGGCCGCCGTTAATGTTCGTTATCGGGCGCATTCACGTAGGTCTCGATCAAGAGTGATGCGCCGCCGCGACTGGAAGGGTAACGTAGGGAGATGAGATTCGTTACCCTGCGAGGGTGCTTCCCTAATGCTCGGCTAGACGGATCCATGTCGGCGATTTCGTCCAGGAAAAGCGCTACTGCGGCAAGCCAAGCCTTGAGCGAAAAGCCTTCAGTCTCGGGTGCCCGCGCAAGAATGTGAATTGCGGATAGTTGAGGTCTCGGCCGACGCGCGCAGGACCTGTTTGCGACATGCCTTCCAACGCGTCGAGAGTACGATTCGTATCGCCTAAGCCGGCGAAGATCAGCGCGAGTTCAAAGCTGCGCGTTGGACGAGTCTCGGCCGCCATTTTCTCGGCTTCCCTTCGGCGACCTGCTTTGGCGTAGGCATAACCAAGATAGCCCGGATTACTGGCGGCGCCCAGGATGTCGATCGCCTCATCAAGCCTGCCTTGTCCCACTCGGGCCCGTCCCAAGCACTCGGCGGCGTACGGGTGCTCACGCGGCAGTTTCAAGCAATTCTGGGCCGCCTCGTTGTATCGGCGCGCTGTAATGAGCGTATTAGCTAGCGCGAGACGAACCCGCGGAGAGAGCGGATCATTCCTCTCAGCAACCAGCGCCTGGCCGACTGCTTCTTCGATCCGACCGAGCGGCATCAAAAGGAATAACGCGAAATGAGATCGAGTATCTCCATTAGAAGGGTCGAGCTGAATCGCGCGGCGAAAGCTCTTCTCGGCGAGATCCCATTTGCCTTCGCGCGCGTAGGCAGACCCCAACGCGTCGTGAGCCTCGGCTAGAAGAGGGTCCAACTCGATCGCCTTCTGGGCGGCGGCTCGCATTCCCGCTAACTGGACCTCCCGATCTGGCTCGTCCTCACGTCGAGCCGATAGAAAGGCCTGAGTCGACGCGAGACCCGCATATGCAGGCACAAATGACGGGTCCTTTGCGATCACGTCCTGGAATAGATTGACGCTTTCGCTCAGATCTTCCGGGCCCCACTTCACGGTGATTGCTCGCGCATGAAGGTAAGCTTCATAGGCCTTCGTACCGGTTTCATAACGCCGCCGGCCGCGGCCCAGCTTCAGGCGCAAGTTATTCACGATGTTACGGGAGATCTCCTCATGGATCGCGAAAACATCGATCAGTTGGCGGTCGAACTGCCCTGACCACACCGGCATGTCGTCCCGGACTCGTATCAAGCGGATGTTGATCCGAAGCCGTTGGCCAGCACGCAAAACGGAACCTTCCACCAGATAATCGGCGCGCAGCTGTTCTCCCGCTTCTCGTACGTTCCTCGGCTTGTTCTTAAAGGCGAAGGAAGAGGTCTGCGAGCGTACTGCCAGACCGTCGAGCGTCGAAAGGTTGCGGATAATTTCGTCTGTCAAACCGTCGGCAAAGTAGTCGTTGCCCGGCTCTTGATTCAGATCGTTGAGTGGCAACACGGCGATCGGGATCGGCGCGGCGTGTCGCCAATACTGCCAGCCACTGATGGCCACCGCTACAAGCCCCAGGCAGGCGGCGATCCAGATTCTCGCGCGCCGGGATGGAGTCGCCCGTTTTGCATTGTCGGGCCAGCGAAAAACAGGTATATAGCCGCCTCTAGGCAGCTCAATGACGACCGGATCCGCAGCGCCTTCGCGCAAGTAGTACTCAGCCAGACGAGCCCGCAACCGGCCGGCTTCGGTTCGAACGAGGGAGTCTTGTTGCGGGTCGTAGTCCCGCTTCCCAAATACCTCGATTGCGATCACGGATTCTTTGAGTTCGTCATCGCGGCCCTCCAGATGCCGCTCCACGGTGAATCGCAAGAAACGCGAAAGGCGCTCGTTACGCGAGAAGCCCGGGCTCGCGAGCGTTCGTTCCAGCTGGCGGCGCAAGGACGCCGCTTGTGATTCGCCGGGCACCATAGCTGCCAGCATATCTCCTGTTTTTAATAGGATGCAACTGTATAAAACGGGTCTTCTACAGAGTTCCTCTTGGTTTCGTGTGCTTCCTCCTGTATCGTCAGGGTCGGGATCAAGCGTGATCGAGGAAATCCTTTGAACTCTCTTTTATACGAACTCAGATGGAGGCTCCAGTTGAACACGCAGTTTGCAACATCGAGTGGCATGAGCTTCAGGGCATCACTCGACGCAAGTTTAGTGCTATCGTTTTTCTTATTCGCCGTAAGTGGCAATGCGCCAACTGCGATGGCACAATCTAGGGGTCCGTTCACCCCAACTGGCAGCATGTCCACACCCCGGGCCGCACACACGGCCACTCTGCTCCGCGACGGCAAGGTTTTGATCGCCGGGGGATATCAGAATCTCCTACCTGCAACATCTCTCGCGAGTGCCGAGCTCTACGATCCTTCCACAGGGAACTTCTCGCCGACAGGAAACATGACCACAGCCCGCGCATGGCACACCGCCACCCTCCTCCCTGACGGTAGAGTCTTGATCGCCGGCGGCTACGGCCCTTTGGCCAGCGCGGAACTGTATGATCCTTCCACCGGAACTTTCACTGCCACCGGCGACATGGTCGGCGCGCCGGGATTCCACTCCGCCACATTGCTCGGAAACGGCAAGATCTTCATCGCGGGCAGTGGCCCAACGGCCGAAGTCTATGACTCCGCTAGCGGCACTTTTGCTGTCACTGGCGCGTACGCCGGTTCATACACCAGTAGCCCATCAGTTTCCACGACCACTTTGCTCCTGGACGGCCGGGTGTTGATCACCGGATGTGTTTGCCCCAGGCTCGCGAACGCACCAGTGATTGAACTCTATGATCCTGTCGCCGGCACGTTCAGCCTTACGAGCAGAGTCGGTGGAACAGTACGTTGGTGGAATAACGTAAACACGGCGACCTTGCTCATAAACGGCAAGGTCTTAATTGCAGGTAATTCTGAAAACGATGGGTTTCCAGCGGAAGCAGAAGAGTACGATCCCTCGAAAGGGACCTTCGCAGGTATTGGTCATACCATCGCGCCCCACGAGTTCTCTACGGCTACTCTCCTTCCCGATGGAGCCGTATTGATTGCCGGAGGCCAATTACTTGGCGGCGACAGTTCAGCCGGCGCTGACCTTTATTCTCCCGCGACAAGCACTTTCTATACCCCAGGTGACATGACCACGGGCCGCTATGGGCACACGGCGACGTTGCTCCGTGATGGCACTGTCTTGATCGCCGGGGGTTTTAGCTCTTGGCCTGCTGGAACATCCAGCGCCGAACTGTACATACCGCTAGCATCAGTCTGGCAAGAGGCAGTGACCGCCATGAAAGCGACGGCGGGAACCGATAGCCTCAGCTTTTGGCAGTGGGCCTGGTATTGGCAGAGGTCCCCCGCATTTCCCGGCGCTCCCCCGGGATTTGGGGTGCTTGGCTCTATCGACAATACCCCTGGAATGATCGATAAAATTGTCGCAATAGGTGGGGGCGATGGATTTCGGACAGTCTCCGCTGCACAGTGGTTGCTGTATTATCGTCAGGCGGCTCAACCACCTGATTCCTGGCAACAGGCCATTACCGCCATGAAAGCGACGGCGGGAACCGATAGCCTCAGCTTTTGGCAGTGGGCCTGGTATTGGCAGAGGTCCCCCGCATTTCCCGGCGCTCCCCCGGGATTTGGAGTGCTGGGCTCTATTAGTCCCGGTCTTATGGAACAGATCATCATGGCGGGCGGCGGCGATGGGTTTCATATCGTTTCCGCGGACCAATGGCTGCTGTATTATCGTCGGGCTATATGTACGGGATGTTGGGATTACTGAGAAACCGATTTGAGGTGAATGGCAGTCCTGCTGTCGAGGCTACTACCGTTAATGCTGCGTATCAGGCGGTTGTCCCAATTTTTTTCGCTATATAATCCCTACATGCGTCCAACCCGCTCCGTCCGCACCCTACTACTTGGGCCGACGCTCGCCGCACTTGCAGTTTACGGGGCATGGGCATATCCATCCGTTTTTCAGCGCGGCCTCACTCTGAGCAAGCTGGGTGTAGAGCCCGGATACGTAGTCTACGCCGCTGCTGACGGAAATACGTATGCAATCGACGTAGAAGGAAAGGTCGCTGGGAAGTGGCCATCGCCGCAAGCGAATAGTAGGGCCGACTACACGCGCCCTCTGGCCAATGGCAATTTGCTTGCGCGGATTAAAGTGAACGGCAACACGAAGCCCGCAAACGGTGATGCCATCATCGAATTCACTCAGGATGGACGCGAAGTTTGGCGTTACGCACCCGAAGGACGGGAAATTCACCATGACCACGAACGGATGGAGAACGGCAACACGCTGGTCATGTGTTCGCGGGAACTGGATCGTCCGATGATCTCGCACCGTCTTCTAGCCGATGACTGCCTGATCGAAGTCGATCCTGCGGGCAAGATCGTATGGGAATGGCAAACAGCTGATCATTTTGACGATCTTGAATTGTCGAACGACACCAAGGCGGAAATTATGAAGGGATACGCCAGTCGCACAGGACCGGGTGCCCCACCGCCTCCCAGGGCTATGGATTACCTTCATATGAACGCCGCCAGCCCCATCCCCGCCAGCGCCGGCCACACGGACCCTCGGTTCCGGGCCGGGAACGTCATTGTGAGTTACCGCTTCATCAACACGATTGCCGTGGTGGATCAAACCTCAAAGAAAATCGTCTGGAAGATGACAGCCACCACAGTCGGGCAGCACAATCCATATTTCATCCCCGCTGGCTTGCCTGGAACCGGACACATTCTGGTATTCGATAACGGCAACGTGGAACCCAACACGAATCCGATGCATATCGGCAGCCGCTCAAATTCCCGGGTACTCGAGATCAACCCTCTGGATAACTGGATCGTTTGGGAATACACCGCGGATAAAAGCAATCGGCCGCTGTGGAGCTTCTTCAGCCATTACATTAGCAGCGCGCAGCGGCAGCCGAACGGGAACACTTTGATTTGCGAAGGCGCGAACGGCCGCTTCTTCGAAGTGACGCCCGACGGCGAAATCGTATGGGAGTATGTCAACCCGTTTGCGAATGCGGCCGCGAAAATACCCGATTACACCGTGTTCCGCGCCGCCAAAGTGCCGGAGAGTTGGTTGAAAAGCCGCTCACGATAACGGAAACCGGAACGCCCAAGGCCGTCCAGTTGGTCGCCGATTCTGAACAAGTATCCTCGGCGTTTCTCGCCTTGATGTTCCTCCCCAAATGGAGGTAATGTCAAAAACACAATGAGTAATGCGATCAAAAACCAGCTATAGTCAGTCCGACCTTGATCCCAAAGAGTCGTCCGAGTTTGATTTGTGACCTCAAACTCCTCCCTTTAGACCATATCACCTAATCCACAAGTCAGCCCGATGGGGTCTAGTGACGTGACGGAGCGGTCACATCACAAAGGCGTTAGGGAAAGCAAGGAACAGTCAAGGCTAAGGGACGGCTGCTGCGTAATGATGTTTAAGCCGTCTGGTGCGGCGCAGCTGGATCACGACTGGTAACAGGGCAGGGCCGGCATTGACGCCTAATTCGTTGGGGGATCGCTCGCCGGAAGAGACTCGTCCAGTGCCTGTTCGATCGCCTGTTCCTCGGCTTCACGAATCTCTTTTTCGGCGCGAATCCAATCGTCTAACGCCGAACCGGGTCGATTGCCGCGTCGCCTGTATAGTGCCTCTGCGCGCCGGCGGATTCGTTCTTCCCGTGCTTTCGAGTCTTGGGATGTGCTCATCTTTCCGGCCTCGCTTTAGGCTTCGCGCTGCCGTTCAATTTGGGGATGTGGTGTACTTCGCGATGAGTGTGCAGCGATAATATGTGCCAACGCGGAGCGCCGCCCGCGCCGGCGTGCGGACCTGTCTGGTCGGCGTCGCGAGTCCCGGCGGATCGCGGTGCGCGTTGCGTCGATGTTTCTGCAGTCTCGATGTCAAGAGACGCCTTGGGGCTAGCTTGCGTTACCGACTTCCGAAGCCAGCCTTTGCCTTTGAGCAACTTGAGCACCTATTTCTTCTTGGGATCTTTAGTGACCCGCTCGGCCCAACGGTGGGGCGGAAACGCGAAGAGGACGATCAGCGCGATCATTAACAAGAGCACGAAGATGAGGAAAAAGAGGGCCACAATTACTCCTTGGTCTATTTTCTATAGCTTGAATCTAATTACCGGAACAGCAAGGGGGCAGTTTCACCCCTAATCTCCCAACCCCCACCCGGAAGAGTTCATTATTGAAGGCTCGGGAAATCTACTTTCGCTCAAACAGCAACCCCAAGCTCCCCAAGCACATGGATTTCTGACGCAGTTTTGACGCCACATCCGGATCGACGCCCCGATCGGGCGAATACATGGCAACGCGGCATGACCGAAGGGCCAGCGAAGGGGATCCCGACGTTCATAATCGTTCTGATTCGATGACATCATGGGTCAATTGCTCCACTAACCTCACACGGCCTTGCCCGCATACTGAAGCAGGCCAAAAGGCTATGGTCTACGAAATCCGGCAAATGAGCAGTTCGCGCTCGTACACCAGTTCGGACGGTAGGTGGTCGTGTAGTTCGATGAACAACTCTTCGTGACCCACCACTTCCTTTTTCCAGGCGGCGGCATCGAACTTCTGCAGTTCGTCGAACTTCTCACGCGGGAAGCTCATACCATCCCAGTGAATATCCTCGTAACGGGGCATCCAGCCGATGGGCGTTTCGCGCCCCAGCGCACGGCCGTGGGCGCGATCGACGATCCATTTCAGAACGCGCATGTTCTCGCTGAAACCGGGCCACAGGAACTTGCCGTTCGAATCCTTGCGGAACCAATTTACGTGAAAGATCCGAGGTGTTTCACTTAAACTGCGCGACATCTTAATCCAGTGACGGAAGTAGTCGCCCATGTGATAACCACAGAAAGGGAGCATGGCCATGGGATCACGACGCACTTTGCCGATGGTTCCAGCAGCGGCAGCGGTCATTTCAGACCCCATGGTGGCGCCGGTGTAGACACCCGCGCTCCAATTGAAGGACTGGTAGACCAGGGGCATTGTAGTCGCGCGCCGTCCGCCGAAGATGAACGCGCTGATGGGAACGCCTTCCGGATCCTGCCATGCAGGGTCAATGGTGGGGCACTGCGAGGCGGGAGCCGTGAACCGTGAATTGGGGTGAGCAGCCTTGGCGCCGGTGGCCTTGCCGATCTCGGGCGTCCAGTGATTGCCCTGCCAGTCGGTACAGGACGCTGGCGGCTCTTCAGTCATACCTTCCCACCACACACCGCCTTCGGGAGTCAGCGCGACGTTGGTGAAAATGGTGTTGCGCGCCAGTGTGTCCATGGCGTTCGGATTAGTATGGCGTGAGGTGCCGGGGGCCACTCCGAAGAATCCTGCTTCCGGATTGATTGCGCGCAGACGACCATTGGCATCTGGCTTGATCCAGGCGATGTCATCGCCGACGGTCCATACCTTCCAGCCGTCGAAGCCATCGGGCGGGATGAGCATGGAGAAGTTAGTCTTGCCACAGGCGCTAGGGAACGCGGCAGCGACGTAGGTCTTTTCGCCCTGCGGGTTCTCGACGCCCAAGATAAGCATGTGTTCGGCCATCCAGCCCTCATCGCGGGCCATGTTGGAGGCGATGCGCAGGGCAAAGCACTTCTTGCCCAGTAGAGCGTTGCCTCCGTAGCCTGAACCGTAGGACCAAATCTCGCGGGATTCGGGGAAGTGTACGATGTATTTCTCGGAGTTGCACGGCCACACTACGTCTCTCTCACCGGACTGGAGCGGTGCCCCTACGCTGTGAACGCAGGGCACAACACGCTTCTCGTCCTTGTCGATTTCCTTGAAAACACGGGATCCGATGCGGGCCATGATGCGCATGTTGACAACGACATAAGGAGAGTCGGTGAGTTGCACCCCGATCTGCGACAGCGGTGAGCCAATCGGGCCCATGCTATAGGCCAGCACATACATAGTGCGTCCATGCATCGCACCCTTGAATAGAGACTTGAGCTTCTTGCGCATCTCAATCGGATCCACCCAGTTATTGGTGGGACCCGCGCCGTCCTTAGAGAGAGAGCAGATAAAAGTGCGATCCTCTACTCGAGCAACATCACTAGCATCGGAGCGGGAGTAGTAACAGCCGGGCCAAAGCTTCTCGTTGAGCTTGATCAGCGTACCGCTTTCCACCATCTGCGCGCACAGCTCTTCATATTCTTCCTGTGAACCATCCACCCAATGGATTGCTGCGGGCTTAGTAAGCTCCCTCATTTTCTCAACCCACTTCAGGAGGTGCTTGTTTTCACTCAGAGGTAGGGCCGGATTGCGAACCCCCAACGCGACAGCCGAATCATTATTCATATAATTTCCTTTCTGCAAGAACTCGGACATACGACGTAATGAATGCTACGCTCAGCCCAATTGGCCCAGCGCAAATTAGGGAACCAGTACTGGACGTCCCAAAATCTGAGGGATCTCCGCGAGCGAATAGGGAGGATTTTGCGTGTCGAGGACTCGTCTGATCTCGTCATTCGTCAACTGCAGGCGGCGGAGGTGGAAAATAAACCGAGCTTTCAATGCGTCCCGGCCCGACAGAAAGACATTCCCATTCTTGGCTGCGCTACTAATCCAGCCCTGCTGTTCAAGATCGAGCAGGTCACTTTCACTGACTTTGAGATTTCGGGCTATCGTAGCGAGTGATTGATAAGTACTCATAATGTTGATTTACTTTCGGGGTGTTGTTGAAGGGCAATACGCTCATGTGACGCTGATTGGTGCGACGGATTCTCCTGTGGTCGGCGGGCGAGGATTGCTAAGCGTCCATCTGGCGGGTTCCCCTCCGATACTGGTCTCACGACCACTAGTTCGAATCCAACGACACGGAGTTCTTCGGCGACGAAGCCGAGTGAATATGGACGTTGCCGAAGAAGCAGTTGTGAACGATGTGCAAGAGGCCGATGCAGCGGGCCGATGGTCACCAGACATGAAGCGAGGTGCTGATTATCGTCAAAGCGGTACTGGAGTTCGCACATCGTATCACCGTGTGCAAAGGCCTCATCGGTTTCCCAGAACTGTGCATAGCCATGCTCCTGCACGATGTCGAAAAGGAACCAGCCTCCGGGTTTTAGATTGCGAAACGAGGACGCCAGCACCGCCCGAAAGGAATCGGCTTCAAGAAACTGGTTGAGGCTATTGTAAAAGCAAACAACCGCGTTTACCCGGTGACGGAGGCGGAAATGGCGCACATCGGCTTGGAAAAGCTGGCCCGGCCATAAACGCTTCCGGGCATAGCGGAGCATTGCGTTTGAGCCGTCGATACCGGTGACCCGGTAACCATGCTCTGCGAGCCACTGTGCAAAGTGTCCAGTTCCGCAGCACAGTTCGAGGACAAGATCACCAGGTTTCAATTGTGGTGCGAGTTTCCTTTGAAACAGGCGAACCGAGTGTTCCAAAAACGCCCGTCCCCAATTGGACTCGTAGAACGGCGCCAACGCATCGAAGAGGTGAGGCGATCCGTTCATCAGGCGTCAAAGCACCCCGGCTTCCAGTCTTCCCAGGGAATGGGTGCACCTATGTCTCTCACTAGCTGTGCCACCTCTGCCTGCGCGATCTGTTCGATCATGTTGACCGTGCCCGTCAGTTGAGAGTGGAAGTAACGGCGAAGAGAATCGATCACTTGACTATAGTATATTCGAATACTATTATCTTAGCAAAGGTGTAGTCAGTTTTCAAACCATTGTGGGGAGGGGCCCTTTTTCCTGCGGTTGCAACAATTCATGGTATATTAGAATATTCGATGATGATAATATGATACCTATGAACGAGCCCCTCCGTCGCTTCAAAGCTGAGATTTTTCAGGCGCTTGCTCATCCAACGCGAATCGCGATTGTAGAAGCTCTCCGCGATGGCGAGTTGCCGGCGGGCAAGCTGATCGACAAGCTCGGTCTGGAGCAAGCTAATGCTTCTCAGCATTTTGCGATTCTGCGGGCCAAAAAGATTCTGGTGAATCGGAAAGTGGGAAACCAAGTCTTCTATTCTTTGCGAGATCCCGTCCTAATCGAAGTTCTCGATATCCTCCGCCGTTATTTCTACTCTCAACTGACTGAAACAGTGAACATGCTCGAAGAGGTTGGACAGGGGGAGCAGGCATGAAAACCTTTCTGACGCGCATCCCCTGGCAAAACTGGAAACCCAGGCTCCTGGATAGTTTGGCTGTATACTCCAAGAAACTATTTCTTGCAGACCTAATCGCCGGGTTGACAGTGGGGCTAGTGGCGCTTCCTTTGGCGATGGCTTTTGGTATCGCATCCGGCGTCACTCCACAAGCAGGCATCTACACGGCGATCATCGGTGGCTTCCTGGTGTCCTTGTTAGGGGGCTCAAAAATCCAGATCGGAGGGCCCACCGGCGCCTTCGTCGTGATCGTGGCCGGTATTATCGCTAAACATGGGCTTTCTGGACTGCTCATGGTCACGATGATGGCAGGCGTGATCTTACTCTTCCTAGGACTCACCGGGTTGGGCAACGCCGTGAAGTTCATACCCCGCCCTATTGTGATCGGCTTCACAAATGGCATCGCGCTGCTCATCGCTTCTACGCAAATCAAAGATTTCTTCGGGCTGAAGGTCGGCGAGGTGCCCAGCGAGTTCCTCGCACGCCTGAAAACTCTCGGAGTGTATTTCCATACATTGGACATGCGTACCCTGGTGCTCGCCGCTATGTCGCTCGCCGTGATCCTGCTGGTTCCGAAGTTATTCCCCAGACTCCCGGGATCAATCGTAGCCCTTGTGTTGGCCACAAGCGCGGTGATGATCTTCGGAATTCCAGTCGCAACTATCGGCTCCAAGTTCGGCGGAATTCCCGCGGGGCTCCCCGTATTTGATATTCCCAAATTTCGGCCGGACCTCCTTCTCCCGCTCCTGCCTTCGGCTCTCACCGTCGCAATCCTTGCTGCGGTAGAGAGCCTTTTGTCCGCAGTTGTCGCCGACTCCATGAGCGGAGATCGCCACAATTCGAATGCGGAACTGGTAGCACAAGGTGCGGCGAATTTACTTTCGCCTTTGTTCGGAGGAATCCCCGTAACGGGCGCGATTGCCCGTACCGCCACCAATTTTCGTAGCGGCGCCAAGTCGCCGGTTGCCGGCATCATTCATGCCCTCACCTTGTTGGGCGTCATCATGTTCCTAGCTCCTCTCGCGAAGTTCGTCCCGCTGGCGACACTGGCCGCCGTGTTGTTTGTGGTTGCCTATAATATGGGCGAGTGGCGGGAGATCGGTGCCATTCTTCGCCTGGAGCTGCCCGACAAAACGGTCTGGCTGGTTACATTCGCCTTGACTGTCATTGCCGATTTGACTGTGGCCGTCGAAGTTGGAATGGCGTTGGCCGCTTTGCTTTATATCTACCGGGTTTCCCAAACCACAACCGTCTCCACTGTGACGCCACAATACATCCGGGACGGGCGGCCGCACATACTTCAGGATAAGGATGTACCCAATTTTGTAACCATCCTGCGAATTCATGGGCCATTCCTGTTCGGCACAACCGACAAGCTTATGGAAGAGGCAGCGAACCTATCGAGATTCGCGCCCATCGTCATTCTGCGATTGAGAAATATGACGGCCATTGATGCAACCGGATTGCACGCTCTCGAAGTTCTATCCGACCGCTTAAAAAAGTCGGGTCGAACCCTCCTTCTATGCGGAGCCCATCACCAGCCTGCCAGGTTCTTGAAGCAGGCCGAGTTCGTTGAACACGTCGGCAAAGAGAACATCCTTCCCCATATCCAGTCCGCTCTGAAACGAGCCCACAGGATTCAGGCGAGCTTCTCGGGGTTGGGCGACGAGGTCGCCCGCGACCTTGAGCACGCTCCGATGTGAGTCAGGATTCGCCGTCCAAGCGAGTTCTATACGCTCTTGGCTGATTAAGAGATAACTTGTCAGAGCCGGCCTAAGGAGCGTCGTTTGCGGATGCTCAAGGACATCGCAATAAGCATTCCGCAAGCCAAGGCCATTGGAAAATCCGTTGCGATGGTTAGCACCGAAGTAACAATCCAAGCGCCCGCTTGCATTGGGAGCTTTAAGAGCCCGAGTACTTTTCCCCAATGGGGCATGCTGACGACATTCAAGACAAGGATCGCAGCGATAACCGGGAGTGGAACCAGTTGCACAAATTGAACGGTCAGCAGCAAGAGCGCCAATTGAAACATCGCCTGTAGTATTCCAGCCACTGGTGTTTGTGCACCACTGCGTGCATTCGTGGCTGTGTACAGACTGCTACCGGAAGCCGGCAAGCCTCCCACAAAGGAGCAGGCCATGTTTGCGGCTCCGTCTATAAAGAGCTCAACTCGCGGCCGTTGGTGCTCGCCGGTCAGACCTGCCGTAAGTTTCCCTGCCTCCAGCGATTCAATCGTGATCAGCACTGCAATCGCCATTGCCTGTGCCAACAAACCGCCGGGGAGATCGAAATAGAGTGACTGATCAAAAGGGGAAAGGAGCGACGGCAAGGCAGAGCCATGGTTTGCGCCAATCGTCTGGACTGGAATGTGCCAGAACCTGACGGAGAGAGCTCCGATCGTCATTGCGATTAAGCTTATCGGAATGAACGCAGAGATCTTCCGGCATGCTGCGATCAGTACCAACGTTGCCAAAGCGATCATGATCGCTGGGGCTGAAGTCCCCGAAAGGGACCGCATTACCGCCGTAGCTCCTGTCCGAACATCGTTGGCCTGAATCGCAATCGTCATCCCCAGAAGGTCGGGGAGCATACCTGTGGTGATGAGGATCGCCAGGCCGGTTGAAAAACCGACCACGACCGATCGAGGAATGAATCTGACGGCTGCTCCCAAGCCCGTCGCAGCCAGTACCAAGATAAAGGCACCAGCAAGCATCGCTGTAAGCGACAGATCGCGAACACCTCCCCGGCTCACGATACTCGACGCTATGGCCAAAACAGTTAGGCTTGGTGCGCTAATCTGAACCTTAGTCCTACCCAAAATGGAAGTCAAAACACCAACGACGACTGCACCGTAGACTCCATTCCGAAAATTGATTCCACACATGATCGCCATGGCGATGCTGGTTGGGAACATCTCCGACGCAACGGTCAGCGCAGCGGTCACGTCTGAGCGGAAACGGAATGAGTCGTAATAACGAAGGCAGACCACCGACTTGGGCATCCAAATCGTGTCGGCGTTGGTGCCTAACCCGAGCATCGACCTCCCTTCGCCAATCACTCAGCGCGATGTGCCGTGCAGTCTTTCTCCCAGGCGTCCGATGGCCAGCAGAATCCCATGCAACAGAGCTTGCGGTCGGGGTGGACACCCGGGGACATACACGTCGACGGGCACTACCATGTCGACCCCTCCCAGGGAAGCATAGTTTACACCAAAAATGCCGCCACTAATGCCACAGGCTCCTACTGCGACAACCACCTTCGGCTCGGGCGTCGCGCGATAAGTTTTCAGCAGCGCGAGTTCCATGTTCCGGGTTACGGGACCCGTGACGAGAAGCATGTCCGCATGGCGTGGCGAGGCGACGAAGTGAATGCCGAACCTTTCGATATCGTAGATCGGATTGTTCAAAGCGACAATCTCCAGCTCACAACCGTTGCAGGAGCCAGCATCCACCTGACGAATGGATAGCGACCGCCCCAACAGTTTTTGGATGGCGCTGTTGAGGTTCTGCCCAACCCTGTCGAGATCCGTGTCGCGTTTCGAAAAGCCGCTGCGCACGGCCCGTAACTCGCGATGTGTGCCATCAGCATTTAACCCATACTCCACCGTCGTCACCAGGTGGAGCCGATCGCGAGTCGCCAACTCGCATTCCTGTGTGACCGTCACGGCTCGATCAGCGCCTTGCTCAGCACACAATCCGCAGAAGACGCACCGGCCCAGGTCTACCGTGACGCTGCGCGATTCCCCCGCATCCTGGACCGATATCGCCTCCGTGGGACAAACTTCCGCTGCTGGCCGGGCATTCCGCCAGTGTTCAAAGTCAAAAGCGGGCCGGCCCCGAAAGGACTCCGAAACCTGTGCAGGGGCGCTCGGGTAAGACGTGGTCACCACTCCGGTACTGATG
>Ga0268264_10001946_pt1 | contig 18572 bp, 16 predicted proteins | sample KBSSwiS32_FD_190357 | JGI IMG/M metagenome (GOLD analysis project Ga0268264, IMG submission 190357) | Switchgrass rhizosphere microbial communities from Kellogg Biological Station, Michigan, USA - KBS Switchgrass S3-2 (SPAdes) (version 2) | ecosystem: Host-associated > Plants > Roots >...
GGAAGCACCTGCTCGAGGAGCCGCTTCCGCCAGGAACTGGATGGTGGTTCGTCACTGGGAGCATTTTGCTCTTTCTGCTCGGAGTGCAGTTGCTGACCGGCGTGGTGCTGTCGATGTACTACGTCCCTTCGTCTGAATCCGCGTACGACAGCGTGCGGTTCATCATGACGCAGGTGACGTTCGGCCGCATTCTCCGCGGTCTGCACTTCTTCGGCGCCAGTTTCATCGTCGTCGCGTCGGTCGTCCACATGCTGCGCGTGGTCATCTTCGGCTCGTACAAGAAACCGCGCGAGGTGACGTGGATCACCGGCGTCCTGCTGCTGTTGATCATCCTGGGCTTCGCGCTGAGTGGATATCTGCTCCCGTGGGACCAGCGCGCGTATTGGGCGACAACCGTCACCATCAACATCGCGCGCAGCACACCGATCGTGGGTGAATGGATAGCAGGCGTGTTGAGAGGAGGCGACACGCTCGGCGCGCTCACGCTGCTTCGCTGGTATGCGGCGCACGTGTTCCTGCTGCCCGCCGCGCTCATCGCTTTCACCGTCGCGCACGTCTATCTGATGCGTCGCCACGGTATCTCTGGACCGGTCGTCCACGTCAAAGGTGAATCGCAGCCGTTTTATCCCGTGCACGCGTTGAAAGACACGATCGTGATTGCGTTCGTGTTTGCCGCGCTGCTGACACTCGCGATCGCCGTCCGCGCGCCGCTCGACGCCATCGCCGATCCATCCGACGCGACGTACGTGCCGCGGCCTGAGTGGTATTTCCTGAGTCTGTTTCAGCTGCTGAAGTACTTTCCGGGGCCATTCGAGCCGGTCGCGACGATGGTGATTCCCGGTCTCGTCGTGGCGCTGCTGTTTCTGCTCCCGTTCCTCGATCGCGCCGTCGAACGCCGGCCCTCGCGGCGGCGAACGGTCATGACCGTGTTTGGCGGAGGGTTGCTTGGTGTTGCGGTACTCACATCTCTAGGCCTGCGCGATACACCGCGCGCCGCCGATGCGAATCGGTGGGCGCCGCTCTCGCTGGCGGGCTATGAGTTCGCTCGCGACGCGCGCTGCCAGATGTGTCACCAGGAAGGCGGGGTCGCCAATCCCGTGGACCAGACGATCGCCCGCCGCGACCCCGACTGGCTGGTTGCCCACGTGCGCGACCCCCAGATGATTGCGCCAGACCTGCGGCCCGTGCCGAGTGGCGCAATGACGGAGGGTCAGGGGCGGGCCGTCGTCGCTTATCTGCGCCGTGTCCGGGCCGGTGCGTCGTCGCCGAGGGATACGCCGAATCAGCCGGCGGTGCTGGTATATGGCCGATATTGCTCAACATGCCACGCGCTGGACGGCGAAGGCGCGACTGTCGCACCCGACCTCAGCCGCGTCGGGACGAAGCACGATGCGAAGTGGCTGCGCGAGTGGATTACAGATCCGCCATCCGTGCAGTTCGATGCGACGATGCCGCCGTTCGGTGATCGGCTGAGCGAGGAACAGATGACCGCGATCGTCAATTACCTGGCGGCTCGAAAGTAGAACAAATGAGCGGGGGTTTCCGTCTTACATCTGGCGAAGTCCGTGGAGGAGTTATGCGGCGTTTCGTGTCCTGGGTTGGTGTTCTCGCAACAGTGTGGGTGATGGCTGCCGTCCTGGCGGCGCAGGCGAAACCAAGCCTCGAGCAGCTTGACCGCGTCATGAAAAAGGACGGGCCGGCGCAGCAGGCGCTCGTCAAAGCGATTGTGGCGGGCAATCAGGCGGCGGCAAAACAGAACCTCTTGACGCTGCAGCAGGGAATCGCCGAGGCGCAGACATTCTGGGTCGCGAACAAACGCACCGATGCTGTGGATTTCACCAAGACCGTCCTCAAGAAGTTAGACGGGCTGGATAAATTGATCAGCGCGCCCACGCTCGATTCGACGACCGCGCTCGCGGCAGTGCAGGATCTGAACAAGTCGTGCACCGATTGCCACAAGGTGTATCGCACGACCGACGACGACGGACGCTACATCTTGAAGCCAGGAAGTGTCCCGGGCTATTAACCATCAGACGCTACCGAATACCTTTTCGAGCTCGTAGGGTTTCGTCACCTCGAGCTGATCGTAGCGGCAGTCCTTCGGCTTCTTGTCGGGGCGCCATCGTAGAAAGATTGCGGCGTGCCGGAACCGATCGCCCTGCATGTGGTCGTACTTCACTTCGCAGACGCGTTCGATTCGAAGCGGCTCCCAGGAGAGATCTTTTCCGGCGCTCCATCGGCTCTGCCCTCCGGGCATCCGCCTTCCATGATGGCTCTCCGCGTCGGCCCATTCGCGCCAGGGATGTTTCTCGAGCGCATCCACGCGGAGCGGCTTCAGTTCCTGCACGAGCTGCCGACGCGCCGTCATGCTGAACGCGGAAGTGACGCCAACGTGATGTAGCGCGCCTTTGTCGTCGAAGAGGCCAAGCAGCAGCGATCCGACGAGCGCGTTCTTCCCGTCCTTGTGCCAGCGGAAGCCGGCGACGACACAGTCCGCCGTGCGCGCGTGCTTCACTTTGAGCATCGCCCGCTTTCCCGGCTGATATGTCCCGTCCTCGGGCTTCGCGACGACGCCGTCCAGCCCTGCGCCCTCGAACTGCGCAAGCCACTTGACCGCGAGATCACGGTCTCTCGTCATTGGCGTGATGTGCACTGGCGGTCGAACTCTGGCCAGAAGCTTTTCAAGTACTGCACGTCGTTCTGCCTGGGGCGTCTCGCACAGGTCGGTGCCGTCGGCCGCGAGCAGATCGAACGCGACGAAACGCGCCGGTGTCTCTTTCGCCAGCTTGGCGACACGCGATGCGGCGGGGTGAAGCCGCATCTGCAGCGCGTTGAAGTCGAGACCGTGTCTGGTCGCGATGACAATCTCGCCGTCGACGACGCAGCCGTCCGGGAGCTTTTCAATCAAGGCGTCATGCAGTTCGGGAAAGTAGCGATCGAGGGGACGAAGATCGCGGCTCTGGATGTAGACGTCAGCGCCCCCGCGAAACACGATTGCGCGGAATCCGTCCCACTTCGGCTCGTACAGGAACGAACCTTCGGGCGGGAGCTCTTCGGCCAGTTTGGCGAGCATCGGCTCGATCGGCGGCTCGATCGCGAATGCAGAAGAACGTTTGGCGGACATCGAGTTCGCAGGATACTTTGATCCCGGAGTTCGCGTCTGGAGATTTACCTCATCGACGGCACCTACGAGCTGTTCCGCCACTACTACGCGATGCCATCCGCGCGTGACGCGGAGGGCCGCGAAGTTGCGGCGGTCCGCGGCGTCGTCGCGTCGGTGCTCGGCATGATCAATGGTGGCGCTCGATACGTCGGCGTGGCGACGGATCACGTCATCGAGTCGTTCCGAAACGATCTCTGGCCCGGCTACAAGACCGGCGACGGCATCGATCCCGACTTGCTGGCGCAATTCCCTCTTCTGGAGGATGCGCTGGTGGCAGCCGGTATCGTGACCTGGCCGATGGTGGAATTCGAAGCCGACGATGCGCTCGCGGCGGCGGCGACAGTCGCGGCGCGCGATGCTCGCGTCGAACGGGTCGTCATCTGCACTCCGGACAAAGACCTCGCGCAGTGCGTACGCGGCACGCGGATTGTCCAGATGGATCGGCGCCGGCGTATTGTTCGCGACGAGGCTGGAGTGATCGAAAAGTTCGGCGTCCCTCCTGCCTCTATTCCCGATTACCTCGCACTCGTTGGCGATTCGGCCGACGGCTATCCGGGTTTGCCTGGATGGGGCGCGCGTTCGGCAGCAGCGGTGCTCGCCAGATTCGGCCGTGTCGAATCGATTCCGCGCGACTCGCGCGAGTGGAAGGATGTAAACGTCGCCAAGCCCGCCGCGCTGGCGTATACGCTGGAGCGGCAGCGCGATCTCGCGCTCCTCTTTCGCGAACTCGCGACGCTTCGTGTGGACATTCCGCTCTTCGAATCCGTCGATGAGCTTCAGTGGGACGGGATGACCGAAGCCGCGCGCCTTCGCGGCTCCGGCTTACTCGACGCGGAAATCGCGTGATGCGACGGATTGGCCGTCGACGAGGATTTCGACCTTATAGTCGCCGATGGGAAAGCCGCTCGCGCTCTTGAATTCAAACGCGGTGGCGCCGGCCCCTTTGTACGAGACCCTGCGTTCTTCCTCGCTCACCATCTGGCCGTTATAAGTCCACCGTACGGCAATCCGCGACGATCCGGTATCGTCGGTCAGTACCGCCGCAAAGATTCTGTCGTCAGGTTTGAATCGCGTTGTGTGGTTGCCGATCGTGTTGTCGCCATTCAGCCGGTTGCCAAGCTGCAACGTTCCGACGTGCAGCGGCTTGCCGCAGGCGCCTGACAGGATTGCCACAAGGAGCACGCCGACCGTGATTGGACGTCTCACGTTCTTAATGTAGCGTGAAGTGATCGTGCCGCGCTCCCTCAAACCCGCTCCTACAGTGGTCGAACAAGTGATGCGCTCGCTGGCTCAGGCCATTGCCGGCCTTGAACCACCGGCCGTGGAGAAGATCTCCGAGGAACAGGCCGAAGAGCCATTCCAGATTCTGATCGCGACTATTCTTTCGGCACGAACCCAGGATGCCACCACCCACGCCGCGTCGACCCGGCTCTTCCGCCGAGCCAGAGGGCCGCGGACGATGGCGGCGCTGCCGGTGAAGGAGATTGAGCGGCTGATTTATCCCGTCAGCTTCTATCGCAACAAAGCGCGCCATGTGAAAGCGTGCTGCGAGATGTTGCTCGACCGTTTCGGCGGCCGTGTTCCCTCCACGATGGAGGAACTGGTGACGCTGCCCGGGGTTGGGCGGAAGACGGCAAACCTGGTGATGATTCTCGGGTTCAAGAGCCTGCGCAACATCTGCGTGGACACGCACGTCCATCGGATTTCGAACCGGCTCGGATGGGTCAAGACCAAGCTGCCCGACGAAACCGAACAGGCGCTCTACAAGGCGACTGATTCACGCTGGTGGCCGTACATCAATCTGTACCTGGTGACCTGGGGGCAGAACGTCTGCCGTCCGATCGGACCGCGGTGTAGGGATTGCGTCATCGCCGACGTTTGCCCAAAAATTGGGGTTCGCCAAAGGAGCGCACTATGAGACGCGGCATTCTGACCATCGTCGTTGTCGCAGCAGCGGTTGTGAGCCTGTCCGCGCAGGCCGCGAAACCACCGGCCAGACCCGCCCCGTCAGCCCCGGCGAACGCGCCGAAGTCTCCGGGGGCCGGACCGGTGTTTGTCGTCGAGACCGTGAAAGGGACGTTCGAGGTCGAAACGTACCCGAACGAGGCGCCGAAGACCGTCGATCACATCGTCGCGCTCATCAAGCGCAACTTCTACAACGGTCAGCGGATCCTCAGGATCGTCCCGAATCAGCTCGTGCAGTTCGGCGATCCACAGACGCGCGACATGACCAAGCAGGCATGGTGGGGCCGTGGCTTCGATGCAGGTAGCGGCCGCTCAATCGGGGTTGCGGAATTCAACAACAAGCGGCAGCACAAAGTGGGCTCGGTGTCGATGGCGCATGCCGGCGATGCACGCGAAGCGGACAGCCAGATGTTCATCTCGCTGTCGGCACAGCCGAAGTGGAATGGTCAGTACACGGTATTTGGCCAAGTCATCTCCGGGATGGACGTCGTTCGCAAACTGGCGGTTACGGATCGGATCGTCAGAGTCACTTTACGACCGGAACCCGCGTCGTAGAACCATCCTTCGTCTGGGCCGGCTCAGTAGGGGCCGGCTCAGTAGGGGCCGGCTCAGTAGGGGCCGGCTTTAGCCGGCCCTCCAATGGCTCCCCGAGTTCCGGATACTTCTCGACCAGCGATTCCGGATACTCGCCTTCGATCGGTTGTCCCAGCTGCGCCTTCAACATCACCGCGTTGACGACCGACTTCGACGAGAAGTGGTTGTTCGCGTACAGGTACGACTTCTTCACCAACTCCTTTGCGGCGCTCGCGGTTTCTGAAAACTCCCGCAGTTCGGCGGCCGAGTACAGGTAGTTGTACCGGTCTTCGCTCTTATCGTGCTTCCACCACTGCTGGGCATTCCGGCCGTGGAGACGCATGTAATAAAAGCTCTTCACATTGGGCAGATAGTTTTGCCGGATAGAGAAACGGAACTTCGGCTCGTCGATTTGCACCCACGCTGCACCGAACGCATTGAGGAGCGAAAGCGTTTCGGCAATCACATCGCTCCAGCTGCGGTGCCGAAGCTCCACCGCGATCGGGTACTCAGCAAACGCACGGAGCAGCTGTGCAAGGTAATCGCGGGATTGTGGTGAATCCTTGAAGCTGGGCGGAAACTGCGCCAACAGGGCGCCGACCTTTCCGGCCGCGGCAAGCGGTTCGATCCCGGCGCGGAAGTCGTCGATGTCCGACTGCGTCACTTGCGCGAGGAGATCGAGCAATTCACCGTCCGAGCCCGGCGCGCTCTTCAGGGCCGCCTCCTTGAACATCTTCGGATGCGTGAACTTCTGATAGAGCTTGAGCGAGAAGTCGAATTCGGACGGCGTGCGAGCAGCCCACCCGCGGGTCACGTCGGCACGCGGCTGCCCGTAAAACGTGCTGTTCACCTCGACTGTATTGAAATGCTCCGCATAGAACGCGAGTTCATCGAATCGATCGGTGCCCTGGCGTTTGGATCGCGTCTTCGGATAGAAAAGGCCGTTCCACGTCCCTTTTCCCGAGGGGTAGTTCCAGCCCGACGTGCCGACGCGGACCTCACCCATTCAGAGGGATCTTACAATCAGGTATCAGGCATCGGGTTTCAGGGGTGGTCCAGGTCTAAGGCCTGATACCTCGACCACCCCTGAAACCTGAAACCTGATACCTGCGATGCTCACCATCAACGAGATCTTCTACTCCGTCCAAGGCGAGTCGAGTCACGCAGGGCGGCCGTGCGTGTTCGTGCGTCTCACGGCATGCGATCTGCGCTGCTCGTGGTGCGACACGCCGTACGCGTTTCACGAGGGGACCAAGCGCTCGCTAGAAAGCGTGTTCGCGGAAGTCGAGACCTACAAGTGTCCTCTCGTCGAGGTCACCGGCGGCGAGCCGCTGCTGCAGGCTGACGTGTATCCGTTGATGGAAAGCCTGCTTGCAAGCGGGCGAACCGTGCTCCTCGAGACGGGAGGCCACCGCAGCACGGCACGCGTGCCGGCCGGCGTCGTCACCATTCTGGACGTGAAGTGCCCCGGCAGCGGCGAATCGGAAAAGAACGACTGGACCAATCTCGAACGGCTACAGCCGCACGACGAGGTGAAGTTCGTCATCAAGGATCGAACCGACTACGAGTACGCGCATGAGATCGTCGCGCGTCACGATCTCGCACGCCGCGCTGCCGCCGTTCATTTTTCACCTGTCCACGGGGTGATGGACGCCCGCATCCTTTCTGAGTGGGTGCTCGCCGACAGCCTTCCGGTACGGGTGCAATTGCAGCTTCACAAGTACATCTGGGATCCAACGACGCGTGGAGTGTAGGGGCCGCGATGAGTTGATGAGCGATTTGTGATTTGTCTCGCCATGGCCGCACAATCACAAATCACCAATCACACGTCGCGAGTCCCTGCGGTCGTGCTGCTGAGCGGGGGGCTCGACTCGTATACGGCGGCTGCCATCGGAAAGGCCGAAGGCTTTCACCTCTACGCGTTGACCGTGCGCTACGGACAGCGCCATGTGCGCGAGATTGTGGCAGCGCGGAACGTCGCGTCCGCTCTCGGTGTCGAACGTCATATCGAGCTTGATGTGGATCTCTCCGCGTTCGGCGGCTCCGCGCTGACGGGCGACATTCCGGTTCCCAAAGATCGTGCGATCTCGAGCACCGATATCCCGCCCACATACGTCCCGGCGAGGAACACCGTCTTTCTGGCGCTCGCGCTCGGGTGGGCGGAAGTGCTCGGCGCGCGCGACATCTTCATCGGCGTCAACGCGCTCGATTACTCGGGATACCCCGATTGCCGCCCCGAGTACATCGCGGCGTTCGAGCGGCTCGCGTCGCTGGCGACCGCGGCGGGCGTGCAGGGAGGTTCGTTCCGCATTCACGCACCGCTGCAGATGTGGTCGAAAGCAGACATTATCCGGAAGGGAGTGGCGTTGGAACTCGATTACGGCCTGACGCACAGTTGTTACGACCCCGCGCCTGATGGTCGTCCCTGCGGCCACTGTGATAGTTGTCAGTTGCGAGCGGCCGGTTTTGCGGAGGCCGGTGTCGCGGATCCGCTGGTCGTCCGATAAAGGTACGGGCGAATGCGGTCGTTCTGGTCTCTCTCCCTCCAGCGCCAGCTGGCTCTTGCAATCGGGCTGCTTCTGGTACCGGTCGTCGCTGCGGCCATCTGGTCCGGCATGAGTACCCTCGGGGAGCGCGCGACCGAGCTCGGCGACCAGACCCGCCTCGTCGCCTATACGACGGCGGCGTACATCAATCGCGATCTCACATATCTCGACGGCACTGCCGCCAACCTTGCTTCGAACCCTGAGGTTCGGACGCTGAATCCATCGCTCGCAGAGAGCCTGCTCCGCAGAATTATTGGCGGTCATCCGACGATTGCGTGCATCGACCTCGTTCGCCCGTCTGGAGAGGTTGTCGCACATGCCATGTCGGCCACCGACGGCGACGAGATGAAAGTTGGCACGACCGAATGGTGGGGCCGCGTATTCCATTCCGGCAAACGGGTGGTGTCGCCGCTCTATGTCGGCCCGTCCGGCGTTCACTACGTCATCCTCGGATACCCGGTCCGTGATGAGACGCAGCAGATCGTCGGCGCGCTTGGGGTCTTCATCGACTTGAAGACGCTTCAGGATTCCGTCGTCGCGATTCCTGTTCCTGACGGCTCGGTGGTGAACGTCGTCGATCAGGACGGCCGGCTTCTCGCGCGCAGTCTGCAGGGCGAGCGGTACACCGGTCAGCTTCTGCCGAGCGATTTGCGTCCGGTCAATTACGATCGGGAGCCCACAGAGCGAATGGGAATCGACGGCATTCGTCGAATCTACAGTGAAGCGACGATCGACAATTCACCATGGGTGGTCAGTGTTGGAATGCCGATGTCGCTCGCGCGGAATCGGGCGGCGTCGCTGTGGGCGCGCAGCTTCGCAATCCTGGCATTCGGTCTCGCCGGCTGGCTGATCGTGGCGTTCGGACTGTCGCGGCGACTCGCGAACTCGCTGGGCCATCTCGAGACGGCGGCGCAGCGGATCGGCGCCGGCGACTTCACGCCGGTTGAGCGGCGTCCGATGCCGACGCGCGAATTCGCGGAGCTGCAGGACGCGTTCGACCTGATGCTGCGGCGGTTCAACGATACGCGGAGTGCGCTCGACGGGCAGATGGCCGAGGAGCGGCACATGCGAGAGGAACTGCAGTCGCTGCAGCGGCAGGTGATCCGACAGGAACGGCTTGCCGCGGTAGGCCAGCTCGTATCCGGGGTGGCGCACGAAATCAACAATCCACTGCAGGCGATTCTCGGCTTTGCCGAGCTGCTCCAGATGCAGGCCGACGTGCCCGAGTCGGTCAAAGGCGATTTGCGGCTGATTCAGAAGGAGAGCGCCCGCGCGTGCAACATCATCCGCAACCTGGCCATGTTCGCGCGGCAGCAGCCAGGCGAGGCGGCGCCGGTTCGGCTGGTCGACGTGATCAGCTCGGTCGCGGAACTGCGCCAGCGGCGCCTCGAGTCCGAGCAGATTGAGCTGCGCATCGAAGATCGATCCACGCTGTACGTGTCTGCCGTGATCACCGAACTGCAGCAGGTGCTGCTGAACTTTGTTGTCAACGCGGAGCAGGCGATCGTTGCCTCCGGCCGGCTTCCTGGCCGGATCACCATCCGCGCGTGCGATATCGACGGCCGTGTGCTCCTTGAAGTCGAGGATACCGGGCCGGGCATTCCACCTGACAACGAAGCCAAGCTGTTCCAGCCGTTCTTTACGACGAAACCCGTCGGCCAAGGTACAGGCCTTGGCCTGTCGATCAGTTACGGCATCATCGACTCACTCGGCGGACGCATCGGGTACCGGAACGCTTCTGCCGGCGGCGCCATCTTTTACTTCGAACTCCCTGCAGCGTCCGCGGAAGCGGCGTGACATCGCGCATCTATTACACCGATCCGTACTGCCGCCGCTTCGAGGCGTCGGTCACCAAAACATTTGTGCACGACAGCCGGCCTGCCGCTCTTCTCGACAGAACCGCGTTCTATCCGACATCGGGCGGCCAGCCCTTCGATACGGGCAAGTTGTTTGAGGCGGGTAGGGCGGATCGGGAGCGGCGCGGACCCTTTGCGTCCGCGATCGACGTCATCGACACAATCGACGTCGATGACGACGTGGTGCACGTCCTTTCAGCGGCGGTCACCGAAGGTGCATCGGTCTGCGGCGAAATTGACTGGGCTCGGCGGTTCGACCACATGCAGCAGCACACCGGACAGCACATTCTGTCAGCTGCGTTCGATCGGCTCTTCGAGAACCGAACGGTCAGTTTTCACATGGGCTCGGACGTCTCGTCGATCGACCTCCAGCGAGAAGTGTCATGGGAACACATTGCGCGCGCGGAGGGAGAAGCCAATCGCATCATCTCGGAGAACCGGGAGGTCGCAATCCGCTTCGTCACGTCCGAGCATGCGGCCGTGCTGCCGCTGCGTAAGGAGCCGTCGCGCGAAGGGACGCTGAGACTCATCGAAGTGAAGCACTTCGATCTGTCGGCATGTGGTGGGACCCACGTATCCCGGACCGGAGAGATCGGCTCGCTCGTCGTCGCAGCCGCGGAGAAGTTCAAAGGTGGCGCACGCGTGACGTTCGCCTGTGGAGCCCGAGCGGTTCGTGCCTATCAGTCGCTGCGTGACGCGGTTTCCGGCAGCGTGCGTCTGCTGTCCGTCCTGCCTCGCGAGCTGCCCTCGGCCATCGAGCGGATGCAGGCGGAGACAAAGGATCTTCGTCGGACGCTGAAAAGGTTTCAGGAAGCGCTTGCTGCTCACGAGGCCGCGCGCCTCATTGCGGCCTCTGACGTGGGGAGTGGGGCGGCCGTAGTGATCGTGGGGGCGCTCGACGCCTGGGATGCGAATGGCCTCAAAGCGATCGCGACGCACATCGTGGCGCAGGCGAATGCCGCGGTCGCTCTCTTCTCCACGGCGTCCCCCCATCCCGTCGTCATTGCGCGTTCGCCGGGCATGCTCCTCGACGCGACCGCTGTCCTTGGCGATTTGGTCGCGAGTTTTGGCGGCCGTGGTGGCGGCAAAGCCGATCTCGCCCAGGGCGGCGGCTTGGTCGGCAATTTGTCCGACATCATGCGAGTCGTACGGCAGCTGCTCGAACGCGGGCCCCTTTCACTTTCGTAACCGCTCTTCCAGGATCGTTACGCCGCGACGGCGCGTTGTCGGCATTTTTCGGCAGATTTGCGCGGCATATCGATTGAACCGCGATCGCCCACTCCTCTATATGAATCTCGTTCTCGCGCTCGAGCCCGACGCGTCTCAGGCGACTCTACTCACATCCCTCGTCCGCCGAAAACTCGGCGCCAACCTGACCATTGTTCCCACGACGCAGGCGGCGATTGTGGCGATGAACCAGCGGCTGCCCGACGTCCTGGTGTTCGGCCGAAACGTTCCGCAACCGGAACGCGACCAGGCCGCTGCGCACCTCGGATCACTTTCAGGCGGCGGTGCCGTACGCACACTCCAAATCGCGAAACTGAGCGACCCCGGCGCCCAGGATCAGGCTGCGTACGACATCCGCATGTGCCTTGCGGCGGCGGAAAAGGACCGTGTCAGCGCGATGGCCACGTTGATCAGCGCGGCTCAGGATCAGTCCGAGCTCGCCGGCTGGAATGACTTTCCATCGGAATCGGCCGAACCGCACTCACCGAAGGCACCGACAGCCGAGCAGTCACATGTCGAGGCGGAAATCAATCGTCGTGTGAGAACTGAAGTCGAGCGGCTTCGGCGCGAGGCCGACGAGCGGCTCGCGACGGAGGTGGGGCGTCGTCACGATGCGGCCTCGGAAACGGCACACGCTGAACCGAACGCGCCGGCGGCGCCTCGTTCCTCACAGGACGTTTGGTGGCGCGTTGCGGCGATCGTCGCGCTCATCGCGTTTCTGATTGGCCTTGGCTTGCTGCTGCTGCCCGGCGCGGTATCGACCGCCGCGCGGGGCTCGACGGGGTTGGTCGACACGGCTCAGAACGCCGCCATGGCGGCTGCGAAACAGGCGGTTGCCGCGGCGCCCGTGGTGACGCGGAGCGCGCTCACGGTGGCTGAGCGCGTGCTGCCGCAGGTCGACATCGTCACGCTGCCAGCCCCACCGCCCGCGCCTCCCGTTCCTGTTGCCGCGCCGCGTCCTGACGACAAGCCGATCGCGATCACGGGCCCGGGATTTCTGACCGCGTTCTCGCGGATCCCGATGGAGGTCTATGCGGACGGCAAGCGTATCGGCACCACTGAAGATGGTCAGCTGCTCATTGCCAGCGGTACGCATCAGATCGAATTCGTCAGCGAACGCTTCCACTATCGGGCAGTCGCCAGTCTGACCATTCCTGCGGGTCACGTCCTTCCCTACACCGTTGCTCTTCCTTCATCCGAAGTTCACATCGTCACGACTCCCGGTGCTCAAGTCTGGATCGAGGGTGAGCGCATCGGCATCGCGCCGCTCGAGCCGATATATGTGCCAATCGGCACCCGGGAGATCGTTGTCAAGGACTCCGCTGGCGCGGAGAAACGCCAGGTCGTAGAAGTGAAATTGGGCGAGACCATTGAACTGTCGATGACGCCCGAAATGGTGACGAGCGACTCCTCGCCGGCCACTCCGCGCCTCGCGCCGTTGAGTCGGTCAGTCCTCAATCCCTAAATCCCAAACGCCAAATCCCAACGAAATTCGCTGACGAACTCGGTCTGTTTGTGGCGTTTCGGATTTGGGACTTGGGATTTGGGGTTAGGGATTTCCTACCGAGCCGGCCGCTTCATAAACCAATTCGGCGTCTCCAGCACCGCTGCCGACGCGATTGTCTCGAACCCGAACTTCTCGTAGAACTTCACGTTCCATGGCTTGTCGGTCTCGAGATAGCCGACTGTGTGTGTGGCGTCGACACGCGAGCAGTATTCGTTCATCAAGCGTGTTCCGATTCCGGTCCCCTGCAGATGCGCGTCGACGGAAACGGGCCCAAGATGCCAGTGCGGCTCTCGGACGTCGTACCTCGCCCATTGGTCGAGCCAGCTCCGGACGCGGGTTGCCGCATCGAACCCGAGAGCGGGGATGATCCGCGGCGCCAGAGCGAGCTTCTCCATCGACGTTGGCTGGCACTGGCCGGGTGCCATCATGCCGGCGATGCCGACCAGTGTCTCCCCGTCAAACGCACCGAGCACGGCACCTTTTGAGAGAACAAGCGGCAGTGCCGCGCTGAACATTCCGGTGAGCCGTTTGACACGTTGATTGGCGTCGCCGCCCAACGCGGCAATGTGCAGCGGGTTGTCGCGCATGCCGCGTGCGACGACGCCAACGGCGGACGGAAGGTCCGCCTCGTTCAGTTCGCGGACGTGAATGGGGTTCATCGGGTTCATTAGGTTCATGAGGTGCAAAGGGTTCAGTTGGTTCTCGCGAACCCGATGAACCTGATGAACCCTATGGACCCAATGAACCTGAGAATCAGCGGCGAGCGTTCGCCATCACTGGGACGAACTTCTGAATGCGCTTGTTCTCTTCAACCTCGCCCGTGAAAATGTTGCCCTTCGAATCCATCACGATCGCGTTGATCCAGTGGAACTGGCCGGCGTAGGTGCCGTTCCTGCCGAAGCCGCCGATCGTCTTGCCGCTGGCGCGGTCGAGGATCCACACCCTGTCGTTGGTGCCGTCGGCCACGTAGAGATATTTCTGCTGCGCGTCGCGCGAGATCGCCAGCTTATAAGTGGTCCCGCAGGGCGGGAAATCCTTGCTGTAGAGCCCGCCGCAATCCTCCGCGCGCTGTGATGGCGTGTTCGGCGACACATAGAACTCCTGGAGGAACTTGCCGTCGGTCGTGAACACCTCGATGCGGTTCTGGCCGCGCTCGCCGACGTAGACCTTCCGGTCCTTCGAGATCTCGACGAAATGCAGGTCGGGAACCAGGTTCTTCTCCTCGGTCGGCGGACCGCCCGTCCACTTGTACTTCGGCAGTGGATCGTTGGTGATCTCGCTGAGTGCCATCCCGTGCCCGCCCCATCCGCGCTTGAACGCGCCCGTATTCATGTCGTACACGAGTACGCGCCGCTGATTGATGACGTAGATCTCGTTGGTCTGTTCGTCGAGCTGGAAGCGTCCCTTGCTGACGAACGCATCCGTCATCTGATTGGTCTCTTTGAAGTCCTTGGCGTCGGCCGGCGGGCGATGGCCGAAGTCCCACACCAGCTTCCCTTCCTTCGTGTACTTCAGGATGCTGTCCTGCGCCGCGGTGCCCGCGACCCAGACGAAGCCTTTCGAATCGACGATGACGGTCTGCAGGGCGGTGGGCCACTTCTCGGTCTTACCCTTCTCCCCCCACGCGTGGACGACGTTGCCTTCCTGATCGAGTTCGATCAGTTCCGGTCCCTGGATGCAGCAATCCAGACGGCCGTTGGCACCGCCGGTTTCGTCCGGGTTCGCGGCGGCGGCGCGATTCAGGAACCAGATGTGATCGTTGCTGGGATCGACGCCGATGCCGGTGACCTGCTGCATGCCCCACTTGTTCGGCAGCCACTTCGGCCAGAACGGATCGACTTTGAAGATGGGCGCGCCGCCCTCGTCCACGGCCTGCGCGGGCTTCGCCTGCGAATGCAGCCCCAGGCTGGAAAGAACGACCACCAGAGACACCAGTCCACACACGCTTGCGGCTTTACGCATCGCAGAAACCCTCCAGACGCGGGTTAGCGTATTCCTACCTTGCAAACGACGCAAGACGGACGGCGATTTCGTCGAGCGCCGCGTTGGCCTCCGCGCCGGTGCCTTCGAAGTTGTTCACGATCGACGTGAAAGCCAGCGTCTCACCGTCGCGAGTGGTGACATAGCCCGCCAGTGAGCGGACGTTCGACATCGTCCCGGTTTTGGCGTGGACGTTATTCTCCCCTGGAGTTCCCTTCATCCGGCCGGCGAGTGTGCCGTCAACTCCGGCAACTGGAAGCGCCCGCATCCAGGGCGAGGCGGCGGCAGGGTCGTACATCTTCACGAGAACCGTGAGCAGCGTTTCCGGCGAAAGCACATCACGCCGCGACAGGCCGGAGCCATCGACAATCTGGAAGCCGTCGGCGGAAATCCCCCACGATAAGAGGCGCTGTTTGGTTCCCTCGAGCGCCTGATCGTTGGTGTGCGGCAGCGGGCCCGCCGCGTTGAGCCGGTGCACGGCCTCTCCGTACAGATTGATGCTGTTCTTCAGCAACGGCTGGACGATATCGGACAACGGATGCGAACGGTATGTGTAGAGAATGGCCGCGGTGTCTGCTGACGGGATGCTGATGTCATCGCCATCCGCGGCAGGCCCCGTGACGTCGATGCCCGATGCGATCAGACGGCGCCGGAGGATCCGCGCGAACCACAGGGTGGGGTTTCCTGCCGACACGAGCAGGCTCGTCGACATTCCTCCGATCGGCACGGAGCCGGCGATCGTCAGCACGTTTTCGCCGGGACGCATCTCGGGCCAAACGAGCGGCGCGCTGTCCACCGGCCCTGTCACGCTGCGGTTCGTGATCGGCAGGTCCTGCGCATCGACGTTATAGGCGAGACTCGTCGGCGCGCCTGCAACGGCACCGGGCGTGACGGTCACCGACAGTCGGTTCTCCGCGAGATTCAGCGCGCCGAATACAGCGCCGGTGGAGTAGCCGAGATCGTCCCACGACCAGGCGAACCCGGGCCTGGGCTCCTCAAACAGATCATCGATGCCGACCACGCGCCCATCGACGCGATGAATGCCCGCGCTCTTCAGCGCATCAATCCACATCGAGAAGTCGTCGCCGCCGCGGCCACCGATGGCGGGATCGCCGCCGCCAACGACAAGGAGATCGCCGTGCAGCATGCCGCCATCGATGGACCCGGTCGAGCGAAGCGTCGTCGTGAACCGGTACTCCCATCCGACCGCGTCGGCCGCCGTCGCGACGCTGACCAGCTTTGCGATCGAAGCGGGCACCATCAGGGTCTGTGGATTGAGATCGAAGAGGCGCTGGTTGCGAGCCAGCGACTGCACCGCGATGCCCCATGTCGCTCGCTGGACTCCTGGCATTTTCGTGACCGCGATGAGATCGGTCCGAAGGTCGCCGAGCTTGTCGACTGGTGCCGGGACAGATGTGACAACGGCCGGAGGTGCTTTGGCACATCCGGCCGTGATGAGAAACGCGACGAGGAACAGCCGCGCGGCGCTATTTGACCGCGTCAATCGCTGACATCGCATCATTGAACGCCATCACTTCAACGGTGGCGCTTCCCGGTTCGCCTTCGCGGCTGGCGAGCACGGCGTTGCCGCTGCGCGCGAAGGTCACGGTCTCCATCATGTTGTTGTCCAGCTTGAGTGTGGCGACGAGCGTCGGCATCTTCAGCACGGGATCGACGCGATCCTGGAACAACTGCGCGCGGATGTTGGACAGCTTCGTCAGCATGTCGTCCACCTTCATGGCATCGACTTCCTTACCCGCCGCGTTCTTCCAGACGTCCTTGCCGTCCTTGCCTTTTGACTTGTCGAACGACAACGTCTCGGCACCGCGCTTCAGTTCCACGCGCGTGGCGTTGAACGACCGCCCATCGAACATATCCTTGCGCCGCAGCGCACCCGCGTCCTTTTCGAGGTCGCCCGCAGCGGTCGCGGCAATCGTGAAGACAATCGGCCGCGACAGATCCCGCGCATAGACGGAATCGCCCTCTTTCTTTCCGAGCGCCAGCGCCGCGCGCGTACTGCCACCGTTGACGGTGATTGTCGCGTCAGGCTTGTCGAGTCCGTACTTGGCAAGGTCCTTGGCGTCGTTCTCGACGATCTTCTGCATTTGCAGCGACGAGAGCGACGTCAGCACGGCTTCCGCGCCCGCGAAATCGGCCCGCGCCTTGTACGGCTTCGTCACCGCCCATTCGCTGCCGCTCTTGGCAAGGGCGGTCGTCCCGTCGTGCGCGATCTCGATGCCGTCGGCTTTCGACTGATCGAACTTCAACGCCGCCTTGTCGCGCAGGTCGAACGGTGTCCGTTCGAAGGTGTTCTCGAGATACCCCGAGATCAGGAAGACGCGTTTCTGATCCGGAGTCTTCGCATAGAGATCGCTGCCCGTCGCGGTCTTCTCGCCGAGCAGCAATTGATGCGTGTCTTTCTGTCCCTTCGCCCGGAACGTGATCTCCGCCTTGGGCGGATTCAGTCCGTATTGCGACAGATCCGACGGGTTGTCATCGACGACCCGGTTGATCTCGAGCGACGCCAGGCTGGTGGCCGCATTCGAGACCTGACCTTGATCCGCCTCCGCCTTCTCCGGCTCGATCAGTTGCCACGTGCCGTTGGCCTTCGCTACACGTGAGGCGTCGCCGGACGTCGGCTTGATATGAATCTCTTCGATCTGATCGGCGTCGACCGTGAACGCTTTCGCCTTGGTCTCCGGGGCATCCGACGCCGGCTTCTTCGAGTCGACGAAATAGATGTACGCGACCAGACCAATCAACACCACGAGCAGCGCGATTGTTGACTTCAAGCCTCTCACGTCAGCGTTTCCTCCACCACGCGTAGACGCCGGTGCCGAACACCAGTGCCGGGATCACGAGCAGCGACATCCATAACACCGCGCTCGCCTGCCGCTGCGTGATCGTCAGCCGGCTGTCACTTGGCGGTTTCGGCCGGATCGAAATCAGGTTCTCCTGCTGCGCCAGCCAGTTGATCGTGTTCAGAAACAGATCCTGGTTGCCCTGAATGCGGAGCGCGTAGTTGGCGGCGAAGTCGGAGTCGCCGATGGTGACGAAGCGTGATTCGGGCGGCCGCTGGTCGGGCTTCGACGCGTCCTTCGGTGCATCCGTGGCGTTGGTCGCCGTCACTGCCCCGATGGTGACCGGCCCTGCCTTGTCGCCTTTGTCGGCGTTGAGTTCGACGCGACCTGACTTGAGCTGGTTCATGTCCGTTTCAGCCCAGCTCCGCGCGCTCGTCTGGATGATGGGAACCGCCGCGCGGCCGTTCGATGCCGGCAATATCGGTGTGATCGAACGCGCGAGCGGGAATGCGGTGATGACATTGAACCGTTCGGTGATCGGGTGAGACGGATAGCTGGCCACGACAGGCACCGATGCGTCGGTTCCGATCAACTGACCCATGCCGCTCGCATCGACGACGATGTCTTTGTCAGCCTGGAAGTCCCAGTCCTTCAGGAACGCGTCGATGACCGGCGTTGCCTGCGCCTTTTCGTCGGGAGGATCGACCAGCACCATGACATGGCCTCCTTTTGCAAGGAAGCGCTGCAGCATGTCCGCTTCGTTCTGAAACAGATCGGTTCTCGGACCCGCGACCACCACGACAGAGGCGTCGGCGGGTACGTCCTTCTCCTGGGCGAGAACGAGTTTGGCAACGTCGTAGTTGTCCGAGCCGAGCGCCGTCTTCACGCCGCTGTAGCCATCGCGCTCGCTGTTGTCGGGGTCGCGCTCACCGTGGCCCTGAAGGAAATAGACCT
>Ga0268264_10001949_pt1 | contig 18545 bp, 17 predicted proteins | sample KBSSwiS32_FD_190357 | JGI IMG/M metagenome (GOLD analysis project Ga0268264, IMG submission 190357) | Switchgrass rhizosphere microbial communities from Kellogg Biological Station, Michigan, USA - KBS Switchgrass S3-2 (SPAdes) (version 2) | ecosystem: Host-associated > Plants > Roots >...
GCAACACGATCGTGCCGCCACCGAGCCACACGTTGTCACCGATGGTGATCGGTTCGGCCGCCTCCCACTTGGCTCGTCGCAGTTCCGCATCGATCGGGTGAGTGGGCGTCAGCAGCTGCACGTTGGGGCCGATCTGCACATCGTCACCGATCGTGATGGCGGCAACATCGAGCGCTAACAACCCGAAGTTGGCGAACGTGCGGGCGCCGATGCGGATGTGACTGCCGTAATCGCAGAAGAATGGTGGCCGAATCTCGGTTCCCGGGCCGCGTGCCCCGAGCAGCTCATCGAGAATCCGGTCCCGTTCGCTCCCGTTCTCCGCCGAGACGGCGTTGTAGGCGGTCGCAAGGCGCATGGCCCGCTGATTGGCGGCCAAGAGCTCGGGGTCGTCAGCCAGGTACAGATCCCCTGCCATCATCCGCTCTCGTTGGGTTCGGCCATCGGCGGCATTCGAAGGGTCGCTCACGTGATCAGCATGGCCGATCGTGGCTCGTCCTTCGTCACGGTGGCGGAAGGATGAGCCGTCCCCTTTGCGTCCACGCCCCGAGCGCGACAAGATCGTCCCCAACAGTTGACGCGTGCGTCACCTTCTTGGGGGAGAGTTCAATGGAAGCAATTGCCGCTACCGATCCCGAGACCAAGGTCGTGGCCGATTGGCTGGCCGAAAACATCGGTGGCCAGGTGGTTTCGATCGAGCGTCAGCCCCGTTGGCGCCCGCAGTGGATAGCCGACGTCGACCGGGGCGGCGAGATCGTTCCGTTGATGATCCGCGGGGAGCGCTACGACACCGACATGACCTGGCCGCTGCGCCACGAGGGCGATTTTCAGAAGCTCATGGTCGAGCTCGGGGTGAAGGCCCCCAAGGTGTGGGGCTGGATCGACAAGCCCCTGGCCTTCGTGATGGACCGGGTGCCGGGTTCGAGCTGGACCATCGAGCTGCCCGATGCCGAGCGCGAGACCATCGTCGACGAGTACGTGCAGGAGTTGGCCAAGCTCCACACCCTCGATATCAAGCCATTCGTGGAGGCCGGCATCGACCGGGCCAAAGCCGGCGAAAATCCGGCGACCATCGGCTTCAACCGGATGAACGACATGTACCGGCGGCAGAAGCATCACTACGACCCGCAGATGGAGTTCTTCCTCGACTGGCTCAGTCGCCATTTGATCGATTCAAACGGCCGCGAAGCGGCCATCGTGTGGGACTCGGGTCAGTTCATGCACAACAACGGTCACTTCTCTGCCATCATCGATGTCGAGCTCGGCCATATCGGCGACCCGATGATGGATCTGGCCGGATGGCGAATGCGCGATTCGATCATGAACTTCGGCGATTTCAACAAGATCTACGACCGGTATGGCGAGTTGGTGGGCACGCCCGTCGACATCGATGCCATCGAGTGGCATCACATCTACTTCACCCTGTCGAACCAGCTTGCCTTCTCGCATGCGCGCGTCGATCCACCGGTGGAGTCCGACTTCGCCACCAACATGCAATGGTGCAACGAGACCAACCTGTACGCCACGGAGGCCCTCGGCGAGTACTTGGGCGTGGAACTCCCCACCATCGAGTTACCGCCCGATGAGATGACGTTGGCCGACCCGGCGATCGACCACCTCGTGAAGACCCTGTCCACCCTGCGGGTCGACAGCGAGTACGCCCGATACCGGATTCGAGGAGCGTTTCGCGAGGCCCGTCACATCCAGCGCTGGAACCAGATAGGTCGCCAGTTGGTAGCCGACGATCTCGCCGACGTGCATCAGCTGGTGGGCCAGCGGCCCGAAGACTTCCGCGATGCCGAGCGACTGCTCGAGGACTTCGTGCACACTCAGAACGAGGGTGGCCGCAACGATGAGAAGCTCGTACAGATCTTCCATCGCCGCAACCTGCGGGCTCAAGCCATGAACGGTCCGATCGGCTCGGCCATGGCCCGCCACATCCCGATCCAGAGCTTCCGCAACTAGCGCCCAACACCCGCCGCGCCTACTCCTCCAGCACTACTCGCACATCCCGCATTCGCTTCCCCGACTGCACCACCCGGAACCGTCGGGGCTCATTGCGGTAGTAGCGACGGGCCCACGACTCGTCCACGTATTCGCCCTCGATCGGTAGGCGCCACGAGGTCACGTCGGCGCCGTCCAGGGCGACGGCCACGAGGGCCCGTGGTTCGTCGTGGGTGATGAGGCGGTAGGCCGCGTCATAGCTCCACTCCTCGGTCCACTCCTCCTCCAGTGAGGAGGGCCCGGTGGTGTAGCGATCGGCCAGAGGCAGGCGGAGGTCGCGCCATTCATCGTCGCGCCCCGGCTCGTATTCGATCGTCGCCGAGCCGTTGATGGTGACCTTGGTGAGGGGATAGCGGGTGTCGTCGATCACCAGACACACCCGAGGATCGCGCCGGATGTTGGTCAACCAGTTCACCCGCTCCCGCGCGGTCAGCAGAATGCGACCGTCGCGATAGAGGTAACCCACCGGCACCACCGACGGCGACCCGTCGGCATTGACGGTACCCACTCGCACCAGGCCGGCCGTGGACAGCAACTGATCGATTTCCTCGGACGTCAGCTTGGGCACGATGTGCCTCCTTAGGGCGTGAAGCTCACCGAAGGGTCGATGAATTGGTTCGTCACGATGTTTTCGGCCCTGAGGCCGGCCGGCACGTCGATGTTCTGCGACTTGAACAACGGCCGGGCTTTGGTGATGAGATCGTCGACGCGGCCCAGGTCGAAATCTCCGAGCGTCGAGTTGCTGCCGTTGGCGATGATGCCCGCCGTCAATTGAGCCTTCAACGAGAAGTCGGCATCTCCCTGGGCGTAGTGCCAGAAGCTGTCATAGGCCTTGTTGGTGGCGATGATGGCGGCGTCGGCCCGGCTCGGATCTTTGGCGTAGTCGATCTGCGCGTGTTGGAACATGGGAACCAGCCGGGCAAGGCACTCCTGCACCTTCGGGTCCTTCAGCTTGCTGGCCTTCACCGCCAGTGCCTCCGGGTACACCCGCCATCCGATGTCGTCGATCAGTTGGTCGGCGACCTTGATGGGCCCGCTCGCCAGGGTGGCGTACTGATACGGCTCGGAGGTGATGAAGCCCTGCTGCGCCGCGGTGTCGCCGTCGCGGGTCAAGACCTTGTCGCCCTGATAGTTCCGGTCCACTTTGCCCTCCGGCACGAGGCCGGCCGCTACCAGGTAATCGATGAAGGTTGTACCGGCGAACACCGAGATGCGGTTCACTTCCTTGGCGATGTCGACGATCGTTTTGGCATTTGGGTGCTTGTCTTCGCGCCACATGATGGCCATGGGGCTCTTGTCTTGCGGGGCCACCACCGCCACCGTCGGGTTGGTGGCGTAGAGCTTGATCGCCTCGTCGGTGTTCACGAAGCCGAGGAGGATGGAGTCGTCCTGGTACATCTGCGATGTCACGTTCTGGTTGCCCGTGAGTGGACCGCCGCCGCGGATCTCCAACGACACACCGGAGTTCTTGCCTTCGAACACCAATGGTCCCGTCACCGAGCCGGAGGCCTTGCTGGGTTTGTATCCGGAGCCCAGCAACTCAAAGGTGGCGCCGTGCTCGGACTCTGGAAACCAGTCGGTTTGGACCACCACTTTGTCGGGACATACGCCGCGAAGGTTCACCGACGAGTCGGTGACGACCACGCTGGTCGCCGCCGACGTAGCCGTGGACCCGCCCCCGTCGTCCCCGCAGCTCACGAGCACCAGGAGGAGGGCTAGCGCGGCCGCCATGGTGATGCGAGCAGTCATGGAGGCCCTTTCCTATCATCATCGGGCTCCAAAGGCACCCGGCTGCCAGCGGCCCACGACCCGGCGGCCCAGCCATCCGAAGACCAGAAAGAAGGTGAGCCCCACCAGCGACGCCAGGATCGAAGCGACGAACATGCGCGGCGGTTGATTGTCGAAGAAGTACTGCTGGATCAGCCGCCCGAGCCCCGGATCGCCGCGGGTGAAAAAGAAGTCGGCCACGATCGAGCCGATCACCGCCAGCCCGGCCGATATGCGAAAGCCCGTGAACATCGCGGGGCTGGCGGTCGGGAGCTCGAGCTTGACCAACTGGGTGAATCGCCCCGCTCGCCGGAGCTTGAACAAATCGTAGTGGGGCTGGTCCACCGATCGCAGGCCGAACAACGTGTTCGACACGATCGGGAAGAGCGCGATGAGCACCACGGTGATGAGCCTGGGCGGGGTGCTGCTGGTGCGGAACACCGAGGCCAGCAGCGGCACGATGGCCAGGATGGGGATGGCCTGAAGAGCCACCAAGAACGGCCAGAAGGAGCGCTCGAGCCAGCGGGCCTGAGCCATCACGATGGCCAACGAGACGCCCAGCACGATGGCGATCATGAGCCCGATGAACGCGGTGCGGGCGGTGAGCCACATGGCCCTCAACATGTCGGGCCACGCGTCGGAGGTGCCCATGAACAGCTTGTGGGGAGGAGGCACGAAGTTCACCGTGCCGTTGTCGTTGAAGTTGTTGTGGAGCCGGTAGGCCACCAGATACCAGATGCCCACGAACACCAGGGCCACCGCCAGCGGCCCGAGCACGTCGGCCTTACCGAACCGCTTCACCGCGAGCCCTCGCGCAGGGCCTGGGAGATGCGACCGCTGATCCGAGCGAACTCGGGCTCGTAGCGGAGTTCGTGGGGCCGTGGAAACGGAAACGGAATCTCGACTTCCTCCACGATGCGCCCGGGGGCCCGGCTCATGACCAGTACCCGGTGGGAGAGGAACACCGCTTCGGAAATCGAATGGGTCACGAACAACGCGGCGGCCCGGCGGGCTCGCAACACGGTCTGCACCTCGTCGTTGAGTCGCTCGCGGGTGATCTCGTCGAGCGAGCCGAAGGGCTCATCGAACAACACGACCGCGGGATCGAGCACCAGTGTTCGGGCCAACGACGCCCGCATTCGCATGCCTCCCGAGAGCTGGCGGGGAAGCTGGCGGCGAGCCTCCGACAGCCCGACCAGGGTCAGCGCGTCGTCCACCAGTCGCGATCGCTCCGCTTTCGGAACCCCGTCCAGCTCCGCCAACAACTCGACGTTGCCCTCTACGGTCCGCCACGGCAGGAGGGTGGGATCCTGGAACACGTAGCCCAAGTTGGCCCGGTCGGCCTCCACCGCTCCGGTGGTAGGGGTCTCGAGGCCGGCCGCGCAGCGCAGGAGGGTCGATTTCCCGCAGCCCGAAGGGCCAACGATCGATACCACCTCGCCGGCCGACACCGACATCGTCACGTCGCCGACGGCGGCGGTCCCGTCCTTGAAGGTCTTGGAGACCTGATGAAACTCAAGGAGGGGTCGAGCCGCCAATGACCCTGTCGATTCGACAGGCCCCGACTCCTCCGACGATGCCATTTCGACGAAACCCTATTCGAGGGCCCGCTCCGGTCGACAGCTATCGAGGCAAGGAGAACCGAGTTGGGCCACCGAACCAGCACCGAGGTCAGTACCGTGGAGGGCCATGCGGCACGTTCAACGCGTCCTCGTCGCAATGATGTTGCTGGGGCTGGTCCTCGTGCTGCTGGCCTCGTTTCGCCCGTGGGGCGCCTCCGGCAGTCGGGAGCGTTCGAGCTACGCGCTCGTGGCGGTGGCCGATCGTCTCGGATTCATTACTCCGGGGCTGTTCACCGTGCTGGCCCGATCCTGGTTTGCGGTGCCGCTGGCCGTGGCGGTGGCGGTGGGGTTAGTACTCAGCAATCGAATCTTGGCCGCCGTCGCCGTCGCGAGCATCGTGGGCTGCGGCGCGATGGCCATGGCACAAACGGTGGAGCGCTCCCCGCTCCTGGCCCTCGATGCCGTCGCAGTGGGCCGATTCGGTGGGATGATGGCCGTGCTGGCCGGGGTCGCCACCGTGTTGCTGCTGCCTTCGGTGACGTCTCGGAAGGAATTCAATGAGCGATCAGACCCCTACGCCGCCGTCGAACTGGGACGCGCCCACGGCACCAACGCTTCCACCGCCGTCGGTCCCGCTGCCGGCCGGTGCTGAGCCGTCCTACGTTCCCACCACCGGCGCGGCGCCCAAGAAGCGCCGCAGTCGTGGCCGGCTCGCCGTGGCGGCCGTGGTGGCAGTGGGAGTCTTGGGGGCCGGAGCCTTCGCGGTAGCCAACGTCGGTGGCTCGTCGTCCGGGTCGGATTCGCCGGAGGCGGCGGTCCGCAAGCTCCTCGACGCCGCCAGTCACGAAGACATCCTGGGCGCGCTGGACACGTTGCCGCCGGGCGAACGCGACACCATCAAGCAACCCTTGGTCGATGTGGTCAACGAGTTGAAGCGGCTCGACATCTTGTCGGCCGATGCGAAGCTGGACGCCGTCAAAGGCGCGCAGGTGGAATTCTCCGACGTGAAGATGTCGAAGACCAACGTGGGCGACGGCAAGACCGTGGTCACCGTGGCCGTCACCGGGGGCGAGGTGAAGCTTGGCTTCGATCCCAGCAAACTCCCGGTCGGTGACTTCCTCTTGAAGAACGCCCTGAACGGACAACGGCCGTCGGGCGATTCGGGCACCACGAGCCACACCCTCTCCGATGACGACAACATCAAGATCGCCACGGTGAACGTTGGAGGCAGTTGGTACGTGAGCCTCTGGTACACGGTGGCCGAATTGGCCCGGGCCGAGGCCAACCTGCCCGCCCCGGAATTCGGCCACGGCATTGCCAACAACGGGGCGGATTCGCCCGAGGGCGCGGTGCAGGAACTGGCCAAGGCGGCGGCCGCCCTTGACGTGCGTCGGGTGATCGAGCTCACGCCTCCCGACGAAGCTCGGGTGCTCCACGACTACGGCCCGCTGTTCGTGACCAAGGCCGAGGACGCGGTGAAGAAGCTCAAGAGCGAGAACAACTTCACCATCAACGAGCCCAAGCTGGAGTTGACCTCGTCCGGTTCGGGCAGCCGTCGCACGGTGTCGGTCACCTCGGCGGAATTGTCCGGCACCGTCAAGGGCGACGACTTCCGCGCTTCCATCAGTGGTGACTGCTTCGATATCAAGATCCCGAACCAAGACGAGCAGAAGTCGTGCACCAGCGATTCCAAGGACCAGCTCGACTCGATGGGACTGGGATCGCTGAACTTCCTCGCCGATTCCGGAGTGAAGTCCGGTGTGGAGGTGGTGCAGGTCGACGGGAAGTGGTACGTGAGCCCCACATACACCCTGACCAATCCGATCGTCAGCATCCTGAAGGCGTTGGACCAGGACCAGTTGAGCAAGCTGATCCAGGGAGTCAGCGACCTCAGCGGCAGCGGACTCGGGAAGTAGCCGTGAGCCGGAGGGTCGAGCGCTGAACGACGTCGCCGTCTCGCTGCGCCAAATCGTCGGCGCGACGCGCGTGGTCGACGACCCGGAGATCCTGGCCGGTGCGGTGGTCGACTGGACCGGCCGCTACCAAGGGGCCGCCTCGTGCCTGGTGCGACCCGATTCGGTCGACCAGGTGGCGGCGGTGCTGGCGTGGTGTTCCGCCCACGGGGTGGCGGTGGTGCCGCAGGGAGGCAACACCGGCTTGGTGGGGGGCAGCGTGCCCTACGACGATTCGGTCGTGCTGTCCACGCTCGGCCTGACCGGCGTCGGTTCGATTGACGAAGCGCAGGGCCAGGTCACCGCTGAAGCGGGGATCACGTTGGCCCGGCTGCAGGCCGCGGTGGCGGTCAGCGGATGGGAGGTTCCGGTCGACCTGGCCGCGCGCGACACCTGCACGATCGGGGGCATGGTGGCCACCAATGCCGGCGGGATGCGGGTGCTTCGCTACGGGATGATGAGGACCAACGTGGTGGGCCTGGAAGCGGTCCTGGCGGACGGGTCGATCCTGTCCCACCTGCACGGTTTGGCCAAGGACAACACCGGTTACGACCTCTCCTCGTTGCTGGCCGGTTCGGAGGGCACGCTGGCGGTCATCACCGCGGTGCGCCTGAGGTTGGTGCCGTCGCCCACGCAGCGCCTCGTGGCGTTGGTGGGCTGCGTCGACATGGACGATGCGATGGAGTTGGCCGCCGTGCTGCGGCGCGGCGCGCCGTCGCTCGACGCCCTGGAATTCGTGGAGGCCCAGGGGGTGGACCTGGTCACCGAGGGGCACGGCGTGGCCGGGCTGGCCCCGTCGCCGGTGGTGGTGCTGGTAGAGCTGGCCGGTCACGACGAGTCGGAGCTGGTCCGTCAGCTGGCCGTGGTCGGCGACCGATCCACCGTGGTGGGCAGCGACAGCCGGACCCGGTCCGACCTCTGGCGCGTGCGCGACGAGCAAAGCACCGCGGTCGCTCGATTGGGGGTAGCGCACAAACTCGATGTGACCCTCCCGCCCGCGGCGCTATCCGGGTTCTGTCGAACCGTGGCTCCGTTGGTCTCCGAACTCGATGCCGCGGCCACCACGTACCTGTTCGGGCATCTCGGCGACGGCAACGTGCATGTGAACGTGGTCGGCGCCAGCCGCCAGGATGATGCGATCGACGAAGCGGTGCTCACGCTGGTGGCCGAGCTGGGCGGCTCGATCAGCGCCGAGCACGGCATCGGCCGATTGAAGCAACCGTGGTTGCACCTGGCTCGGTCGCCGGCCGAGCGAGCCGCCTTCGCGGCGATCAAGCGGGCGCTGGACCCGCACGGAATCCTGAACCCCGGGGTGCTGCTGGCGGATCAGCGCCATTGAGAACGCGCTTGCAACACCTCTCGAAGGATGGTCGGACGGTCGGTCATGATCCCCTCGACCCCCAGGTCGAGAAGGCGGTTCATCTCCGCGGCGTCGTCGATCGTCCACACGTGCACGGGCATGCCGGCGCGACGCGCGCAGGCGAGAAACCGACGGTCCACGATCGGAATCCGGCCTTGCCGCACCGGCACCTGGATACATCCGGCATGGCGGGCCGCGATCGCCCGGCCGCAGAGGCTGGCCAGTCGAGCTTGCAGCGTCTCGCGCGGGCTCATCGAGGTGCAAAGCCCCGCGCCCAGTGCATCCCGCAGGTAACGCAGGCGTCCGTGATCGAACCCCGATAGGCACACCCGGTCGAGCGCGCCGGTGCTTTTGATCACCCGGATGAGCGGCTCCACCGCATTCGCCCGTTTGCAGTCGACATTGATGCGAACGTCATCCCAGCTGGCGAGCAGTTCGGCGAAGCGGGGGATGGGCTCGGTGCCCGCCACCCGGGCCTTGCTGACGCGGTCCCACGAGAGATCGGCGATCACCCCGGTTTGGTTCGTCACGCGATCGAGGGTCGGATCGTGAAAAACAAGCAGCTGGCCGTCGCTGGTGGCCTGCACATCGGTTTCGAGGTAGCGGTAGCCGAGTTCGACGGCATGTTCGAAGGCCCGCATGGTGTTTTCGGGACTCTCGTGGGATCCGCCCCGATGGGCGAAGGCGATGGGTCCGTCGTGGTCGAGAAACGCGAATCGAGAAGGCAACGCCGTCAGTATGGCCAGGTTCACCTACGCTGAGTGGTCTCGGCGGGCGGCGCACTTCGCCGGGCGAACTCGGGTGGGTTGAGTATGGATGCGATTCGCGGGTTCACGGAGCTGGTGTCGGCCGCCGGTGAGCCTCCGCTCGACGTTGCCTGCTCGCTCATCGCCGCCTGCGCCGACCGTCGTGTGGACCCCTCGCGGGTGATCGAGGAGCTCGACGGGCTCGCCGCCGGTTGTCCCGAGCCCACGGTGGAGTCGTTGCAGCACTACCTCTTTCGCGATCTCGGATTTCACGGCAACCGAGACGACTATTACGACCCGTCGAACTCGCTGCTTGACAAGGTGCTGGAACGCAAAGTCGGGATCCCGATCACCCTGTCGGTCGTGTTGATGGAGACCGGCCGGCGACGCGGTGTGCCGCTGGTCGGCATCGGCGCGCCCGGCCATTTCCTGGTTCGCCACGCCGATGACCCCGACGTGTTCATCGATGCCTTCAACGGAGGGTTGATCTTCGACCGGGCGGCGGCCCAGCGTCTGGTGGAACAGTTGCAGCCCGGGCTCTCCGCCGCCCAAGCCCTCGAGCCGGTGTCCAACCGGGCCATCCTGCTGCGGATGCTGGCCAACCTGAAGGCGATCTATCTGCACCGGTCCGACGCGGTGGCGCTGGCGTGGGTCTTGGAGCTCCGCCTGTCGCTGCCCGGTGCTTCTGAATCAGAAGTGCAAGAGCTAGCCAAGGTGCGGGCGCACTTCAACTGACTCGACGCCGGGGTGGGCTAGAGGCCGGCTCGGGCTCGGCTACCGGTACAGGGCCATGCCCACCATCTGGGTGCCGTCGGGGAGCGAGGGGGGCTGGCCGTGGGGGGCGGCGTCGCCGAAGGTGAACACCGATCCGTTGGTGCCCAACATCCAGTAGCCGGCCCCCGACCGGGTCACGGCCATGTCGGCCACACTCGGCGGACGGCAGTAACCGACGCGCGGCAGGTCGCCGGCGTCGGGAGCCGCTCCGATGGCCGTTACGTCGCCCCGGTCGCTGCGTAACCAGTAGCCGTCGCCATTCGGCCGAGGCACGAGCTGTGTTACCGGGGTGGTCCGCCATGAGCGGTTGAGTCCGGCGCCCAACATGGGTGCGGTGCCGAACGTGAACACTCCACCGTCGGCTCCGCTCAACCAGTAGCCGTCCGGCTGGGAGGTGGCCGCCATCGAGGTGATCGGGGCCTGGAGCACCGTGGCGCCCATGGAACCGTGGAACTTCGCGCTCCCGAAGGTGAAGACCCCGCCGTCCTGTCCGAGGAGCCAATAGCCATTGCCGGCGGGACTGGCCACGATGGAGGTGATCGGAGCCTTCAAGGCCACGCCGGTGAGATCGCCGGCCAGCACGGCGTCACCGAACGCCCACACATGGCCGCGGGAGTTGGTGAGCCAGTAGCCGTTGCCGCTGGCGGTGGCGGCGATGTCCACCGCTCGCTCGCCGAACGGGTTTTGGATGTCGCCCAATACGGGGGCGTCGTAGGCCCACACCCGGCCCGACGAATCGAGCAACCAGTAGCCGCGAGTCGCATCGGGCGACGGCGTGGCCTTCGGGTTCGACGAGGCTCGACACGACGAAAGGTCGACAGCCGGCGGGGCGGCGACGCTGTCGGCACCACCGCTGTACCAGCGCTGCAGTTCACCGAGGATCAGTTGCGCCATGGCGGTGGCCCCTGCACTCGTGAGATGCAGACCGTCGCCCGCGAAGTAGTTGCCGTGCCCGGACGCCGCGGCGTTCCAATCCACCACGTGGAAGTTGGAATGGGCGCGAGCGGTGTCGCGCAACACTTGGTTGGCCGCGGCGTAGCCGGGTCGTACGTCGTGCAGTGTGAGCCACACCACCTCGGGAGTGTTGGCCAGCTCGCCCACGATGGCGTTCACCTTGGTGCGAAAGGCGTCCGTGTTGCCGGCATCGTTGTAGCCGAGCCCGAGGACCACCGCACCTCCGAGCCGGGACTGGTGGCTTTGGAGAACGGGGATGCCTTGCGAGGTCGGTCGTGACACTTTGGCGTCCAGCACCGTGTCCCACCCGGCACCGCCGATGACCTTCTGGGCCGCACCCGAGTACGGAGCGCCCCCCATCATCAGCATCACCGAGTCGCCCACGATGGTGACTTGTTTGGGGGGTGGGTTGGCGGCGCGGGCCGCCGGGCTCGTGAGAACGGCGCCCATCAGCAACGCCAGGACCAGAGCGACCAACGGGGATGACCTTCGCAGCGGCACGGCGCAAAGGTAGCTTCGGCGGGTGTTCGCCATCCGAGCTGGTCGCCTGGCGACGCTGCTCGTGATGCTGTTTCTGCTGGTGAGCGCCTGCTCCAGTCAGGACCAACTGCTGTCGTCGCCCTCAACCACTCGGCTGCAGCGGTACATCTCGGCTCCGTCGCCGACGTCATCGACGTCGGTCGCCACCGCCCCTGCCCCCTCGAGCACCACCGGGCCGGCGCCCGCGCCGGGCACGGTGCCGTCGGCACTGGGGCCGCCCGACGCGCTGTTTCCCACCACCCCCACCGAGGCGACCGTGGCGGGGCCGGTGGCCGGGCCCGTGGCGGCGGCGCCCCGCCCCACGCTGAGCCGTCCGCTGACCCGCCCGACGGCGCCGGCAACCTTCGCGGCGGCCACCACGAGCGTGGGCGACTCCGTCATGCAGGCCGCGGAAGGTGAGCTCACCGTGATCGGCTTCGAGGTCGACGCCATGAAGAACCGAACGTTCGACCAAGGGCTCGACGTGCTGAGAACGATGCGGGCGGCGGGTCAGCTGGGGTCGCGCGTGGTGGTGCATCTGGGCACCAACGGCGGCGTGAGCGACGATCAGATGAATCAGCTCGGTGTCACCCTCGACGGCGTGCCGCGCGTGTGCGTGGTTACGGTGGCGGGAGGTCCGTGGGAGGCCACCGCCAATCCGGTTATCCGGGCCGGCGCCCAGCGCTTTCGATTCAGCATCATCGACTGGCAGGCCTACGTAACGGATCATCCCGATGTGGTCGTGGAAGACGGCATCCATCTCAAGGGCACCGACGGACCCGGTCGCTACGCCGTCTTGTTGTCCGGCTGCTAGTGCGCCGCCGCTAGTCGCGCAGGGCGGCCAGCACATCGCTGGCGGCCAGCTTGCGGTCGTCTATGGACGGACGATCCGACAGCGATCCGCCGAGGAGCACCGTCACCCCGACGTCGATGGCCTCTTGGAGCTCGCGCAGGTTGCGGGGCGGCGGAAAGTACTCGTCTTCTTCGGTGACGGTCACCATCTCCACCCCGTCGCGAGGGTTGAGTTGGGCGATCACCGCCTCCACTAGCTCCTCGGGAGCCGATGCTCCGGCCGTCACTCCGACCACTCCGGTGAGATCGGTGGGCACCTCATCGGCGTTGTTGACGCGAAATACCCGGGCACAGCCCGCCTCGAGGGCCAGCTTGGCCAGGGCCCGGGTGTTGGAGGAGTTGGCCGACCCGATCACCACCATGGCGTCGCAGCGGGGCGCCATGGTCATGAGGGCCGACTGGCGGTTGGTGGTGGCAAAGCAGAGGTCGCTACGACCCGGAGTCCAGAGGTCGGGGAAGCGCTCGCGAGTGGCCTCGAGAACGTCGGCCCAATCTCGATGCGACAGCGTGGTCTGGGCCAACAACGCCACCGGCTGGCCACTCGGGGGCAGCGCTTCGACCTCGGCCCGCGATTCCACCCGGTGCATGGCCTCGGGCGCCACCGCCATGGTGCCCACGGCTTCCTCGTGGCCATCGTGACCCACGTAGACGATTTGGTAGCCCTTGCCCGCTCGCACCTTCACCTCATGGTGGACTTTGGTCACCAACGGGCACACGGAGTCGACCATGTAGGAGCCTCGCCGACGGGCCGCCGCTACCACTTCGGGGGCTGAGCCGTGGGCCGACAGCATGAGAGGAGCGCCTTCGGGAACCTCACCGACGTCGTCTACGAACACCACTCCCAGTCGCTCGAAACGTTCCACCACCAGCTTGTTGTGGACGATCTCGTGGTAGCAGTACACCGGGGCCGGGAACGATCGCACCATCCAAGCCAACGCCTTGATGGCCATCTCCACGCCGGCGCAGAACCCACGGGGGGAGGCGAGCAAGACCTTCTCTACCTGGGCCGGACCCGTCGGTGCGCTCATGGCCGGCGAGGCTATCGAGGTGGCTCACCGATAGCCTGAGCAGCCATGTCCGCCCCCCGAGTTGTTGCTGTCGCGCCCGGATCTCCGGCCGCGGGCGCAGGAGTGATGGTGGGCGACGAGGTGTTGTCGGTGTGTGGCGAGTTCCCCAATGACGTCATCGCATGGCGGTTGCTCACCGACGAGTCCGAACTCGATCTCGAGATCCGGCGGGAGGGTCTGGTCTTCTCGGTGGAGATCGAAAAGACCGCCGGGGCCTCGCTCGGCGTGGAAGTTCATTCGGCCGTGTTCGATCAGGTGCGCACCTGCGACAACCATTGCGAGTTCTGTTTCATCTACCAACTGCCGCCCAAGATGCGCAAGAGCCTGTACCTGAAAGACGACGACTATCGCCTGTCGTTCCTCTACGGCAACTTCACCACCCTCACCCGGTTCACCGAGGCGGACTTGGAGCGGGTGATCACCGAGGGGCTCAGCCCGCTCAACGTGTCGATCCATTCCACCGATCCCGACGTGCGTTCCCGGATGCTGCGGAACAAGCGAGGGGCCACCAGCCTGCGCTGGTTGCGGCTCCTGCTGGACCACGGCGTGCAGGTGCACGGTCAGGTGGTGGTGTGCCCCGGGCTGAACGACGGCGCAGTGCTCGACGACACGCTGGCCGGCGTGCTCGACGAGTATCCCGAGCTGGCGTCGCTGTGCGTGGTGCCGCTCGGCATCTCGCGGTTCAATCCGGAGCCCAACATGCGGGCCCACACGTTGGCCGAGGCCAATGCTGTGCTCGATGCGGTGCACGACTGGCAGGAGGTGTTCCTGTCGGCCCTCGGCCATCGGCTGGTGTTCGCCGCCGACGAGTACTACGTGTTGACCGAACGGGAGTTTCCGTCGCCGGAGGCTTACGAGGGCTTCCGAATGCACGAAGACGGCATCGGCATGGCCCGCACGTTCGAGATGGAGTTCGAGGGTGTCGCGCCCGTCGCCACCGGCCCGCAATCCGGCTTCTTCGCCTGGGCCGACCTGGCCCAGAACCCGGCCGAATACACCGGGCTGCGTCATCGGCCCGGGTCGGTGTCGCTCCTGCCGTCGCGCTCTGCCCCCGTCGGGGTGCTCACCGCCCCCTATGGTGCCCGGGTGATCGGGCCGTTGCTGGAGTCGTTGGGGCGCCGAGACGTGCGGGTGATCGAAGTGGAGAACCGCTTCTTCGGCGGCAATGTGGCCGTAACCGGTCTCATGGTGGGCGAGGATCTTCAGCGGGTCTTGGCCGCCGAGCCCGTGGGTCACCGTTATCTGCTGCCCGACGTGTGCCTGTCCAGCGACGGCCGCTTTCTCGATGATCTCACCCCGGCGGACCTTCCCCGCCCCGTCGAAGTACTGCCTACCGACGGCATTGCCCTCCGAAAAGCCTTGGAACCCACCCGATGATGTTGCATTTCCCCGTCCCTTCCGTCGACCGCTGTGGCCCAGCGGCCAAGGTGGCGTCAAAACCACCGCAGCGGTGCTTTTCACGCCACCTTTGGCCATCGGGCGCGCTCGGAGCCGGGCGATGAAGCGGCCGGTGGTGGCGATCGTGGGTCGACCCAACGTGGGCAAGTCCACGTTGATCAACCGCATCGTGGGCAAGCGGGTGGCCATCGTGCAGGAAAAGCCTGGCGTTACCCGGGATCGCAAGATCGTGCCGGCCGACTGGTTGGGGCGTGAGTTCGATCTGGTCGACACCGGCGGCTGGATGCCCGATGGCGCGGGCACCGAACTCGACAAGAAGGTGAGTCGCCAGAGCGAGGTCGCGGTGACCGAAGCCGATGTGGTGATGTTCTTGGTCGACGCTTCTGTGGGCGTCACCGAAGACGATCAGGCGGTGGCCGAGTGGCTCAAGCGCTGCGGTCGCCCCGTGTTGTTGGTGGCCAACAAGGCCGACAACGAGCGGCGCGAACATGACATGTGGGAGTTCCTGGCCCTCGGGCTGGGGGAGCCTCATCCCATCAGCGCGCTGCACGGCCGCCGCACCGGCGACCTGCTCGACGAGGTGATCGCCCTGTGCCCGCCGGAGGAGCCCGAGGAGGAGCTAGAGTTCGATCCAGACGCGGTGGCGGAGATTGATCCCTCGATCCCGGGCGTGGCGTTGGTGGGTCGGCCCAATGTGGGCAAGTCCACCTTGTTCAACCGGCTGATTGGTGAACAGCGAGCGGTGGTGCACGACATGCCCGGTACCACCCGCGACTCGATCGACACGATCGTGGAGACCGATGACGGCCCGATCCGCTTCATCGACACCGCGGGCATGCGGCGGCGGAGCAAGGTGGACGACGGCACCGAGTACTACTCGGTGGTTCGCACGCTGCAGTCGGTGGACACCGCCGACGTGGCGTTGCTGCTGATCGATTCCACCGAAGGAGTCACGGCCCAGGATCAGCGGCTGGCCGAACGCATCGATGCCGCCGGATGCCCGGTGGTGGTGTTGATGAACAAATGGGAGCTGCTCGACGCCGAACAGCGGCTCGACGTGATGGCCGGGCTGCACCGGCAGTTGCATTTCATCGGTGACGCGCCGGTGCTCAAGATCTCGGCGTTGTCAGGATTGGGGGTGCACAAGCTTGCGCCCGTGTTGGCCGATGCGATCGAGCGTTACCACCGCCGAGTGCCCACTCGTAAAGTCAACAAGGTGATCTCCGAGGCGCAGGCTCGCCAGCCCGCGCCGCATGGCGCCAAGGTGCTCTACGCCCTGCAGGGCGCGGCGGACCCGCCCACGTTCACGTTGTTCACCAATCGCGAGCTGCCCCACACCTACATGCGCTACCTCGAGAACCAGATCCGCGACGCCTTCGACTTCGGATCCGTACCGATCAAGTTGCGTGTGCGTAAACGGAGTTCCTGATGCCTTGGTGTCCCAATGCCCTGGTGTGACGACTGCGCGAAGTTCTGGAATCCCGCGTCCATGCCGGAAGACGGCACGTGCCCCACGTGCCACCGAGTGCTGGTAGACGTGCGGGAGCACCAGGCGCATACTCCGGTGGCGGCCAGCACCTCTACGGCCGCGGCCGAGCCGGCGGAGGATCCATACGACATCGACGTAAAGGCCTTGGCAGGGGAGTCGGGCAAGACGCCGTGGCATTTCAAGCTGTTGGTGGTGGCCATCATCGCCTATCTGCTGTGGCGGGTGATCCAGCTCGTGGGTTGGCTCATCAACTAGGGGGAAGAAGGAAACCATGGCTCTTTCGCACGTGGGGATTGTGTCGGTACCAGTGAGCGATCCCGACCGGGCCAAGGCGTTTTACGTGGAGGTGTTGGGCTTCGAGGTGTTGGCCGACTCCGAAACCGCCGAAGACCGCCGGTGGGTGCAGGTGGGCCCACCTGGCGCGCAGACATCGCTCACGCTGGTCACGTGGTTTCCTTCGATGCCGGCCGGCTCACTGCAGGGGATGGTGATCGAAACCGATGACCTGGAGGCCGACATCGCCCTCATCACCGAGGCCGGTGTACCGGTGAGCCCCATTCAAGAGCAGCCGTGGGGTCGATTCGTCACGTTGGCCGATCCCGATGGCAACGGGATCATCGTGCAGGACTCGGTAGGCGGCCCGTAGTTGTCACGTCGAAATTGGATCATGGTGTTGGCGGGGGCGCTGGTACTCCTGGCGGTGGTGCTGGTGGGGAGTTCGACGCGGCGTGCCAACGGGGTGGGAGTTCAGGTCGAGGGCCTGTCCGACGGCATGGCGGTCACCCCGGAACGGCTGCGGCAGCAGCCGCTTCGTATTTCGGTGCACCCGGCCGGTGAAGCCAAGAACATGGTGGTGACGGTGGACGGACAGGCCATTGAGCACCAGCTCGACGGTTCCACGGTGGTGGTCCTCATGCCGGCCCTGTCCGATGGCCACCACGCGTTGGCCCTTGTGCGCGGCGGGAAGGTTCGGTCCCAGATGAACCTGATTGTCGATTCCAAGGCGCCGTTGTTGCAGGTTCCCTCGGTGGTGGATCCGGTGCCCATGGGAGAGCCGTACGTGTTGCACGCCACGGTCGAGAAAGGCGCCCAGGTGGTGGCCGCTGGTGCCACGGCGAACGTGCATGAGGAGATGGTGGACTTGTCGTTCCCTACTCCGCCCGCGGCTCCGGTAGACGTGGTGGCTACCGACGAGGCGGGAAATCGGTCCGTGGCAACGGTCATCATTCCGGTGCAGTACCCCGGCGGTCATGGGGTGCACGTAACGGCGAGCGCGTGGGGAAATGAACGTATTCGCAACACGGTGCTGTCGTTGATCGACGCCAAGAAGATCGATCAGGTCGAGCTCGACATCAAAGACGAGGGCGGCATCGTCGGCTACAACAGCAACGTACAGCTGGCCCATCAGGCGGGGGCAGTGGTCAACGAGTTCGACCTGAGCGCGGCGATAAAACTCCTTCACGACAAGAACGTGCGCGTGGTCGGTCGCATCGTCGCCTTCCGCGACCCGGTGCTTACCAAGTGGGCGTGGGACAACGGCAAACGCGACTGGGTGATCCAAACCCCCGCGGGCGAACCGCGTGGCGCGTACGGCGGCTTCTCGAACTTCGCCAACCCCGGCGTTCGACAGTACAACTTGGCATTGGCGGAGGAAGCGGCCCGAGCCGGGGTAGACGACGTGCTGTGGGACTACATCCGTCGGCCCGAGGGAAAGCTGTCGACGATGGTGTTCCCGGGGCTAGAGGGCGATCCGGGAGACTCGGTCACGTCGTTTCTGGCCGAGTCGCACGCGTTGCTCCGTTCGTTGAACGTGTTCCAGGGTGCTTCGGTTTTCGGTATCTCTGCCACCCGGCCCGACCAGATTGCTCAGCCGATACCGCAGTTCGCTCGTCACACCGACTATCTGTCGCCCATGGTGTATCCCTCGCTGTGGAACAAGGGGGAGTACGGGATCAAGGATCCGAAGGCGGCACCGCACGACATCGTGAAGGTGTCGCTGGCCGATTTTCAGAAGGCCATGGCAGGCACCAACCGGCCGTTGATGCCCTGGTATCAGAACTTCAGTGGCTACGGCGCCAGCGACGTCAAGGCGCAGGTGCGCGAA
>Ga0268264_10001952_pt1 | contig 18525 bp, 10 predicted proteins | sample KBSSwiS32_FD_190357 | JGI IMG/M metagenome (GOLD analysis project Ga0268264, IMG submission 190357) | Switchgrass rhizosphere microbial communities from Kellogg Biological Station, Michigan, USA - KBS Switchgrass S3-2 (SPAdes) (version 2) | ecosystem: Host-associated > Plants > Roots >...
ATTGGCAAGAGCATCGAGACAGACTATGCAACGATGATGACCGATCCTTCCTATGCCGCAAAATACAATAGCTTACAACCGGCCATCTTGCATGAGTGTCGGATTGAACTCGCTTTCGAGCACCATCGCTGGCACGATCTTACACATTTCTTTAATGCAACGCAACTGGTTACTTATTTCAATTCAAAGAGCCAGGCTAATTTTGATAATTCGCCTTTAAGCAATTTTACCAGCAAGGATTATTATTTCCCGATACCACTCAGCGAAGTGAAACTCAATCCGGCGCAGATGCCACAAAATCATGGATACTAATATTGGTGCAATGAAAACCAGCGGGCGGAGAAATATCTCTTCGCCTGTTAATATGTTTGGCATACCTCCTCGGATGATCTCTACGTTAAGTGTTACTGCGTGCAAATCTGGAATATTCCATCTTTATAATTTTGCAGCAAACCTATTTGCTTATGGCTACCTCTTCACGCGGTCTTTTTTTCGCAATGCTATTATTGATACTTGTTTTTCAATCTGCCGGAACTCATGCACAGGTAAGCGGCTCTGCAATCAGTGGATTTATTGTAGATGATGCAGACAGTACCATCGACGGTGCTACCATCGTGATCAGAAACTCAGGAACAGGATTCACGGCCACTACAGCAGCAAATAAAAAAGGTTTTTTTAGTTTCCGTGATCTGCCCGTGGGAACGTATTCTATCCAGGTGAGTGCGGTGAATCACCAAACCACTGTATTAAATAATAATGCGCTTAACCTGGGCGATCGGCTGGTGCTGCATAAAATTGTGCTGGGCAAAAGCAGTTCTACGCTGGCGGAAGTAACAGTAACCTCCAATAGTTTTAATAATAGTGTAGACAGGCTCGGCACCGGCACAGCCGTTTCCGGAAGAGCTATTCAAAAAATTCCGCTTGTTTCCCGTAACTATGCAGATTTAATTACATTGTCGCCGCTGGCGAATGGTGCATCGCTTGCAGGGGCAAAGGCGGGTGGCACTGGTTATATGCTCGACGGTGTCAGCAACCGCCGTGCAACTTTCGGGGGATTGTCTGATGCCGCCTTCTCCATTTCTTCTGAAACCATCCGGGAGTTTGAAGTGTCTACCAATGCGTACGATGTTACCAACGGCCGCGGATCGGGTGGTGTGGTGAAAGCCATTACAAAATCGGGTACCAATACAGCGTCCGGATCCGTATGGGGTTACTACGGTGCCAATTCGCTGGCAGCTACCAAAGATGTAAATGGCAATCATCTTACCAACAAATACAGCATTGCACAGGGAGGTGCTTTACTGAGTGGCCCGATTATTAAGGACAAGCTCCATTTTCTTGTGTCTTACGATCAATTTCAGAATACCATTCCCTTCCGCGCGTATGATTTTGGGTTCGCCGGCCCTACACAGGCACAGGCAGAAAAAAACCTGAATATTACCAAAGCCAACCTGGATCAGATAGTGAATATTATGGAAAAGCAATTTGGTTTTCCGGCCAGTCAGCAATATGGTTCCATCAGTATTGTACAGAAAACAATCAACGCGTTTGGAAAACTTGACTGGAACATCAATAAGAAAAACCTGCTGACCTTAAAATACAATTACCTGCATTTTAGCGATCCCAATAAATTAAAATCGGCGGGCTTACTTACGACCGAGTATACAGGCATCGAAATTGATAACGCGGTGATGCTGGGCCTGCGTTCCGAGCTGTCAGCAAAAATGACGAATGATGTTAAGGTTAGCTTCAGCACCTATCGGAAATTCTTAACTTATCTCAACAATCGCGTACCTGAAGGGTTTGTAAATGTTACCTCTACATTCAGTGATGGAAGTACCGGCAATACCACGGTTGCATTTGGTAATCAAAACTGGGTGCCCGAACGAGATGCATCTGATGTAATACAGATTGTAGACAACCTGCGTTATAAAGTCGGTAACCTGAATTTTGTTTTCGGTACAGATAATAGCATCAATCATATAACAGACCGTTTGTCGCACGACCAACAGGGGCAGTTTTATTATGCCAGTATTGCCGATATGGGAAATAATACGCCTTACCGGTTTAACCGAAAAATTCCGCTCGACGGGAACAATCCGAAAATAAGCGTGCCGCTTATTGAACTGGGTTTATTTGCGCAAATGGAAACCAACCTGCGGCCCAATCTTAATCTTACGGTGGGGCTTCGCTGGGATGCCACTGTCATTGGCAACAAGCCAACTTATAACAAGCAATTGGAAACGGATTTGGGTGTACGCTCTGATGTTGTGCCATTTGATGCAAAGAATGTTCAGCCAAGGGTGAACCTTGTATGGGATATGCATAGCAATGGTCGCGATATCCTGAAATTCGGCGCAGGTCTTTTTGCTTCTGAATTTACTACCCAGCCCATCACTTTTGCCCATATTGACAATGGTGTTAATTTCAGGCAGATCGATATCCGGCAAGACGTTCCAACACCGGATTGGCAAGCCTATCAAAAAGATTTTAATAAAGTACCCGGCGTAGACTATTATAACTCGCTTACCACCAAACAACCTGCTACCGTATTGGTGCTGGACAAGCATTTGAAAAACCCGCTCACCTTTAAAACCAGTCTTAGCTATTACCATTATCTGAACAGCTGGTTGCGGTTAGGAGCCAATATTTATTATAATAATACCTGGGATAATTTTTACCTGTACGATCTAAACCTCAAACATACCCCGGAATTTGTAACAAACGAGGGGCGCGAAGTGTATGTGCCTGCCAGTACATTGTCCAATACCAGTTCAACCAGCTATCTGCCCGTGCTGGCCAATTCGCGCATATCATCTAATTTTAACCAGGTAAGGTATTTCACCAATACCAATTGGTCTTCTAAATTTATTGGTGCGGTGATTGAAGCGGCCGCGCAAATAAAAGATGGTTATGTAAGTGTTTCTTATGCAAGAGGCAAGGCTACCGGCACACCGCCTTACGACAACGGTGATCCCCGCAACGCAAATTTCAGCGTAGCTGCATCCTATTCCGGTTATCAATCGTATGGCCGTAACTGGTACAGCGATGGAGACCAGCGCAACAAAATAATTGCATTATTTTTAAGCCCTACCTTTTACGGATTTAGCATCAGCTCGTCTTTCCAGGCATATCAAAGCCCCCGGTTCAGCGCTTATGTAAACAAGGATATTATCGGAGAAGCCAATGATGGCGTTGATCTTGCTTATATCTATGATCCCAACAGCGCTTCCACACCTGCTGCCATTAAGACCGGCATGACAACTTTACTCGGTAAAACCAGCCCGGAGTTTAAAAAATACCTCGAACAAAATTTTGGAAAATTTGCACCCTATAACGGCGGGTTAATGCCCTGGCGTACGCAGTGGAATTTAAGCGTGGCAAAGGATATCCGGATTTATAAAAAACATAAGCTCACGCTGCGCTCAGACATTTTCAACGTATTGAATTTGTTAAATTACAAATGGGGCGGTTATTACCAGATCATTAATACAAATCTTTATAATGTAACCGGCTTTGACCAGGCCAGCAAGTCTTACACGTACAGCGTTAATACCAATGCGGGCACGCGGTCAAAAACCGCTAGTTATTATTCTGTACAGTTTGGGTTGCGGTATTCATTTTAACAACAACTGTTTGCCCTAAATCATTCCTCCGGATAAATCCCTTGCTCAAATGCAGGGGATTTTTTTGCCTTGGTGAACCAGGATTGCTGCAAGCAATCAATCACACACACGGCCAGTTACCGTTATGAAAAGATCCACGTCACGTTTTTTGTGAAAAACGGCTTACATTGTTAATCGAAGGGATATATGGCTGAGAACAAGCGGCAAAGGGCCGGATGCCTGATGCATTATTCTTTATTACCCGGCAATAATTAAAATAATTCAATCCTGCACTAAAATCTCGTTAGGTGAAACATACAATAACTTTTATATCGTGGAAGCAAACGGGTTACTGTCTTCTCTGTATCGGCATGCTGTGTTCTTTTTATGCTATGCCAAATGATAACCCATCTCCCAAAATTGTAAATATTATAAATTTTATCAGGTTGCTCGAACCACGGGATTCCAGTGTTACCGAAGATGTCTTGTACCAGACGGTGGTGAAACAGATCGATATCATGAGAAAATACAGGCTTGGCGGCAGCTTCCTGTTGCAATACGATGCATTGCTCGATACAAGATACCAGCGCTTATTAAAAAATCTTTCAAAGGATTCTTTTGAAATAGGCGCCTGGTGGGAGATTCCTCAACCACTCGTGGAAAATGCGGGTTTACGATGGCGGGGCAGGTATCCATGGGACTGGCATGCAAACATTGGATTTTCTACCGGCTATACACCCGCAGAACGTAAAAAACTCATTGATGTTTACATGGCCGATTTTAAAAAAATTTTCGGCTACTATCCCAAATCGGTAGCCTCCTGGTTTATTGATGCGTACAGCTTGAATTATATGTATGAAAAGTATGGTATTGTGGCATCGGCCAACTGCAAAGACCAATATGGAACAGATGGCTATACTTTATGGGGCGGCTATTGGAACCAGGCTTATTATCCCAGTAAATTGAATTCTTACATGCCGGCCCAGCATGAGCAAAATCAAATTCCCGTACCCATTTTCAGGATGCTGGGAAGCGATCCCATCAGGCAATACGATAATGGTTTGGGAACAACCAGGCAGGGCGTTGTTACGCTTGAACCGGTATACAAATTCGGCGGTGGTGATTCCGCCTGGGTAAACTGGTTTTTCAAATCATTTACCAGCGATGCTTCATTGGGGTTTAATTATACACAGGCCGGGCAGGAAAATTCGTTTACCTGGAATGCGATGTCGAAAGGTTTTGAAATACAAATGCCTTTAATTGCCCGCTTGCGCGATGAACATGCAATCAGGGTTGAAACACTTGAAGCATCGGGCCGTTGGTTCAGGAAAAAATACAAGTTAACGCCAGCTACTTCCTTTTCGGTAAACACAGATATCAATGGCAGTGATCTAAAAACGGTTTGGTTTAACAGTCGTTTTTACAGGATAAATATGTTGTGGGAAAAAGGCACCATGAGAATCCGCGACATTCATTTATTCAATGAAAATTTGGGTTCTGTTTACGAGACACAGGCGGCCAGTTCCAATGAATGCAAATTTTTTACATTGCCGGTTGTAGACGGATATGTCTGGAGCAACACAAACCAGGTTGCCGGATTACGGCTCAGAGCAACCATCGCGGGCAAAGAAATTGAGCTGAAAGGCAAAACACCTGTATTCAGCAAAACTTCTGATTCTTCCATGCATATTAAATGGCCGCTGGAAACAATGAATGGTAATTTTGAAGCGGACCTGAGCCCGCATCAAATAAAAATGGTATTCCCGGACGCTAAAGGCATTGACTGGTTTTTTGATCTGAATACCGCAGAAAAAGCAATCCTGCCATTTGACAAAATCGGTGCTACAGCTATCGACTGCAGTTTTGAGGGTATGAAATACAGGATACTGGCTGATACCGGCATTTTTTCGAAACCTGCTAATGGGTCCGTGCTAAGAATAAGCCCCCGGTTAAACACGATCGTTTTAAACTTTACAAACTTTTGATAAGATTTCGGTAAGATAATTTATTCTACCAACGGTTTGCATTTGTCATTATTAAATAACCAGGTTTATGAATGCTTTATTAACAGAAACGGAGGTAAAGGCCTACCAGCGCGACGGCTATTTGCTGGTCGAAAATTTTTTGACCGCAGAAGAATTATCCTTCTGGCGACAGGCCGTTACTGAGGCGGTAAACGAGCGGGCCGGGAGAAAAATGCCCAAAAGCGATACTAAAATTGGTGAAGATGACGGCATCAATAAGGACAGCGATTATTATGGAAAAGTCTTTGACCAGTTGCTCAATCTCTGGCAAACCAATGATAAAATAAAGCAGCTAATGCTGGATGAAAAGATTGGTCGCATGGTGGCCACATTGGCGGGCTGGAACGGTACCCGGATATGGCATGACCAGGCTTTGATAAAACGACCCTGGGCCAATCCAACTTCATGGCATCTCGATACGCCTTTCTGGTCGTTCAGCGACAGGCGGGCACTATCAATTTGGGTAGCGCTGGATGATGCCACGTATGAAAATGGTTGTTTATATTTTATTCCCGGTTCTTATCAGACAACAACCTTTGAAAACCCCGGTATCGGGAAAAACATGGATGCTGTTTTTGATTTTTATCCGCAGTTCCGTCAATCAGCTTCCGTAGCTGTTCCTATGAAGGCCGGCAGTTGTTCATTTCACAATGGGTTAACGATACACGGCGCCGGCGCAAACATGACCAATGGTTTCAGAAGGGCAATGACCTGTGCGTATATGCCTGATGGAGCAACATTCAACGGAATAAAAAACATTCTGACCGATGAGCAGGTGGCGAAATTAAAAATAGGCGATTTCTTAGATGACGAAGATCAAAATCCCTTAATATATAAAGCATAACTGATTTTTTATTCATCCCCGGAACAACCACTCAATGAAAAGATGCCCGCTTTGCCACCTGCTGCTGACCGTTTGTTTTTTTACAGCCGCCGGTAACATTTTCTCGCAATCATTACAAATCGAAAATCATAGCAGTGAAAAATACATTGTATTCGGTAACGAAAAGATGCGTTTTACACTCGATTACAATAATAAGGTAAATATTTCCGGATTGCTCATCAATGGGCAGGAAACGATAAAAGGCGGCGAAGGGATCTATTCCAGCATAAGAACCGCGGGTGCCGAGTATTCCACGCTACGGCTTTCAGCAATGCCTTCGGTAAAATTCGTACACAATACCATTACGGTTACAGGGATCAGTTATGGCGACAAAACCTTTAACCTGCAGGAAACCTGGACTTTTGACATACATGCCGGAGACATTGCATTCAAAATAGACCGGGTTTTGTCGAAAGCAGTTATTGCAGAGCAGCTTGGATTTCCTGTTTGTATGTTCAATAGTATGGATATATGGGAAGGCGCTTACCAGGATTATGGCGGCCTTGCATGGTTTTATCTTTTCAATAAAAGACTGGATACCTATGGCGTGCACAGCAGCGCATCTCAATTCTGGAATAGCAAAACGGGTAATGGCCTTTCCATAGCCGTTACCGTACCGGGCCAACAGGTAGCGATGGACTATAGCCGTACCAGTGATGATAAATTAACCTGCAACATTGCCTTTGCTGAAAAAGAAATGCAGCCCCGCTATGATTCGGGAACCCATCGGAGGCGGTTTATTCGTGACAGGAACGATGTATGGTCGCCTGTTATGATGCATGCAGGAAAAACAACCCAATCTATCAGGTTAACTTATTTCAATTGTAATGATCGGTTTGGCCGTGGTAAGCTGGTGGGTATTAACGGCGAGCAGGTAAGCGCCGTATTAAATACCATTGCAAGAATAGGCGTTATTGATAAACAGCATTTTGGTGGCAATAGCTGGCATACACCCTACGGACCTATTTGTTTGCATGAACAATACATTGCGCAAATGGGATTGGGCATCAATGATAGCAGCTATTTAAAAGGATACCAGGAATGTCTTGACTTTTATCGCGACCATGCCATAAAAGAAGATGGAAGGGTATGGCCAAGATGGGCGTACACGAATGAAGACATGATGCCGGGAGAAGTAAACGCCGAAGGATTTTACGAGGCACAATGGGGCTACCTGCTGGATTCAAATCCTGACTATATAAGCAACGTGGCAGAATTGTACGACCAGAACGGCAACCTGTCCTGGGTAAGAACGCATCAATCATCCTGCGAAAGAGCATTGGACTGGATACTGAAAAGAGATAGCAATAACAATGGGTTGGTAGAGATGATGACTGATAGCCACCTGCAAAAAAGAGGGAGCGACTGGATAGATATCGTGTGGGCATCCTATGAAAATGCTTTTGTAAATGCCAAACTATATCATGCGCTGATCTTATGGGCAGGTATTGAACGGCAATTGGGTAACACAACAAAAGCGGAATACTACAGTCGGTTTGCAGAGAAACTTAAGGACAACTTTAATAAACCAGTTACAGAGGGAGGATTTTGGGATGAGGAAAAAAGATGTTATGTCCATTGGAGAGATAAGGATGGTTCTGTTCACGGAAACAATATGGTTACGCCCGTAAACTTTATGGCCATTGCCTATGGCATTTGTACCGATACAGCCAGGGCAAAAGGGATACTGGATGATATAGAGACCCAGATGCAGAAAGAAAACCTTTTCTTTTGGCCTATCTGTATGTTTAGTTATGCAGCCGGTGAAGTAAACGATTGGCAGATTCCTTTTCCTGCGTATGAAAATGGCGATATTTTTTTATCGTGGGGATCGGTGGCAGTACAAGCCTATGCTGCTTATAGACCTGCACTGACATTAAAATATGTAAAGAATGTGCTGGCCCAATATGCGAAAGACGGCCTGGCTTTTCAACGTTACGGACGCAAGAAACAGGATGGGTTGGGTGATGATATATTGTCGGGCAACGGTCTTTCAATTGTAGGATTGTACCAGTCTATCTATGGAATCCATCCACTGTATAACCGGTTTTACCTTCATCCTCATATCACGACAGAATTATCAGGAACAAGGGTAAACTATCATTTCCGGGGTAGGCCATTGGTCATTGAACTGGATACAAACAGATATGCTGTGTCGGATACACAGTTTAAAATTGTATCCGCTGCCGATTTTGGTTTTTTCAGTACCGGTAAAACACTTTTATATTTTAATGGTAATGCGAACAAGACCTCGCTGAAAGTGACAACAATACCAAACGGAAAACTGGAATTGACCATAAAGACATGGGGACAGACAGAAATAGCATGGACGCAGTTGTATGAAGATAACCATTCAGGGAAACTGGATTATCAAATTAATGATCTGAAACCAGGCAGCTATTATATCGTTCGGATTAATAAAAAAATGATAGCCCGCAGTAAGAGTGATATGGATGGCAGTTTGCGATTCTCCTATAAGACAAATAAGCGTATTGATGAGATAGTGGTAATACAGCAATGGGGTATTTTACCGTGATTGCACCTACGCATTTGTTCCGTTTCTCCACTCCCGACTTAAATAAATTCCATGCCATGCGACCGCTGGTCGGCTATCATAACTTTAAGGCTGTTCGGCTTTATTACCATCTTCAGTTCCCCGCTGGATATCCAACTATCGTTTCCCAGGCGCAGTCTCTGCGATGCGAGCCATTAAGTGAAGATGAGGTTGTGCAGGACTCGCCGTGATTAAGTGGTATGTCAAATAGAACCGTCGGGTCCCGCGCAAAATTTGTTGCTGTAGTAGGATTGTGGGGCGGAGACCCGGCGGGGAATTAAAAAATACTAGTGCGCAGCAAGAGCAATGCGGATGGCAGTTTGGAATTCTCCTATAAAGCGAATAAACGTGCGGATGAAATAATTGTATTGCAGCAATAAGTAAGAACAATCCGTATATAGAACAAAATATAGAAAATATTTTCGAACTATGAAGACAACCTCAAATTTTAAAGGGGTAGCAATATTGTTTGCTACCCCCTGTCGTTGTGAAAGTAAATAAATGCCGGGATTAAAAAATAAACCGCAGACCCAACTGGGTTTGCCAGCGGCTGAGCAAATCAGGGCTGGCAATGAAAGTGCTTTTTAAAGATGGGTCAAACTGGTAGGTTGGAACGCTGTTTGTAACACCCGTAACCGATATGGGTTGAAAATAACCGGAAGTGGTTGCATATTTACGTACACCCCATTTGCTGCTAATAAGATTGCCAACGTTTACAATGTCTAAGCTAACCTGTACCGTTTTTGTTTTTTTATTGCTCTTAAAGTAAAAATCCTGCAAAAAGCGCATATCGACCTGACTGAACCATGGCGTTTCACCAGCATATTTTTCCGTATACAAACCGCGGCGGCTGCTAAGGTATTTGTCCTGGGCAATAAAATTTTTAAAGGCTGCTTTCTGCGCTGCCGCATTTTGCACAACACCGTTTACATCGGTAAGGCTGGTAAACTGCATCTGATCAATCTCACTATTTTTAGGGACATATAATAAATCGTTACTTGCGGTACCATCGTTGTTGATATCACCTCCATATACATACGCAAAACGGTTCCCACTGGTCCAACTGCCAAAAATGGAGATACTGGTAGCATATTTGCCCTTGCCATATTCAAACTTTTTAATGCCGGCGAGAATAATACGGTGCGTATTTCCATATAGCGAAGGCGTACTCCGTGCTTCATTGGAATTATTCAAAATAGGATTGCGGTCAAATGCGTCACTGCTGATTTCTGCGGATATTGAACTGGCATCTCTTGATATCAGGTAATTATAAGAGGCCGTTAAGAAAAGATCTTTGGGGAGCGTCTGCTGCACGGTGAAACTGGTATTGAACTGGTAGCCTGTTTTTGTATTGGTAAAAATATATGCATTGGCAGCTCCCTTGTCGCCAGACTTGTAGATACTCCTGGTATCACCAATTCCACTGTTGAGTGATCCAGTGGGCGTACCCAATCCGTAATTTCGCACCATCATGGCATTTACGTCTTTGGAATAGGCTATGTCCACGCTGAAAATTGTTCCTGTCCCTGCTTTGAGATCGGTCCCGATATTTGTGCGCCAGATCTGGGGCCATTTGAAATTGCTGGCTGTTGCGCAGTAGAAAAACGAAAAAGGATTTCCGATATGATTGCCAATCCATACAAAAGGGAAACGACCCGTAAATAAACCTGAGCCTCCTCTTAGTTGAAAACTTTTATCCCCTTTCACATCCCAATTAAATCCTACGCGCGGTGAAAAAAGCGGTTTGGAAGCAGGAAGCTTTGTATTGTCGAGCTGCTTTCCAACGCCATTGCTGACTGGCTGTCCATGCTCGTCAAACAGCACCAGGTTATCATTATTGGGTAGGGTAGGAGAGTTAATGGTGCCATCGGGTTGCTGGTATTTGCTTCCCATATAGAGTGGAATGTCCATGCGCAGGCCGTACGTCACACGCAGATTATCAGAAGCTTTCCATTCATCCTGGATATATGCTGATGCCTGTGCGACTGTAATATAGTACCATGTCCATTTATCTGCTTTGCCGGCCGCCCTGGCTGCAGTAACATCCAGATCCAGCGGATATGCGCCGAATACATAGTTGCCACTTTTAGGAACGCTGTCTTTAAAAACCTGGATGTCTGCATCGCTAAATAGTGTCGCCCCATATCCTGTCAGGTTAAATGAGTTGGCAAATTTGAACGATTCATAGGAACCGCCGATGGTAATGGTATGCTTTGGAAGGATAATATTAAAATTATCGGTCGCCTGGAATGCGTCCTGGTTCAGCCTGTTATTGATTGAAAAAGGTTCATGACCTGCAACAATATACATCGTACCATATTTTGTGATGTTCAAAACCGGGAAGGGCTCAGAAAAAGGATCCCTTGTGTCCCTGAAAGTGGTATATACGGCCCTTAGCTTATTGGCAAACCTGCTTCCGAAATTTGATTTTAATTCTGCCCCGAAGGATTCGAGCTTATTATTAATCCTGTAGCCAGAATTTTTGAATTGAAGCGTTTGGTAATCCGGGCCACGGTGACGAATGGCATCGGGATGCGCCGGCTTTTCCTTATTTGCATCAAGGCCATTGTAGGTAACTGAAAGACTGTTATTGCTGTTGATAACCCAGTCCAGTTTAGCCAACCATTTATAATTTTTTTGTTTCAAATTATAACCTTGATACGGGCCGGTTTCATATCCAAATTTGGATTTGAGAATGCTGCTGACTGCAAGCAGATCAGACTCGAGTACGCGTGATGTATTATTGTTACTGCCGTTGCTGCCATTGCGCGCTACGTAACTGCTGGCCGCATCTTCTCTTTGTTCGGTTTCAAAATTCAAAAAATAAAACAGCTTGCTTTTCTTAATAGCACCACCCAATGCAATACCTGCCTGCAATTGAGTGAGATTGGGTACTGCAATTTTGTTGCCGTCAACCTTTTTACCCGTCATATTTTGGTTACGATAGAAGCTGTACACCGTTCCCGCAAAAGTATTGGTGCCTGACTTTGTCACGGTATTGATGCCGGCGCCGGTAAAGCCAGCCTGGGTTACATCATACGGGGCTATGTTAACCTGGATCTGATCAATGGCATCCAATGAAACAGGTTGTGCTCCTGTTTGTCCTCCTGGCGTTGGCGCGTCAAGACCAAAGGGGTTGTTGAAAACAGCTCCGTCGAGTGAATAATTGTTGTATTGACCGTTGCGCCCTGCAAAGGACGTTCCGTTGATAGTAGCTGATGCAGAGGGGGTCAGCCTCGTAAAATCGTCGGCCGACCTTGAAATCGTCGGCAATTGCCGTAACTGGCGGGAACTGATATTGGTAGAAGCACCGGTATGCTGGTTGTCAAATATTTTTGACCTGCCCGTTACCGTTACAGCAGCAAGATTTGCAGCACTAGGCTCCAGTACAAAGTCAACATTGGTATTCCGGCCAAGATCGAGGACTATATTATCCTCTTTCTTATCTGCATAGCCAACATAGGAAACGGTAATACTATATGGACCACCGACGCGGAGGTTGGGGATTAAGAATGACCCATTGCTTTGTGTCAGGCTGGTTTTATTGATGCCTGCTTCTGCGTACACAATTTTAACGGTTGCGCCCGCAAGTGGTTTTTTGTCAGTGCCAACAATGGTTCCGCTCAATGTGGCCGTTGTAACCTGTGAATGTGCATATAAACCACAAAAGAGTACACACAAAAAGCCGATCGGTTTGGTAAACAGAGGATTTCTCATACATAATGTTTTGGTTACTCTCAATTTAAAACATTTTCCTAAATTCAAGAATTAAGTTTTATTCAGATCTAAATAATAAGCAAACAATACGCTCACGTGTAAGTGTAAACGACAACCGCTGTGCTCATTTTTCGTTTCACGGGCGCAGTCTCTGCGATGCGAGCCATTAAGTGAAGATGAGGTCGTGCAGGACTCGCCGTGATTAGGTGGTAAGTCAAATAGAACCGCCGGGTCCCGCACAAAATTTGTTGCAGTAGTAAGATTGTGCGGGGGGAGACCCGGCTGGGAAGTAAAAAAAATTGACAAAAAGAGCCGCCGAGTCCTGCAGGAAATTCGTTGCAATGAAGGATTGTACTGGCGGAGAAATAAACCTAATGGGAGATGATTGCCGGCTCAAAGATTATTTTTCACCCGGTGCGTGGTCAGTATTGCTTTCAATTTTTCCAGATCGCTGGGGAGCAAATCTTTTTTAGAAATTGGGCTGGCTACCAGCCTGTTCTGGTAAATAAAAATCCAGTTCTTTGTTTGCCTGACTTTGTAAAATTTTTCCCAGGTCATTTGAGAATTAAATGACTCACCTTTTACAGCAACAAAATCGTCGTTGAAATCATATTCCAACGATTCTCCTATTCGGGTGCTGGTTCGAAATACTGATCTTGCCTGTAGCCAGGTAGCGACGGGCGGTAATGCTAAAAGAATCAGGGGATAGATAAAAAGATACGAAGGGCTGCCACCGGGCATGTATACCCACATAAGGACGACCGCTGCCAGTAGTACAATTCCCATCACTGTAATAATTTTTGTTGCAATCCTGCTGTAATTAAGGATCATGTTGGCCTCAACAAATTCCTTTTGTGTCATTTTTGTTTTGATGATCATGATCTTTTTTTATTTTATGGCAAGCTGAATTGCTCAAGGCGTGCATTTGCGCTTCAATATAGGTTGAAAAAGGAATAAGGCAAATAGGGTGCTGTATTTCCTGATTTTTTTTCTTTACAGCCAGCCGGATACGTTATTTTTTTATATAGAGGATGTAATTATCGCCAGAATTTGGAATGGGAGCAGTGCCTGGAGTCACTGTTTGCGCATCCTGGGTAAAAGAATTGATGGGGTTCCGGCAACCGCATTTGAAACAGGGGCCTTCCGTTTGGGGGCTTTCAATATTTGAAATGGAAATGGTTCTGTTGAGGGAAGGAATAAAAATTTGCCAGTCGGCGCCCGGCATGATATATTTTTCCCTGCCGGAAATAACATTGAGCAGCACCAGCACCGTATCAGTATGTCTTGAATAGAAAACCTTGTTTGCATCAAAAATGGCGCTATCACGTACATGAGCAAAATTATCATTGGGTATGAACTGCCGTACCACAAGCGTGTCTATATCTGCATCGGTAAACCCAATAAACAAAGGTGTGATATAGGTGTCTTGGCAGGGATTTGGTCCACAACCTGAAAATGTGGCTAGCACGCAAGCAGCAATGATAGATAGTTTGGTCATCATAAATCCAACTAAAAATAGCTGCTACTGCTGAATGGGGCAATGCCCCGCCGCTGATTTAACAAGACATTACACCCGCTGTGTTTAAAGATCTGCTGATTTTTTGGAACGATGTATATCATTGTTATCGGGTACCGTCATGATGTAAACGTTTGTGCAAGGGCCATGGTGGCCACCAGTATTGTTTTTATAGAACCGGCGCTGGTCAGGTTCACCGGTCATGCATTCACGAAAAACGGAATGGTTGCGTATCTTGCTACTATTGCCATTGTTTATCGCTGCTGATTGCATTGCTGATCGCAGGGCAGAAACAGAAAAAAGGAAGGTGGGTGTTCCCTTTAACCCTGGGATTGTATATCGTTGTTCACGCCATTCTTATTTCGGGTGTGCACATTGGGTTCTGGCAGTCTTTTTCAAAATGGTTTGCAGGGTTGCCTTTAACTAATCCGGTTGTCTAAAAGCCCCCTGCCGTATTCACTTATTGCATTTTACATGAAAAAGGAAACAAAGAAATCACAACAGATAGAAAATGCGGAGCTGCAAAAACTATTGGAGGAGAAATCTGCTGTTCTGGAAAGACTGGCCCGTGAACTTGAAATTGAAGCTTCGCTGGAAAGGGTAAGAACGGTTGCGATGAGTATGAACAAACCAGATGATATGCTGGATGTGTGCCGCATTATTTCAGAACAACTTACCCTGTTGAAAGTAAAAGACATCCGCAATGTACAAACCGCCATTTTTTATGAAACCAGTGGTACTTATACCAACTACGAGTTCTATGCCAAACATGATAAAACCATTATTACCCAGGTTGATTATGGAACGCACCAGGTACAACGGGCATTTGCCGACCAGATGATGAAAGGTGCCAACGAAATGTATACTACGGGTTTTGAAGGCAAGCAGGTGCAGGAGTGGTACGAATACCAGAAAACAACAAATGTATTTATTGACAGCTACCTGGAAACGGCCAGCTCGCTTACTTATTACTGGTATTCGCTTGGCCCGGTTGCATTGGGTATTTCTACCTATGTTCCTTTGAGCGAGGAGCAGATTAATTTATTTATCCGTTTCAGGAATGTATTTGAACTGGCCTATCGCAGGTTTATTGATATTGAACTGGCAATGGCCCAGGCAACAGAAGCAAAAATAGAAGCTTCATTGGAAAGGGTAAGGAGCCGCACGCTGGCTATGCAAAAAAGCGATGAACTGGCAGAAACCGCTGCGGTGGTTTTTCGTCAGCTGGTTGCACTGGGCATTGAACCCAACCGTTTGTACATCACCATCATCAAAGATGAAAGCGGCGATATGGAATTCTGGATAACAGATGAAGATGGAACCCGTGCAAGTAGTAAATTTTCGGGCAATGCTTACCGGAATAAGTTTTTTCAAATAATGTATGAAGGCTGGCTGACGCAAAAGAAATCCATTGCCATCGACATGCGGGGAGAAGAACTCAGCACTTATTTCAATCACCTGAATCAACTGGGAATTCCCTTTAAATTGGGGCTTACACAAAAACGCCGGGTGCAGAATATTGCTTATTTCAGTAAAGGTTTTATAGGCATGGCTTCGCCCGAAGAGCAGCCGCAGGAAACCATCAGCCTGCTGGAAAGATTTGCAGCGGTGTTCAACCTTACCTATACCCGCTTCAATGATTTGCAGGTGGCAGAAGCCCATGCTATCCAGGCCGAAGAGGATCTTATAAAATTACAAACGGAAAAAAAGCGCGCCGAAGATGCACTCGCCGAATTAAGGGAAGCGCAAAAGCAGTTGATACAATCAGAAAAAATGGCCAGCCTCGGTGAGCTCACGGCAGGCATTGCCCATGAAATACAGAACCCGTTGAACTTTGTAAACAATTTCAGCGAAGTAAGCAATGAGCTCATCGATGAAATGAATGTTGAAATTGAGAAAGGAGACATAGAAGAGGCAAAGGCTATTGCCAGTGATATTAAAGAGAATCTCGAAAAAATAAACCACCATGGCAAACGCGCCGATGCCATTGTAAAGGGAATGCTGCAGCATAGTCGCAGCAGCAGCGGTATAAAGGAAGTCACAGATATCAATGCATTGGCAGATGAATATTTGCGATTGGCGTATCACGGGTTGCGGGCAAAAGACAAATCATTCAATGCTGAATTGAAAACTGATTTTGATGAAACGATTGGACATGTCAATATTATTTCTCAGGACATTGGAAGGGTGATACTAAACCTGATTACAAATGCATTTTACGCGGTGAACGAAAAAAAGAAAGCTATGGCGGCCGGAGACTACCATAGTTTTAAAAACTACGGTAGCCTGGAAAGCGCTACTGAAAATTATGAACCGACGGTTTCCGTCAGTTCAAAAAAAAATGGAGATAAGGTCGAAATCCACGTAGCAGACAATGGAGCTGGCATCTCTCAAAAAATACTGGATAAGATTTTTCAACCTTTCTTTACCACCAAACCTACGGGCCAGGGAACAGGATTGGGTTTATCGTTGGCGTATGATATCGTAAAAGCGCACGGTGGCTTCTTAAAGGTAGAAACGAAAGAAGGTGAAGGCAGCGAATTTATCATTGAATTGCCCTTTGTCTGAATCACGGATTAATTGGATTAAAAGATTTCACGGAAGTTTTTTATGCCAGAGCTAAAATATAAAGACATAACGGAAAAAATTATTGGAGCTTCTTTTGAAGTACACAAATTTCTTGGGAATGGATTCCAGGAAGTGATATACCAACGCGCATTAGCCTGGGAATTGTCCAGGGCAGGGCTTGAATATGTACGGGAAATTGAGCAGGAAATATTTTACAAGGAATTACAGGAGCCGATTGGAACAAGAAGAGCCGATTTTGTAGTAGAAGGAAAAGTTTTGGTGGAGTTGAAAGCGATCATCGAACTTGAGGATGTACACCTTGCTCAAGTATTGAATTATCTGAAAGCATACCGGCTCGAAGTTGGTTTGTTGATCAATTTTGGAAGTAAAAGCTTAACCTTTAAAAGACTCGTCCTTTAAAGAAATCTGTGAAATCAATAAATCAGTTTAATCCGTGATTCAGACAATCTACGATATTATAAAAGCGCACGGTGGCTTCTTAAAGGTAGAAACGAAAGAAGGTGAAGGCAGCGAATTTATCATTGAATTACCCTTTGTCTGAATCACGGATTAATTGGATTAAAAAATTGCACGGAAGTTTTTTATGCCAAAGCTAAAATATAAAGACATAACGGAAAAAATTATTGGAGCGTCTTTTGAAGTACACAAATTTCTTGGGAATGGATTCCAGTTTGTTGATCTATTTTGGAAGTAAAAGCTTAGCCTTTAAAAGCCTCGCCCTTTAAAGAAATCTGTGAAATCAATAAATCAGTTTAATCCGTGATTGAGACAATCTACAATATTATAAAAGCAGATGGGGTTATCGCGCCTGCCCAACGAAGTCAGCCATAAAGTTGTACCTTAAGAACTTTCTTATAAGTACTGCAAAATCGTTTTTAATATGGTATCGTTGTTGGTCCCGCCCACGAAAAGGATCCACTCAATAGACTTTCTCCGCGGCATTATCATGGTCATTATGGCACTGGATCATAGCAGGGATTTTTTTCACAGCGCTGCCTTAATTAGCAAGCCATTAGACCCCGCTACTACCTACCCTGCGCTTTTTTTCACGCGTTGGATTACGCATTTCTGTGCACCCGGTTTTGTTTTTCTGTCCGGGTTATCGGCCTGGTTACAAAAGCAGCGAAAAACAAAGAGGGAATTGCAGTTGTTTTTAATTACGAGAGGGTTGTGGCTGATAGTATTTGATTTGACTGTAATGACTTTTATTCTTGCGGCAGATATTCATTTCGGTATTTTCATGTTGGAAACACTTTGGTCGATTGGCGCGGGTATGATCATACTTGGGTTGCTGATCAATTTACCTTTCCGGGTTATCTTATGCATCGGGTTGCTTATTTTTTTCGGGCACAATTTTCTTGATTTTATGGAGCGCGGCAGGTTGTCCGGCCTGCCGGTATGGTGGAAGCTATTACACCAACCCGGTTTTGTTCCCTTGTGGAAGGGGCATAGTCTTTTGATTTTATATCCTTTTCTTTCCTGGGCAGGTTTAACATTGCTGGGGTACTGTTGCGGGCAGTTGTTTACCGAATATGAATTTGCGCAACGTAAAAAGATACTTGTTGGGATTGGTGGTTCTCTTATTTTACTGTTTTTGATACTTCGTACTGTGAATGTATACGGCGATCCCGGTCGTT
>Ga0268264_10001953_pt1 | contig 18519 bp, 14 predicted proteins | sample KBSSwiS32_FD_190357 | JGI IMG/M metagenome (GOLD analysis project Ga0268264, IMG submission 190357) | Switchgrass rhizosphere microbial communities from Kellogg Biological Station, Michigan, USA - KBS Switchgrass S3-2 (SPAdes) (version 2) | ecosystem: Host-associated > Plants > Roots >...
GCCCACCCAGTAGAAATGACTCGTCATGATCCCGTATTTCGCCCCCGAGGCCGCCATGCCGATCACCTCCTGCGCACCGAGATTTGCGGAGAGAAATGCGAGCCCCGTGACCCAGGCCGGTATCGACCGTCCGGAAGTCAGGAACGCCGAGCCTCCTTTCATAAAACGCTTCAGTGCAAAGCCGATGCCCAGCACGAAAACGAAGTAAATGATCAGGATCGAGTAATCAACAGCGGTGAGATGAATATTGATGGGCATGGGAGAAGGAAGCGACTTTAGGAGGACATACGGGCTGGTAAAAGATTCTTTATTTTCTTATTTGTTTGATCTGGAAACCTGAAAACAGCCGGTTCATCGGACGGGGGGGCATTAATCCGGAGTTTGATTGTGTTCCCAGCCTGTTGAGCGTTGCACAGCCCGGTCCCAGTTCTCGCGCAGTGCGGTCATTTCTTCCGGCCTGCGTTGTGGCTCGAAGCGCCTTTCCACGCTCCATTGTCCGGCGATCTGTGGGCGGTCCTTCCAGAATCCGACGGCTAATCCTGCGAGAAATGCGGCGCCGAGCGCAGTGGTTTCCGTGATTCTTGGCCGCACCACCGGAACCTGGAGCAGGTCGGCCTGAAATTGCATCAGCAGATTGTTCAACGAAGCGCCGCCATCGACCCGCAGCTCGCTTAGGGATATGCCGGAGTCCAGTTCCATCGCCCGCAGTACATCGTGGCTTTGGTAGGCGATTGCTTCGAGCGCCGCCCGCGCGATATGCGCCGATGTCGTCCCGCGCGTGATCCCTACAAGCGCGCCGCGTGCATACGGATCCCAATGCGGAGCGCCCAGGCCGGAAAACGCGGGCACGAGGTAGACACCGCCGTTATCCGGCACGCTTGCCGCCAGCGCCTCAACCTCTGAGGAATGCTTGATGATGCCCAGCCCGTCGCGCAACCATTGCACGACTGCCCCGGCAATGAAAACGCTGCCTTCAAACGCGTATTCCGTTGTACCGTTCATTCGCCACGCCACGGTCGTCAGCAGTTTATTCCGAGATAGCTGCACTTTTTCGCCAAGCGACATCAGCATGAAGCAACCGGTGCCGTAGGTGTTCTTCGCCATGCCCGGCTGAAAACATGTCTGCCCAAAAAGCGCCGCCTGCTGGTCGCCTGCAATGCCGGCAATGGGCACTCCCGGCATGAACGAATCCGGCCCGGTTTCCGCGATGGTCCCGCTGGAATCCACAACCTCGGGAAGCATGGAGCGGGGGATGGCGAGTATATCGAGCAGCTCGTCATCAAAACGGCCCGTGTGTATATTATAGAGCAGCGTGCGGGATGCATTTGACGCATCGGTGACGTGTCGCTTTCCTCCGGTCAATTTCCAGACGAGCCACGAATCCACCGTGCCAAATGCGAGCTTCCCCTTGTTTGCGCGGTCCCGCGCCCCGGCGACATTATCAAGAATCCATTTTATCTTGGTTCCGGAAAAATAAGGGTCGATAACCAGCCCCGTTTTTTCCTGGAATGTTTTTTCAAGCCCCTGTGAAACAAGCTGGCTGCAAATATCCGCCGTGCGCCGGTCCTGCCAGACGATCGCATTGTAAACGGGTCGTCCGGTTTCCCGGTCCCACACAATCGTCGTCTCCCGCTGGTTCGTGATTCCTATCGCCGCCAGTTCGCCGGAACTCATTCCGATTTTGGCGATAGCCTCCGCCGCAACAGCGCCTTGAGACGACCAGATTTCCTCCGGATCATGCTCCACCCGGCCGGGGCGCGGGAAGAGTTGCGTAAACTCCTTCTGTGCCACGGAGCGGATTTTTCCCTCAGCGTCAAAAACGATTGCCCGTGAACTCGTGGTGCCCTGGTCCAGAGCGAGGATGTATTTCATGGGGGAATTTCAGTAACCAATAATCCTTGCGTATCCATGCCGGTTATATCTTCCCAGCCCCTGAACTGGCGAGCGATTTCAACATTATAAGAAAAATGCGATTTCGCTTCGCATGCAAATATTTGAAGGCACATTGACGGAGTTCCGGAATCGGATGACCAGTGTTCAGAACCAGTCATAATTCAATTACGGGAAATCCGTTCCGTTAAAAACCCAGGTTTTCGCCCTGGGGTTTAAGGCTGTACAGATATTTCACCAGGGAATCCATGTCCGCATCGCTCATGAAATCCTTGAACCCTGGCATGTGAAGCGGTGGCACCGGACCGTCCGGATTCAGCTTCGCGGTGACGGGCACGCCTGTGCGGATTTTTGCGATGAGATCGGGCTTGGTGTAGCTGTCGGCCACATGGATCAATGCCGGCACTTCCTGCCCGGTTTGCGCATTGATGTTGTGCACGCCGCCCTTGCCGGCGATGCCGTGGCATGCGACGCAGCTTAACTGCTCGTAAAGCTTGAGACCGGGCTGGAGATCGGCGCTGACGACCGGGGCCGCGACCACGACGACTGCCGTCGGGTTCTCTTTTTTCCTGCGTTGATCGTCGAGCCAGCCGGCGGCGATGACCGAGACCAGCAGGATCAATCCCATGATGCCGACGAGATATTTTTGCGCGTTGATGGTCATAATAGGGTCAGGTTCAACCGACGATTGCCTCCCAGAGCAGGAACACGATGGTGACCAGGTAGCACGCCGTGCCGACGAACAGCCAGAGGTTCCTGCGGGGCGCGATCTTTTCCAGCGCTGCGTCGACGAATGGCCAGAAAAACAGCCCGGTGACATAGCAGATGCTGCCTGCCATGCCGATCGAGAGTGTAGTCAGTTTCAGCCACCGGTACGTCGGAAAAAAATACCATTCCGGGCGGATATGTCCCGGCGTGTCGCCCGGCGTGGCCAGCGCGCCGACAATCGGCGGAAAGAAGATGACGTAGTTGATCAGCCCGATGAGGATGAGCAGCCCGATGATGACCTCTTTCAACATATGATCGGGAAAAAACGGATAGGTCTCCTCACGCGGATCGCCCTCCAGCCGGGCGACGCCGTGCAGGCGCACCATGAGGATGTGGACGCCGATCAGCAGCGACATCATCATGGGCAGGACACCGATGTGGAAATCGTAGAAGCGGGTCAGCGTGTTCGGATTCACCGTGGGACCGCCGCGCAGCGCGTAGAGCAGGGGTTTGCCGAGCACGGGCAGGTCGGCGATCATGTTGGTGCCGATGGTCGTCGCCCAGTAGGAGAGCTGGTCATAGACGAGCGAGTAACCCGTGAATGCGAACGTGAGCGTGAGCATGAACAGCCCCACGCCGAAGAACCAGTTGAACTCCCTCGGCTTGCGGTAGGCGCGTGTGAAGAACACCCGGATCATGTGCAGCAGCACGGTCACGATCATGAGCTGGGACGCGCCCTGGTGGATCCCCCGGATGAACCAGCCCATGCGCACCTTGTAAGTGATATTGGTCACGCTGGCGAACGCTTGGGAGGGATAGGGGACGTAGTAGAAAGTAAGCAGTATGCCGGTGATGGCGAGGATGCCGAAGAGCATCGCCGGCGTGCCGCCAAGGCAGAAAACCCATTGCTTGAGATGGATGGGGAGCGGCTCCTTCAGCGGCTTGCGCAGCTCCTCCGGATCGATGGGCACACGGTCGTGCAGCCATGCGGTCAGGCGGCTCATGCCTTCTCCTCCTTTTGAGTCTTCATCATGACAAATACCTCATCGGCCTTCACCTTCACCTCGATGACATCGAGCGGACGCTGGGGCGGGCCAAAGGTGACCTTGCCGTTGAAGTCATACTTCCCGCCATGGCAGGGGCAGACGAACTCCTTGCTGTCAGCACGATATTGGACCACGCATCCGAGGTGGGTGCAGATCGCCGAGAAGGCGCGGATTTCCGTCCCGGCGCTTTCCAGCAGCACGGGGCCTTCCGGGAGGTTGATAACGCGCACACCGCCCGCGGGGATATCCGCGATCTTGCCGGCGGAAACCTCGACGAGCCGCTCCGGCAGGATTACCGGGTAGAGATATTGCGCGAACCGGAATGCGAGGCCGCCCATTCCCAGCATGACTCCCACGGCCATGAACGCATCCGCCAGGAATTCACGGCGGCTGCGGGGCGCGGGTGCGGAGGTATTAGCGGGTTGTTCGGCATTTGAAGCGCCATTCATCTACTTGGCGGCATCCACGACCTCTTTTACTTTTTTCTGTTCCTCGGCGCTTTCCGCGGCGGGAAGACTCTTCAATTTTGCATCGAGCTGGCTCTTCTTGCGGGCATTGGAGTCATAGACCAGGAAGGCATAGATACTCTTCGCATCGCCGCCGTTGATGCCCGAGCCGGGCTTGTACATCATGCGCTTGATGTAGCGCGACCACTCGCCCGGCAATACAAAGTCGGAGTTGATGGGCCGGCTCAGCTTGTGGCACTGCGCGCATTTCTGCGCGAAAACCTGGTAGCCGGCCTGGATGGAAGACGGGTATTTGGAGACATTGACCGTCGCGGGGCCTTTTTCAAATTTCTCCACGCGCGCCTTTGTCCCGGCGTCGAGCTGCTCGGCCGCCCATACGACTCCCGCCCCACCCAGGACAAGCCCTGCGATGGCCAGCAGGAAGACCGGCTTTGACTTGATGAACATCAACAGTTTTGGTCTGCGTGCGGTTTTGTTTAACATAGGGTAATCCTTTTTTGGTTTCTTAGAATCCGTAGGAGAGTTGCAGGACGAAGGCGCTGTCGGGTTGCGGATTCGGGCCCCGGCTGTGCAGCCATTCGTAGGCGCCTTCCATCTGGAGCGTATTGGTGAAGTAATAGACCACACCCGCCGTGGCGCGGCTTACCCTTGTTCCGAGACCGTCGTTCACCACGTCATAGCGCGAGACCAGCTCCACGTTGCTGATGTATGGCATCTCCAGGCCCAGCCCGGCCAGCTTGTAGGCTCCCTGCACCCACCAGCCTTTTGGCTTGTAGGTGCCTATGTCGGTGGTGTCCACCCATGTGTTGATATACTCGCCCTTGAGTTCAAAGTAAGGGCTGATGTGCACGGACGCATCGAGCACCGCCGCCGACCACTGGTTCCCCGAGTCGCTCCACTCGCCGGTCTGTCCCGAAACCCCGAATTCCACGTCGTAGTGGGGATGGAACGGGAGGAAAAATCCGAGGCGGCCGCCGCCGCTGGGGTGGTTATGCACGTTGAAGTTGCTATTCCCATTGGAGTCGACGCCGACGTTGCCGCCAAGGTCGAGGTTTGGCGTGAGAACATTGCTCAGGCTATCCGTGTAAAACGAGTTACCCGAGCCATCCACCGAGCTGGGGCCATTGACGCCATAGAGTGAGTAAGTAATTGATTTCCCGGAATCCCCGACAGGCACGGCTCCCCGCAGCTGGATGCCCACGCCACTGTCAGGCAATACCCCTCGCGCCAGCGGATCGTCCGGCAGCTTGTTGAGCCAGCCGGCCCCGCGTTCCACATAAGTGCCCAGCGGCAGGATCATGTCACCGGCCATGACCGTGACATAATCATTCACCATGTAATCGATTTGCGCGAAGCTGAGCCCCACCGAAGTCCCGGCGCCAAGATTGCCGTTCCTGCCGTTGAGCAGCGAGACCGAGCCATTCTGCATCGTGATGTCGAAGCCGACCTCAAACAGGATGTTGTCATTCGCACGGTAGAGGAAGATTGGCGCGAAGTCGGCCATCGTGAACCCGCTGTGCTGCTTGGAAGTCCGCCCGAACTGGATCTCCGCGTCCCCGGTGAGTACCACATTGTGCGTCGCCGCATTGCCGATATTCAGCATCGGGTCGACCGGTTGCTGCAACTTCTGGGTCGCGGCATCGGCCTTCTGCGCGGCATCGTTTGCGGTCTCCTTCGTTTTCACCACCTGCTGCTTCAACTGGTTGATCGTGTGTTGGTCCTGTTCGTGCGTTTGCTCCAGTGTCTGCACCTTGGTGCTGAGTTGCTGGACCTGGGCGGCCAGCTTCTGGAAATCCTCGTCGCTGATCGCTGCCATGGAGCGCGATGGGTGGACGATGGACAACGCACATGGCAGAATGATTACTGCAAAAAATTTAGAGCGGATTTTCATCGGTAGGGTTTCTTTTTGACGGCTAATTTCCACTCTCTTGCTGGAGATACTTTAGAATCTCCTTTGCTTGTGATGCGGGGATGTTCGCCCGCACGCGCATGTGGATCATGATTGTTTGCCACTGGGCCGACTGAAATTCCTTTGGATACCGCTCCGAGTGGCAACGATTGCAGTTTATCGCATATAAATCGGCGCCTGTTAGCTGGCTGGTGGCCGCCGGCGGTGTTGCCGCCTTGGGATCCGCGCCTCCCGCGTAAACTGCGGGAAGGAACAAGGCGGTGGTTGCTGCGACAACGGCGGCGGTGCCGGCTATGGCTGCGAGATGCTTCGATGAAATGAAACAATTCATGATTATTAATGTAATACGGACTTGATGAGTTGGGGGAGGGTGACGTTCCGCTACGGCTTATGCTTATAGCGTCGCGGCGGGGCAGCGGCTACTTGCCGATTGTCATTTTCTGCTTGCCTATTGCAGGGGGATGATGATGCCCCCCGGTGAGGGACTGTTACTGCAACAATCCGATGGGCGATTCCCTGTACAGGGTGGTCCGGTATAGCGAGGGGGGCATTCCTGCAAACCGCTTGAACACATTGTTAAACTGAGGAATGGACCCGAAGCCTGCTGCAAAAACGATCTCGGAGATCCGGAGTGCACGGTTGGCGAGCAGGGCCTTGGCCTTTGTCACGCGGACGCGTGCCACATATTCGGTGAAAGTCATGCCGGTGGTTTTTTTGAATATCCTGCAGAAATAGAACCGGCTCACATGGGCATGTTCCAGCACCTGCTTGAGGGTGATGGATTCCTGGGAATGGCCTTGCACGTATTCCTTGGCGCTGCTAACAGCGCCGGGTTCCCGATCCGAAGAGGCAATCGAGTGCCGGGTGACGTCGTCAACGAGATGGCTGGCAAACACTCCCATCAGGTAGATTACTGCCTGGAGTTTTTCCCTCGGGATGACTGGTGTTTCAAAATAAGCCTTTCGTGCCTTCTTTTTCCAACTCCCATCCAATCCGGTTTTGAGCACATTTACCACTTTCTCAAAATCGAGCATGTTTGGTTTCCGGCGGAAAATTTGTCCGCTTATCAACGTCGCCACATGCCGTCCGCCGATCATCACTGGTAATGTGACTTCGGTCAGGCCGGCAAAACACCGGTGCTGTTCCATTACAGGATTTTCGGCGGTGTTTTTCCGGTTGCACGCCTGCGTTTTCAGGCACGCATTACAACCTGCCGGAATGCTTCCGACTAGTGTGCAGAATGCGTTTTCACCCTTTCCAAAACTGATACGTTCCTTTGGTTTTTCAGGTGGAACAAGCCGCAATGACACTCCGGTGGCTTTGTAAAATGCCTCTTCGTAATGACGTAGAAGAGGCATTACGGCCAGCTCGGCAAATGCCACTGGTTTCATAAAACTATGAAACCATGAATAATCGGGTCATACAAGGAAATACCTTATGCTATTGTGGCGTTTTTCTTTACAATTCTATCATCCCCTCTTTGGCAAATATTGACACCTGAAGGAGATCGCGTGGAGATTAGTGCTTCGAGAGTTTCATGCGCGCGAACGAGATTCCCACGAGCGAAAACAGGAGAGCTAGGGCGGCTATTGGCCATATGGGAATGGAAGGCTTCGGGGGATTGACGACCAAGTTGCATGTGCCGGAGGTGGTGAAACCGTATGAATCAGTGACAGTGACGGTATAATCACCGGCATCTCTGGTAGAGGCAGCCGGGAGCGTAGAAGAGGAATTGATGGCCCCGGGAATTGGAATTCCATTCTTGTACCATTGGAAGATGAACGGTCTGGAACCAGTTGCGTTGACGGTAAATCCGGCGGGCTTGCCAGCAGTGACCGTCTGCGCTGCGGGTCGCATAATGATCGCCGGCGGCGGTGGTGGCTGTGGCACCGTAATCACCAGGGGCGCGCTGCCGATGCCCGCGATGTTGTTTGCGCTGATTGTCACGTGGCTTGTGCCGGAAGTTGCGGGTGTTCCGGTGATCAATCCCGAGGCCGTGTTCACATTCAACCCCGGAGGCAACCCCGTCGCGTTGTAGCTTGTCGGGTTGCCGGCTGAGATAATCTGGTAGCTGAATGGTGTTCCATATGCGGCTGTCGCAGCCGATGGGCTTGTGATGAATGGCGCAGGCGTCCCCATGGAAATGCGCTGGTTTCTCCAGTCAGCGACGTAGAGGTTGCCCGCATTATCCGCCGCTACTCCTTGGGGAAAACTGAACCGCGCTGCGCTTCCCAAGCCATCCTGCGTACCGGTCTGCCCGGCGCTGCCGCCGATGGTATCAACCATCCAATCTGTGCCCGAAAGTGTCAGCCTGCGAACGGTGTGATTAACACAATCGGAAACATAGAGGGTTCCGTTGCCGTCCAGTGCCAGCCCTGCGGGGGAATTGAACCGCGCTATGCGACCGGGGCCATCCGCGGACCCAGCCTGGAGCGGGCTGCCCGCGATTGTTGTCACAGTCCAGGTCGTTCCTGAAAACGTCAGTTTGCGGACGGTGAAATTCCACGAATCGACGACATAAACATTGCCATGGCCATCAACCACCACTCCCTCCGGCTGTGCAAATCGTGCTTCGCTTCCGCTACCATCGGTGGAACCGCTTTGGCCGGCCCTGCCTGCTATGGTGGCGACCGTGCACCCCGTCCCCGACAGCGTCAGTTTGCGGACCGTGAGATTGGCGATATCGGACATATAGATGGTATCGTCGCCATCCATCGCAAGCGCACCGGGGGCGTTGAATTGCGCCTCTTGGCCGGTACCGTCCGCAGTCCCCGATACTCCCGGGATTCCGGCAAGGGTGGTCGCTACCCAATTTGTGCCGGAAGGGGTCATCTTGCGGATGGTTTGGTTTTTCAGGTCGGCTACGTAGAGATTGCCTTTGCTGTCCGCAATGACGTCGCCCGGGCTGTTGAACAGTGCCTTATTTCCGGGACCGTCCGCAGTCCCGGTGACTCCGGCAGTCCCTGCAATGGTGGTGACCGCCCAGCCTGTGGCGGAAGGGGCCATTTTGCGGATGGTCCCGGCGTCTGGTTCCGCCACATAAACAATCCCTCCGGTTGTGTCCGGCTTGGCGGAGGTCGGAGAACGGAACTCCGCTCCCGTGCCTGTTCCATCGATTGTCCCGGCATCGCCTGGGCTGCAGGCAATGTTGCTCCAGTAATACAAAGGCTGCACCGTGAGTCTCAACATCGCTGTTCCAGTGCCTCCCGCATTACCGGCGCTGAGAACCACGGTGGAGGTACTCCTGGTTGTGGGTACTCCGCTGATCAGGCCGTTCAAGGAATCCAGGGCGAGACCGGGTGGTAAATCGGTTGCCTCATACGAAGCCGGGCCTCCGGAGGCTGTGATCTGGTAGCTGAATTCCCGCCCTTGCGTCGCTGTCACGGCAGTACCGCTGGTGATCACCGGCGTGATCCGCGATGCGAAATCATCCAGTCCGGCGATACGCGCGACCGGTACCGCGAGGTCGAGCCATGGCTCGGCATCCGGAGCGTAAAAATTGCGCGCTTCCCGGGGGTGTTTGTAAATTCCCAGCGTTACATGCAGTGCTTTCTCGATATCTGAAACCGAACCTTGCACATCCAGAATCACCCGGTTGGAATGCCTGCCCGTAATAGTCAATCCGTGGGCTTTTGCGAAATCGATGACTGATTGGTAGTCTTTTTCGGAGGGCGCGAATTTTTCGGTAATCTGCGCGGGGGTCAAAGATTTTCCGTAATTCGGGCTGGCTGGATCAGAAATCTGCCCGAGCAATTCATCCAGGGATTGTGGGTCACGCAAAGCCAGGGTGATTGAAAGCTGAAGGCGCCGGGAAGCCGGAAGGCGTTCCACAACTTTCAGGTGTGCCACATCCGCCGGGACGTGGCCGTGGAGCGTTTGACGTTCATCCGCCCTGGCACGGGTTGGCACGAGCAGATACACGGCAGTCGCGAGTGCGACAAGACTGGCGAATCTTCCCGGCAAGCAACCGCTTTCATGGGAAAGGAATTTCACGACGCTTTGCGTCCCGAATATCAAATTGGAGCGGGTGAAGGGAATCGAACCCTCGTATGCAGCTTGGGAAGCTGCCGTTCTACCATTGAACTACACCCGCGTTTAAGAACAAGCAGCTTACTGCCAGGAAATAACGTCGCCGGAGCCGGTGTAAATACCAACCGTTCCGCTTTCCGCGGCAAACCCTCCACCTGCCGCCGCGCCACCGCCGAGTTTTCCATTTTTTCCGAAAGACCATGAAATCACGCCAGTGGAAAGGGTCGTCCCGCCGGGAGCATTGGGGTCGGGAGTGGCCGCATAAGGGTTGGGGAGGCTGTTATCGTAAGCGCCATTCATCAAAACATTGTATTGGGTGCCCCATGGATCAAACCAGCAACCGGCATTCGTGGAACCATTCTGGACAACTCCGGATACCGGTAGTGCCGTATTTTTTACCGGTGGAACATCAAGAAAAGCAATCTGGCGTGGATTCAAGCTCGCCACGGTGCCAGAGGTCGTGGAGTTCCCCGTATTGTTTCTCAAGACATCGAACAGCCAGGCGTTGCCGGTGCCGCCAGCCGCTACGGAATTTGAAGGTAGTGACGCCGTGCCGGAATATAAATTTGAGGTTCCGGTGCTGAAGGGGTACTTCCCGTATTCCGTATAATACGCTTTCACGCCGGTGACGATCTGCATGAGATCATTTTTCGCGGAGGCTTTGCGTGCGGATTCCCTCACCGAGCTGAGAGCGGGAAAAAGCAACCCCATGAGAATGGCGATGATCGAGATAACGGTCAGCAACTCGATAAGCGTGAATGCAAGCAGGGCTTTGATTAATTTGCGGGGGGAGGATTTCATGGAATTCATCTTTCACCTGTAGATTAACAAACACGCGACGGAAAACAAATCAATTTCCTCGGGAATCAACCGTCCTGCTGTTCACGCCGGCGCGAAGCATGGTAATGTGTGGTGTATTTTACACTACTTGCATGGCTTCCCTTGATTTTCACGAGACCTTTCTTTCCGCGGGCGATTCCACATCGCTGTTCCTGAGGTCGGCGATGCCGGGGGGAAAAGTAAAAGCCAGCGTCGTGCTCACTCATGGGATGGGTGAGCATTCCGCCCGGTACACGCACGTCGCGGATTTTTTTGCGGCCAGGGGCTACAGGCTTTGCACGTACGACCTGCGGGGCCACGGACGCTCCCAGGGGCGGCGCGGACATATCAACCACTACGGCGAGTTGATCGACGACCTTGCGCTTGTGGCAGATCATTACGCACGGGAAAACGGCCCCGTGTTCGTTTACGGCCACAGCTTGGGCGCGCAAATCACGCTGAACTATCTGCTTCAGCGCCGCCCTGCCATTCGCGGCGCGATCATCGCCTCTCCGTGGCTGGAGCTCGCCTACCGGCCTCCGTTATGGAAACTGCTGGTCGCAAAAATCATGGTGAAATTCTGGCCTGCTTTCACATTGGAAGGGCCCAATGACAACACGCGCCTCTCGCGCGACCCGGCTTTCCTTGATTCCATACCGGGACCTGAGTTGCTGCATCAAAAAATGTCCGCGCGCATGTACGATGAGTTGATTGCCGGCGCGCGCGCCGCCTGCGCGCAGGCGGAGGAATGCGACTGCCGCCTGCTCATGATCCACGGCGCCGACGATTCACTGACCTCGGCCGAGGCCTCCAAGGCATTTTTTGCGAAAGCCTCCTCAAAGGACAAGACGCTCAAAATCTATCCCGACATGCGTCACGAGACGCACAATGAAATCGGGAGGGAAAGCGTGATGGCTGGGATGGTCGAGTGGATGGACCGGCGAGTGAATAACGAATGACGAATTACGAGCGCTGCACACAACACCGGCGTTTCGGACTTCGTGCTTCGGATTTCTTTCGGGCTTCGTCATTCGGAAATTCGTCATTTCCCCTTTCGCAGAAAAAGTGGGAATAACAAACGAACCCCCGGTTAATCCGGCGTGTTCTCGGCCGTCTCGTAGAGCACTTTTTGCAGGTGGGCGACTTCTTTCCTGTCGCTGATCTTGCGTCCCTTGAAATCGGTTACGTAGAAGCTGTCCATGGCAGCGCCTTTTTCCGTGGTGATGCGGGAGAGCGCGATGTTCACGTCCATCCTGGCAAAGCCTTTCAGGATGTTGTAGAGCAACCCGAGGCGGTCGGGGGTCTGGATGTCCACGAGCGTGTAAACGGGGTGGGCGTCATTGTCGATGATAATGCGCGTGGGGAAATCCAGGCCTTGCAGCAGGCGGCTGTTCTTTTTCCTAATCGCTTTCCCGAGCTGGTGGCCGAAGTCGAAATCCTCATCGTCCAGCGCCTGTGTGAGTTTTTTCTCCACGAGCGCGATGCATTTTTCATCCGTCACCGCCTCGAAATTCGTATTGCAGACGCGGAAGATGTCGAGCACGAGGCTGTCCTGCCGGGTGAAAACGTCCGCGCTCAGGATGTTCAACTGGGCCAGGGAGAATGAGCCCGCGATTTTTGCGAGCAGTTCCTCGCGGTCGAGCGAGCAGATCCAGACCTCGCTGTGCCCCTTGTCCGGCAATGCAACCCACTTCAGCGCCGGGGCGAGGGGGGACACGTCACGTTTCTCAAGGAACGTCCGGAAAAACCGGATGTGCGAGACAACGTCGGTCACGGACCGGCTTTGAAAATAAATCTCCGGCATGTAGTGAAAATACGCGGTGATTTCGTCGGAAAAGTCCTTCGCGAGTTTTTTCGTGACGGCTGCCTGGAGGTTTTCGCGCTCCACGGTGCGCTGCCGGTAGTAGTCCCTGCTGTCTGCGAGATAATGCGAGGTGCTGCGGTAGAGCTGCCAGACGAGGCCTTCCTTCCAGTCCGACCAGTTTTCGTCGCCGGTGCCCTGTCCGTCAGCCAGCGTGAGCAGCATGAGCGCATCAAGGCTGGCCTGGGTTTTCACGACTCCGGCAAACTCAGAGATGGTTGATGGATCCTCCAGATTTCTGCGCTGGGCCACGTCGGAAAGCGTCATGTGATTGTCCACGAGGAAAATCAGGGATTTGCGGCGCTCCGGGGAAAGCTGAAGGCGCACGGCGACCCTTTGCGCGGAAACCGCGCTTGCGTCCGCGTGGTGGCGCGCGCCGCTGGCCTTGCCCGTGTCGTGCAGGATCAGCGCGAGGTAAAGCACATAGGGATCCTCGAGTTTCTGGAAAAGCCCCCGGTAACTGGCGAACTTCGTGTTGTTCACATCGACGAGCGAGTCCAGTTTCTCGATGCAAACGAGCGTGTGTTCATCCGCGGTATATCGATGGAAAAATTCATGCTGCACCAGGCACGTCAATTGCCCGAACTCCGGGATGTAACGCCCGAGGAAATCCACCTCGTGCATCATCCTGAGAATCCGGCCGACCTCGCCCTTCCGCGTCATGATCGCGTTGAAAGTGTCGCGGTTGGCCCGTGCGTAGTTAAACGTGCGGTCCACAAGGTATAACCGCCTGCGGATCAGGTATTGCAATTCCGGGCTGAGGACGAGCTGGCGCTGCTGCGCGTGCTGGAACAGGCGCATCATCCGGTGCGAATCATCCTTGAAGATGTCGCGGGACTCGGGATACATCGTGTTTCCCACCGCATAAAACCCGTCGAAATGCTCCGGTTTTTTACGGTTGTTCCTGGGCAGCAGCAGGGAGATCACGGATTTCTTTTTCTCCGCGAGGATGCCGCTGCTGAGCCGGTCCGATAACGCCTCGGTGATGTAATAGATGCTGCGCGCATGCTGGTAGTAGTCGCGCATGAACGCCTCGTTGCGCCGGAGCGCGTTTTTCTGCGGGTAGTTGAACTTGTTTGCGACCGGCATCTGGAAGGCCAGCGTCAGCACGTCCAGGCCGCGTTTGTTCAGGTAGTGGAGCTCCGTGCGCACCCGCAGCAGGAAGTCGTACGCGCGGTCGAGATGCCGCCGCTCCGCCTCGCTGAGCGTCTTTTTCTCGACCATCTGCGCGGTGGTGATTGCGCGGTTCTTGAAATAGCTGATCCAGAGGAGATTCTGGTAGTCGCGCAGGCTGCCGCAACCGTTCTTGATGTTCGGTTCCTGCAGGTAAATGGTGCCGCCGTGTTTCTCGTGGCGCTCCGTCTGGTTCTGGATGCGCTCCTCGATGTAGGTTTTTTCAAAACCCTTTACGCATTTTTTTTCAAACTCGATCTTGAACTGCTCAAAGAGCGCCTTGTCTCCAGCCACATAGCGCGACTCGAGCAGGGAGGTCTTCGAGAGCATGTCCGCATTGGCCTGCTTGACCGCGGCGGAAATGGAGCGGGTGGAGTGCCCGACCTTGAAGCCGACATCCCAGAGCATGTACAGGATCGACTGGATGATGTCGTTCGCCTGCGCCGATATGCCTTTCCCCGAATCGTCGTGGAGGAACATGATGTCCACGTCGCTGAAGGGATTCAGCTCGCCCCGGCCAAACCCGCCTATGGCCGTGAGCGTGAGCCCGGCGGGATGCTTCGACCCGCCCGGGTTTGCCACGCAGGCGGAATCAAAAAGATGCCGCAGGATGATGTCCACCAGGTCCGCGCGCTGCTGCGCGATCGCCAGGCCGCTGCCGCCCGCATAATGCTTGAGGCGCAGCCGGTGGTTCTCGATCTTCAGGAACTTCTTGTAAAGCGCCAGCAGTTCCGCGGAGCTTTGCTTCCCCTTCGAAACCAATTGCTTTTCGGCGTGCGCCAGTACTTTTTCCAGGTGTTGGCCCATCTCGATCAGTGCAATGAGAACTGTTCATTGCCCGGATCGGTGCCGCCGGTGCGGGTGAGGTTTTTGGTGTTGGCCAGCATGTGATTCAGCGCATGGTAGACATCTTCGGGGTCGGCATCAACTGCGGCGGCAATTTCCGCCGCGGTTTTCGAGCTGCCGATCTCGGCCCGGAGCGCCTTGCGGATTTCGTGCTGAAGCGCCAGCACCCGCGTGGCGGCTTTCTTGCCGGCCTCTACACCGGGTTGGTGATACGCGTTGATGTTCACGAGCGTCGCATAGAATCCCACTGCCCGCTCGTAAAGCGCGATCAATGCCCCCACCTGGAACGCATTCACTTCCGGGATGCTGATGGTGATCGAATCCCGCCCGCCCTCGTAGAGCGCCGTGCGCGTGCCGCGGAGAAATCCCTGCAGGTAGTCGCCGCTCGTGGTGGCGGGCTCGACTTCCATGGATACCGTTGAGCGGTCCTTCCGCACCTCGATGAATGTCGCGAAAAAATTCGGCACACCGTCGCGCAACTGCTGTACATAAGCATGCTGGTCGGTCGATCCCTTGTTGCCGTACACCGCAATGCCCTGGTGGACTTCCTTCCCGTCGAGATCGAGCTTTTTGCCCAGCGATTCCATCACGAGTTGCTGGAGATATTTGCTGAAAAGCATCAGCCGGTCCTTGTAGGGGAGGATCACCATATCCTTCTCGCCCTTTCCGTTGCCCGCGTAATGCCACATCAGCGCGAGAAGCAGCGCCGCGTTTTGTTTTACATCCGTGGAGCGTGTTTTTTCGTCCATCGCCGCCGCGCCCGCGAGGAACTGTTCCGTGTCCAGCCCCTGCAATGCCGCGGGGACGATACCCACCGCGCTCATCACCGAGGTGCGCCCCCCGACCCAGTCCCACATCGGGAACCGCTTCAGCCACCCCGCGCCGGAGGCCACCTTGTCCAGGTCGCTGCCCGCGCCGGTCACCGCCACCGCGTGCTTCGCGAAATCGAGTCCCGCCGCCTTGTAGCGCGCCTCCGCCTCCAGCATGCCGTTGCGCGTCTCCTTCGTGCCGCCCGATTTTGAAATGACCACCGTCAATGTCTGCGGGATGCGCGCAGAAATTTTGTCAAAAACCTTGTCGATCCCGTCCGGGTCGGTGTTGTCGAGGAAATGGATCGCCATCTTGTCCCCGGCATGCCCGAGCGCTTCCGCGACAAACTGCGGCCCCAGCGCCGACCCGCCGATGCCCACGAGCAGCACCTCCGTGAATTTCAGGCCGCTCTCCGTCTTCACCTTGCCCGCATGCAGGTCCCGCGCAAAGGCGAGGATGTCCAGATTGGTCTGGTCGATCTCCTTTTTCAGCGCCGCATCCGGCGCGAGGTCGGATTTCCGCAGCCAGTAGTGGCCCACCATGCGGTTTTCATCGGGGTTTGCGATGGCCCCGGCTTCCAGTTCCGCCATCTTTTTGAATGCCAGCTCCGAGCGCGGCTGCATTTTGGAGATAAAATCGTCCGCAAAACGCATGCGGCTGATGTCCAGGGAGAACCCGATGTCCTCGTAGCGCAGGAAATATTTTTGAAACCGGTCCCAGAGTGAAGAAGTGCTCATGGGCCCCATCGAAGAGAAAAAGGCGGCAAAATGAAATTCTAAAATGCCTGCATCCGAAACTTTTCCGCAAAAGTGGGTAAAAAAAGATTGATGCCCGGCAAACATCGCATTAGTTTCACCTCCCTTTCAGCAAAGGAGTCTTAGCTCAATTGGTTAGAGCGCCGCCCTGTCACGGCGGAGGTTGCGGGTTCGAGCCCCGTAGACTCCGGTTTATTTTTCCAGAGTAAATCCTCCATATTTTGCTTTTCGTGCTGGTTTGCATGGCAGTTGCATGGCAGTATTACCCCGTGAAGCCACCCAAATCAGACTCCGAGGTCATAATCGTCAAAAGGAGTTCTGCCATAGTAAAGATTTATCCCGTCCAGAACCGTGGCAAGCAGCTGTTTATGGTGACATGGTTCGTTGCCGGGAAGAGGCACCGTCGAAATTTTAAAAACGAAGCAGATGCACGGCGGGAAGCCGTTCTCGTCGCATCAAAATTGAGTAGCGGGGATGCCCAAATTCTCACACTCAAGGCGAGCGACCGCGGAAGCTATCTTCAGTCATTGAGGCTTCTTGAGCCCCTAAAAATTCCGCTGCATGATGCGATCAAGGATTACGTGGCTGCACGCGGAATTCTAAAGGAAGAGGCTTTGCTTCCTGCCGTTCGGTTTTACGCGAGCCATGCACAGAAAAATCTGCCGAAAAAATCGGTGCAGGAAGTCTTGGATGAATTTCTAAAGATTCGTAAAGCCGACGGGGTAAGTGAACGGTATTTGGAAGATGTAAAGAGTCGGATCGGGCGCTTTGCTCGCGCCTTCAAATCACCTATCGCAACGGTGGAAACGGGGACGCTTGACGAATGGCTGCGCTCCTTGAAAGTCTCGGCTCGTACTCGCAAGAATTTTCGAATATTGCTTGTCGCACTTTTTAATTTTGCAAAATCGTGCGGGTATTTACCAAAGCAAATCCCAACAGTCGCAGACGAATTACCAACGCCGAAAATTGAATCAAGCGATATCGAAATCTACACCGTAGTGGAAATGCGGAAAATGTTGAACGTTGCCGATTTTAATTTGCTGCCGATTTTATGCCTGGGTGGATTCGCTGGACTGCGAACGGCTGAGTCCGAGCGACTCACATGGGACTGTATAAAATGGAATCAAGGCGTGATTGAGATCAGGGCGAAAGCATCGAAGACAGGTCAGAGACGATTGACCCCGATATTGCCGCCTTTGACGGCGTTCTTGATGCCGATTGCCCGAAATGAAGGGAGTGTCATTGGCAATATTAAGATTCATGACCGCATGAGAGGGATGGCCCAAAAAGCAGAAGTAAAGTTGAAAAACAACGCGCTCAGGCATTCTTTTGCCAGCTATCGACTGGCTCAAATAAAAAACGTAGCACAGCTGGCACTTGAATTGGGCAATTCACCCCGCATGGTATTCCAGCATTATCGTGAACTGGTCACGGAAAGGGACGCCGAGCAATGGTGGAACCTGACTCCTAAGCAAAAGGGTAAGGTTGTTCCAATATTCTCGAAAAATGTGGATGTGCAGTGAGACAAGGTTTCGATAAGTTTGTGCTTGAGTTCACCCCCAGGATCGGTTAAACAGAAAGCAGGATTGTGAACCGAATTTTTTAGATTCGGAGTTTTCTAGGTGTTGAGTGAGCCCAGTTTCAGTAAAGTTTTACTGCTTCAAACTGTTGGTTCAGGTCGAATAAACGAACACCAACCAACTATGCATTATGTTAAAAAAGCGCAGATCGCTGCGCACTTCGGGATTTCATCCCGAAAGGTTAACAACCTAATGAAAGAAGGTTTGCCGTATATTAAAATCGGTAGATCTGTGCGATTCTCCATAGAGGATTGCAACGACTGGATGTTAAAAATAAACGGACGCTAAACAGTCTGAGAGCCAGTCTGAAATTCAAGAACGCCGCAACATCGGTTGCGGCGTTCCTTTTTTTGGCTTCAGCGGTCGTCTCGAATCTTAAAAAAATCATCCATAATCACCTGGGAGAGCTTATCTCCAAAGGCGTCACATGGTCGTGACACGCGTCCCTCACCCGGGCGCATTCAAAGCCATTTCGGCAGTGGTGAGCTACGCGCCGCATAGCGCACAGGAGGAAATTCATGACACCAAACCCAATTCATACCGCCCGAACCGTGTCGCCATACAACGTGGCGGTCTATGCGTTCGCGGCCTCGCAGATCATTTCGATTACACTCCCGCACGCCGTC
>Ga0268264_10001958_pt1 | contig 18506 bp, 15 predicted proteins | sample KBSSwiS32_FD_190357 | JGI IMG/M metagenome (GOLD analysis project Ga0268264, IMG submission 190357) | Switchgrass rhizosphere microbial communities from Kellogg Biological Station, Michigan, USA - KBS Switchgrass S3-2 (SPAdes) (version 2) | ecosystem: Host-associated > Plants > Roots >...
AAATAATATTTGACTTCATAGCCTTCCATGGTGCCGGATGCACCGAGATTATAGTGATGGTCCATGATATTGTGACCCAGCTCGCCACTGCTGCTTCCCAATCCATCGGGCCAGATGTCCGTAGCGGAATTCATTAGTATCCACGCGCTGTTTAAGGCGGATGCATTTACAAAAACTATTTTGGAATAAAATTCATAGGTCTTGTTGTTTTCAGCGTCCATTACTTCAACACCCTTTGCCTTTTTGGTATCCTTATCGTAAATAATTTTGGATGCAATGCTCCAGGGGCGTACCGTTAAATTGCCGGTAGCCCTTGCGGCCGGCAGGGTAGAGGACTGTGTACTGAAATATCCTCCAAACTGGCAACCTTCCCAGCAACGGTTTCGGAACTGGCATTGTGTTCTGCCTGGCAGGGGTGCAGTGAGATTTGCCACCCGGCCGATGAACATATGCCGCTGTCCTTTCCATTTTTCTTTTATACGGGCTGCCACATCTTTCTCTACACAGGTCATATCCATAGGAGGTTGAAAATGCCCATCGGGTAAATGCGGCAATCCTTCCATGGAGCCGCTTACACCGATATGTTTTTCCACATGATCATACCAGGGCGCTATATCACGGTAACGTATAGGCCAATCAATGGCCCAGCCATCTTTTGCATTTGCTTCATAATCCAAATCACTCCAACGATAGCTTTGCCGGCCCCATAATATAGAACGGCCCCCGAGCTGATAGGCCCTCCACCATTTAAACGGTTTTATTTCGTGGTAAGGCGCATCGTTGTCTTTTACCCAGTAATCAATAATGGGTTCACTCTTGCCCCAGGTGCGCGCAATTACCGGCCTGTCTTTGAGTGATGCTGTTGTAACACTGCCACGATGCTCAAAGTCCCAGGGATCTTTCGTAGCCGATACATAATCTTTGATATGTTCAAAATTCCTGCCCCGTTCCAGCATCAATACTTTCAATCCTTTTTCGGTTAATTCTTTGGCCGCCCATCCGCCGCTGATACCGGAACCGATGACAATAGCGTCAAAGGTATTTTGCGCAGTTGCCTTATTGTTAACGTTTAAAGAATCTCCGGGCATAATTTCGATTATAATATGTTCAATTGTAATAACCTTGTTCCTGATCTTATTCGTGGTAATTAGCTATGAGCTGCTAGCTTTTAGCCTTTGGCTCGTAACTCGCAGCTAATAGTTCGTGGCTTCTGCTACAAATTTCCTTTCTTCAATTCACTCACTGCATGGTCGGCAGCGCGGGCTGTAAACGCCATATAAGTGAGTGAAGGGTTTACGCAGGAAGCAGATACCATAAATGAACCGTCTGTTACAAATACATTGGGTGCATCCCATACCTGGTTAAATTTATTGAGCACCGATGTTTTAGGATCTTTACCCATGCGGGCTGTTCCCATCTCATGAATGCCTCTTCCCAGCGTGCCGTCACCATCGCGCCCTCTTACATTTTTTACGCCGGCCGCTTCCAGCATTTCAACTGCATCGTTCAGCATGTCTTTGCGCATCTTCTTTTCGTTGTCCTTGTATTCCACATCGAATGCCAGTACATTCAAACCCCATTTATCCAGTTTCTGTTTGCCGTTTTTGTCTTTCACCGGGCGCATTCCCAGGTCTCTGCCTGTGACAGGATCATTGAACTGTTCCAATTTATCTGAATACAGTTCTTTATCAATATAAATCCTGTTCTCGTGGTAGGGTAAAGTTTCTCCAAATCCGCCGATGTTCATACTCCATCCGCCTGGCTCAGTTAATGCGTCTTTAAAGGCGCCGCCAATGGCCAGTTCTTCCAATGAACGATTGTATCCATCGCGGCTGCCACCTCCCTGGTAACCAAAGCCGCGCAGGTAATCGCGTTTGTCGCCAAAGAAATTGCGATAGCGTGGAATATAAATACCATTGGCCCTTCTTCCGAAATAATATTTGTCTTCATAGCCCTCTACATGACCGCTGGCCCCTACGCCAAGGTGATGATCCATTACATTGTGCCCCAGTTCGCCACTGCTGCTGCCCAGTCCATCGGGCCATATATCAGTAGCTGAGTTCATGAGCAGCCAGGCGCTATTCAGCGAAGACGCATTTACAAAAATTATTTTGGCATTGTAGGTATAGGTTTTGTTGTTTTCACCATCCAGCACTTCAACGCCCGTTGCTCTTTTTTTATCCTTATCGTATAAAATTTTTGTAACGATGCTCCAGGGCCGCAGGGTAAGATTGCCGGTTTTCCTTGCAGCCGGCAAAGTAGAAGATTGTGTGCTGAAATAGGCGCCAAACGGGCAACCCAACCAGCACTTGTTCCTGAACTGGCAATTCGTTCTACCCTCATGCGCCACCGTTATATTGGCCACGCGGCCGATGATCATTTTACGTACGCCTTTATAGTGCTCTTTTAAGCGCGCCGCAACATCTTTCTCCACGCAGGTCATATCCATTGGTGGCAGGAACTGTCCATCGGGCAGTTCTGGCAACCCTTCTTTTGAACCGCTGATACCGGCAAACTTTTCTGCATAATCGTACCAGGGCGCAATTTCATTGTAACGAACCGGCCAGTCGATGGCAACACCCTCTTTTGCATTGGCTTCAAAGTCCCAGTCGCCGAGCCGGTAGCTCTGTCTTCCCCACATCAATGAACGACCGCCCACGTGGTAACCACGGAACCAGTCGAAACGTTTCACCTCTGTATAGGGGCTTTCTTTATCGCTGCACCAGTAATCAAGATTGGTTTCGTTTAGCGGGTAATCTCTTTTCAGTACCGGGTAATCCTTAATCATTTGTTCGGTACGACCGCCACGGTGCGGAAATTCCCAGGGATCCTTGGTCGCGTTTACATAATCCTTGATATGCTCAATATCGCGGCCACGCTCCAGCATCAAAACTTTGAGTCCTTTTTCCGTAAGTTCTTTGGCGGCCCAGCCACCACTGATACCCGAACCAACTACAATAGCGTCGTAGGTATTCTGATCTTTTGCCTTGTTGTTAACGTTTGAAGAATCTCCGGGCATGGTTTCGTTGTTATAGATGTTTAATATAAAAATAGCGTTCTCGATTTCATTTGTTGTTCAGCAGCTGTTAGCCTTTAGTCCTTGACCTCACCCCAACCCCTCTCCAAAGGCGAGGGGCTGACTCCGCAAGTTGGGCCGACATAAGCGCCTTAAACCTTAGACTTTAAACCTTAAACCCTCTTTACAAATTCCCTTTCTTTAACTCACTTACCGCATGATCGGCAGCTCTTGCAGTGAATGCCATATAGGTTAATGATGGATTCTGGCAGGCGGCGGATGTCATAAACGAACCGTCTGTTACAAATACATTGGGTGCATCCCATACCTGATTGAATTTATTGGTCACCGATGTTTTGGGATCCTTGCCCATCCGCGCAGAACCCATTTCATGAATACCCCGACCCAATGTGCCATCACCTTCAAAGCCATGTACATTTTTAACGCCGGCAACGGTAAGCATTTCCACTGCATCGTTGAGCATATCCTTCCGCATTTTTTTCTCGTTCTCTTTGTATTCCACATCAACGGCCAGTACATTCAATCCCCATTTATCCAGTTTTTGTTTGCCATTTTTATCTGCAACAGGACGCATGCCCAAATCTTTGCCGGTAATGGGATCATTGAATTGTTCCATTTTATCGCTATACAATGCTTTATCTATATAGATCCTGTTTTCGTGGTAAGGTAATGTTTCGCCGAATCCACCAAAACCTATCGACCAGCCTCCCGGTTCCGTCATAGCGTCCTTAAACGCGCCGCCGATATTCAGTTCAGCAATATCCTTACCCCATCCCTGCCGGCTGGCACCGCCCTGGTAACCAAAACCGCGGAGATAATCTCTTTTGTCGCCGAACAAATTTCTATAGCGGGGAATATAGGGACCATTCGCCCTTCTTCCAAAATAGTATTTGTCTTCATAGCCATCTACACTTCCGCCCGCGCCAATACCCAGGTGATGATCCATAATGTTATGTCCCAGTTCACCGCTACTGCTACCCAATCCATCGGGCCATATATCGGTTGCCGAGTTCATCAGTATCCACGCGCTGTTTAAAGTAGATGCATTCAGGAAAATAATTTTAGCGTTGTAGGTATACGTTTTGTTGGTTTCAGCATCCAGCACTTCCACACCGGTGGCTCTTTTCTTATCCTTATCGTATAAAATTTTTGTAACAATGCTCCAGGGCCGCAGGGTAAGATTACCTGTTTTTTGGGCTGCCGGCAGTGTAGAGGATTGGGTGCTGAAATAAGCGCCGAACGGACAACCCAGCCAGCATTTATCACGGTACTGGCATTGCGTTCTGCCCTCATGCGCCACCGTTAGATTGGCGCTACGGCCCATAATAATACGGCGGTACGATTTGGGATCGTAATGTGCGTTTACCCTTGCGGCCACATCTTTCTCTACGCAGTTCATCTCCATGGCTGGCAGAAACTGTCCATTGGGCAACTGGGGCATATTATCTTGCGCACCATTGATGCCTGCAAACTTTTCTACATAATCGTACCAGGGCGCAATCTCTTTATAACGAACGGGCCAGTCGATGGCAATGCCATCTTTTGCATTGGCTTCAAAATCGAAGTCGCTCCAGCGATAGCTTTGCCGGCCCCACATAAGGGATCGGCCGCCCACATGGTAGCCGCGGAACCAGTCGAAGCGTTTGATTTCTGTATAAGGACTGTCTTTATCGCTGCACCAGTAATCGAGATTGACTTCATTTAACGGATAGTCCCTTTTCAATACAGGGTAATCTTTTATCATCTGTTCGGTACGGCCGCCGCGGTGGGGAAAGTCCCAGGGGTCTTTTGTTGCGTTTACATAATCTTTTATGTGAACGATATCGCGGCCACGTTCCAGCATAATTACTTTCAACCCTTTTTCACAAAGTTCTTTAGCGGCCCATCCGCCGCTGATACCTGAACCGATTACAATTGCATCGTATGTGTTGTTGTCTGGCATATTATTTATTTAATAAAATGTATAGGCCTGTATCAATTAAATATAAATTACCGGAAGGTTGCTCTGACAGGCATTTCTTCAGCGATTAAATATCGCAGACTTTAACCGCGTGTTTTAAAGCTGCAATCTTGTCTTTCGTTTCCTGCCCCGTTGGTATGAATTCCTGGGCTACATAATCCTTAAAGCCGGTATCCAGTATGGCCTGCATTACCGCCGGGTAGTACAATTCCTGTTTTTCATCCAGTTCATGACGGCCGGGCACGCCGGCAGTATGGTAATGGCCAATATACTGGTGGTTGTTCCGGATGGTTCTTATCACATCGCCTTCGTCTATCTGCATGTGATAGATATCATACAACAGTTTAAAATTTTCAGATCCCACACGCTTGCAGAGCTCAACACCCCAGGGGGTTCTGTCGCACATATAATCCTTGTGATCAACCTTGCTGTTCAGCAATTCCATTTGTATGGTAATGCCATTTTTTTCTGCCAGGGGCAGAATTTTCTGCAATCCTTCCACGCAGTTTTTAAAACCTGTTTCGTCATCCATTCCATTGCGGCTGCCGCTGAAACAAATAACATTTTTGTAGCCGGCTTTTACCATCAAAGGAATGACTTCTGTATAAGATTTAATCAATTGTTCATGGTATTCCTTATTATTAAACCCATTGGTTAAACTAACCTTTCCATCGATATAGCACATGGAACTGAAGATGCCGTGTTTTTGTATGGTGGGCCAGTCTTTGGGTCCCAGCAAATCAATGGCATTAAAGCCTATTTTTTTTACTGCCAGGCACAATTCTTCCAGGGGGATAAAATTGTAGCACCACTGGCAAACGGAATGATTGATGTTTCCTTTAAATTTCAAGGTGGAAGAATTTTCTGAAGATTCTGAAGCTAATGCGGGTAGCATGGAAGAAGCGCCGAAGGCGGCTGTTCCTGCAAGCATGTTTTTAAGCGCTGCACGTCTGTTCTGTTTTGCTGGCATATTAATCTGGTGGTAATTTAATGATTGTGGGTTGAATTGTTTATGCCGTTTGTACTATTGGCTTCTGGTAATGTTTTCTTCTTACCACATAAATAATAATAAATATCACCAACAATATTAGTGGCATGATAGCAACTTTCATAAGCGTGTCTGAACCCGCGGCGGCGTCGGCCTTGGCGGCGTCTATGCCTGCTACAGCGGCTTTGGCTTTTGCATCATCAAACCACCTGCCCATAATTGGAATAACAAGCGACACGGAAAACATGCCTGCGCCTCCCATTAATGATAGACCCAGGGCGCCTGTTTTGGGTAAATATTCTGAAACAAAGCCAAGCATGGTTGGCCAGAAAAAGCAGATGCCGGCTGCAAAAATGAATGCAGCACCAAATGCCATATAGCCGCTCGACTTACTCAGCAGCACTAACCCGATTGCAGCAAACAAGGCCGAAAAGATAAGCATCCCATTGGGGTTAAACCTGTGTACGATGGGACCAGCAAATGATCGCCCTACCGCCATCAAACCATTAATAAATACCAGCACTAAAATTCCGGAAACGCCTGTGCCGCTTAATAAGGCGCCTATCCATGTTCCTGTTCCCAATTCTGTTGCTGCAGTCATTAACATGCATACAATCATGATGAGGTATAGCGGGTTTAAACAACTTGCAAACATTTCCTTTGTGCTGATTCCTTTTTCCACTCTTTCCGTTTTTGGAAATTCCAGTCTCCAGAAAATAAGACCGTAAATAATCACCGGTATAAACAGAGAGGCGATCAATATCCGCCAGTTAAGGTGCATGGTATCGAGCAGGAGATAAGATAATACACCGCCGATGGCGATGCTGCCGGGAAACCATACGTGAAAGCGATTGAGCATGGTTGTCTTATTTTCCGGATACAATGATACCACCAGTGGATTACAGGCTGCTTCTACCAACCCGTTACCCACGCCGATAAAAACAGTACCGATAAAAAGCGTGGTTGCATCTTTGGCCACCAGATAGGTAATGATACCGGCTATATGCCCCAGAAAAGCCAGCCCAAGCAAGCGTTTCATGCCCAATATATCACAGAGGGGTCCTCCAAATATCATAGCAAGGGTAAAACCCCAGAACGCCGGAGCAAATATCCACCCAACTTGTTCTTTGGTTAAAATGAATTCGGTTCCCCATATTCCTTCCAGTGCGGCGCGGAAGGCAAACGTCATACCTGTAGCAATTAAAGCAATGCGGCTTGCAAGAAAGAGTTTGTCTCTTTGAATGGTTGGTAGCATATCGTTTAAAAAGTTAGGTGTAGAAAAGCAGTCTTGGTAACCTTACCCTCCTGTTCGCCCAAAAGGATTAAGGTCTGTCATAACGCGGGGCTAAATGTAATTTTTATTTTTTATAATTACCATCTTACAATTTATTTATTTGATCATTTTTTTTGACAAGACTTTCTTACTTTTCCTGTTACATTCATCTTTTTAAGGAGATTGCCCAACTATATTAGAAATTCATTAATTACAACTCACCATGAACAGAAAGTTACGGATGGGAATGGTAGGCGGCGGTAAAGATGCATTCATCGGCGCCATCCACCGCATTGCTGCCAATATGGACGGCCTGATAGAATTAAGCTGCGGCGCTTTGAGTATTAACCCCGAGGTGGCCAAAGATTCAGGCAAAATGTTGTTCCTGCCCGAAAGCAGGACCTACCTCACCTACGATGAAATGATTACCAAAGAAGCAGCCCTGCCGGCAGATCAGCGGATTGATTTTGTAACGATTGTTACGCCCAATTTCGCCCATTTTGCGCCGGCTATGATGGCGCTCGATAATGGTTTTCACGTTGTTATTGAAAAGCCCATTGCTTTTACTTCTGATGAAGCCAAACAACTAAAGAAAAAAGTAGGTGAAACCGGCCTGCTGCTTTGTTTAACGCATACTTATTCGGGTTACCCACTGGTTAAACAGGCAAAGCAAATGGTAAAAGACGGCGTATTTGGAAAGATAAGAAAGGTATGGGTGGAGTATCCGCAGGGTTGGCTGAGTAAACTGAGCGAGCGCGAAGGCAATGCACAGGCGGCCTGGAGAACCGATCCTAAAAAAAGCGGCAAGAGTGGTGCCATGGGCGATATTGGTACACATGCTGCGCACCTCGCTGAATACATTACGGGTTTAAAAATTACACAGCTTTGTGCCGATTTAAATATTATGGTAGAAGGCCGCGCACTGGACGATGATGGAAACGTGCTCTTGAAATTCGATAATGGTGCTGCCGGCGTGCTAATGGCTTCGCAGGTAGCAGCGGGAGAAGAAAACGCGTTAAAAATACGCGTATATGGAGAAAAAGGCGGATTAGAATGGGCACAGCATGAGCCCAATACACTGCTGATTAAATGGCTCGATCAGCCTGCGCAAATATTAAGAGCCGGTGGCAATTATGGCGACAGGCTCAGCAGCTACGCCACGCACAATGCCCGCACACCGGGTGGCCATCCAGAAGGTTACCTGGAGGCTTTTGGAAACATCTACCGCAATTTTGCGCTGACCTTATCGGCACGTATAGACGGCAAAAAACCTTCTGCTGAAATGCTGGATTTTCCCGGTGTGGAAGACGGTATCCGCGGCATGGCATTTATAGATAATGTGGTGGCATCGGCGCAGAGTGATAAAAAATGGCATGAATACAAGGTGTGAGCTCAGGACCTCACCCCTAACCCCTCTCCAGGGGAGGGGCAAGAACCGGTCAGCATGATTATGTATAAGTATCATGATCATTCTAAGTATCTTAAATACAAATTTTGTAAAAAATCATTGTTGACCCGACGATCCGAATGAAAGGTTCGGAAGGAGGTCAGGGTGGGGTAAGTGAACCTTACTACAATCGATAATGCTTGAATACCATCTTTAAATTAAACGAATCAGTCCCCTCTCGTTTGGAGAGGGTTAGGGTAAGGTAAAAGAGACTACTCATGGCCGAAGACGAAATCATACAGAAACATGCGAAAGCGGCTTATAAAACCTGGCGAGATCCGGAGAAAAAATGGATGCATAAACTAAAAGATATCCTGGTGGAAGTGCTGATTATCGTATTTGCGGTAAGCGTTTCCATCTGGCTGCATGGCTGGGCAGAAAGCAGGAAAGATCATAAAGAAGAAAAAGAATTTTACCGGGGCTTGGAACAGGATTTGAAAGCAGATATACAGGAAATGATCAGCGACCGGGATTACCTGAAAAATACCCTCCGCCAGGCGATTTACCTGCTAAGCGCAGGGAACGGCGCACCGGCAAACACAGATTCGCTGATGACCTATTCATCCGTCTTTTTTACACAGGTGCAGATCAACCCGCGCATCAGCCGGTTTGAAGCACTGAAAGGCAGCGGTAAACTGGATATCATTGAAGACAAAAAAAAGCTGATCAATATCACTGAACTGTACCAAAAGATCTTTCCGAACATTTTCAGGAGCAACCAAACTTTCAATACGCTCACTATGGATAAGATGGCCCCCTCACTGAGTGAAGTTGCACAGGTAGACAGCAGCGGGAGGTTGGTGAACATAAAACAGGTGTTGCATGCTTCCAAACTGCAACTGCAACTGATGCAGCTAAGAGGCAATACAAGTAATTGTATCACGGCCTATACAACAGGGATTGAAAAGGCAAATGAGATTATCAAAGAGATAGAAGCGGAACTGGAATAGCAAGGGTGTGGCAGAACGACCTCACCCCTGGCCCCTCTCCAAAGGAGAGGGGAGCCAGCCAGAATGAGCACTGTATCATTAATGATCAATTTTTATAAGAATCAACACTGGCATCACGACTCCCTCTCCTTTGGAGAGGGCTGGGGTGAGGTCAACAAATCATCCGGCAACCTAAATACTTAACACTACACAAATGACTACACTCAAAGGCCCCGGAATATTTCTTGCGCAGTTTATGGGTGATACCGCTCCGTTCAACTCACTAAAGTCTATTTGCGAATGGGCCAAAAGCATTGGCTTTGTGGGCGTGCAGATACCAAGTTGGGATGGCCGCTGTATTGATTTGCAAAAAGCAGCTGAAAGCAAAACTTATGCAGACGAGATAAAAGGCATTGTAAATGCAGCCGGTTTAGAAATTACCGAGCTCTCTACCCACCTGCAGGGGCAATTGGTAGCCGTGCATCCATCGTATGATGCATTGTTCGACGGATTTGCGCCCGAGCAATACCGTAGTAACCCAAAAGCCAGGCAGCAATGGGCCGTACAGCAATTGAAATATGCCGCCAAAGCGTCTCAAAATTTAGGATTGAATGCCCACGCAACATTCAGCGGCGCCTTGCTTTGGCCAACCGTTTATCCCTGGCCGCAACGCCCTGCCGGCCTGGTAGAAACCGGTTTCAAAGAACTGGCGGATCGCTGGTTGCCTATATTGGATGTATTTGATGAAAACGGCGTGGATCTTTGTTATGAAATACATCCCGGCGAAGATCTGCACGATGGTATTTCCTATGAAATGTTCCTGGAAAAAGTAAATAACCACAAACGCGCCTGCCTGCTGTACGATCCTTCTCATTTTGTATTGCAATGTCTCAACTATCTTGAATACATTGATAATTACCACGAGCGTATCCGCATGTTTCATGTAAAAGATGCCGAGTTCAACCCCACCGGTAAACAAGGTGTTTATGGCGGCTACCAAAACTGGATTGACCGCGCCGGTCGTTTCCGCTCATTGGGTGATGGGCAGGTTGATTTCAAATCCATTTTCAGCAAACTGGCTGCCTATGATTTTAAAGGATGGGCCGTTATGGAATGGGAATGCGCTATCAAACATCCAGAAGACGGCGCCAAGGAAGGCTCGGTGTTTATTAAAAACCATATCATCCGCGTCACCGAGAAAGCCTTTGACGATTTTGCCGGCACAGGCAGCGATGAAAAATTTAATAGAACCGTTTTAGGATTGCAGTAATTTTAGTTCGAACTTTAATTTTAATCTAAGAACCATAAAATACGATTTATGCTAAAGAAGTTTCTTGTACTCAGTGTAATTGTTGCCGCTTGCTATGCCTGTAACAACAATGAAACAAAAACAACTACAACACCCGATACTGCTGCTGCCGCCAAAACAGAGCCTGCCGCCGGCGGTTCCGCTAATGCTTCTAAAAACCCTGATTACCAGAAAGGCCTGGCCCTGATTGGCGCCAACGATTGCCTTACCTGCCATAAAGTGGATGAAACTTCTACCGGACCCGCCTATCGCGATGTAGCCAATAAATACACCGCAGATGATGCTACCATTAGTATGCTGGCCGATAAAATTATCAAAGGCGGATCGGGCGTATGGGGTTCCGTACCTATGACCGCACACGATGCCTTGAGTAAGGACGATGCAAAAGCCATGGTGAAATACGTGATGCTTCTCAAAAACAAATAAATCAATATACACAATATGAAAATTGAACTGCTTGCCATTGGCATGGTTGTATTGTCTGCTTGCAATTCTGCTGCACCACCCGCTGCAACAACAAATACCGATACCAGTTCCTCGGCTAAAACAAGTGTTGATACCAGCAGCAAAACCGGCTGGCAAAATTTATTTGATGGCGTTAGCACCACCGGCTGGCATAGCTATGGCAAAACCATTGCAGATGCTACCTGGAAAGTAACAGACGGGGCAATTATGATGGATACTTTGGTAAAGCATGGCGCCGACCTGGTAAGCGATGGAACCTACGATAACTTTGATCTGAAACTTGAATGGAAGATTTCAAAGAATGGCAATAGTGGCATCTTGTTTTATGTGCAGGAAGATACTGTAAAATACAAGGAGACCTATCGCTCAGGCCCCGAAATGCAGGTGCTGGACAATGACGGCCATCCCGATGGAAAAATTCCAAAACACCGTGCCGGCGATTTGTATGACCTGATTAAAAGTAGTTCCGAACCCGTAAAGCCTGTGGGCGAATGGAACCAGGCCGAGATTATCGCGAATAAAGGTCAGTTGGAATTGAAATTAAATGGCGTTACCGTGGTAAGCACCACACTATGGGATGATAACTGGAAAAAACTCATTGCCGGCAGCAAGTTTAAGGACATGCCAAACTGGGGAACCTTTACCAGCGGAAAAATTGCGCTGCAGGATCACGGCAATACTGTTTGGTACAGGAATATTCAAATAAAGAAATTATAACGCGGATGGACGCGAATGAAGAAACAAATAAGCCGCTAAGATTGCGGCAGCTTCTGTTCATAGTTCTTGCAAATAATAGATTTATTCATTCGGATTAGCTAACTGGCATTTCGTGGATATTAGCGTCCATTCGTATTCATTAGCGATAATTCGTGTTACTTAGTATTCATTCGCGATAATTAGCATATTAAAACTGAACGATTATGTTTGCTACCATTCTGTTTAAAAACTTATTTCTCTTATCAACGGTCACCTTTAGCGTTGCACTCAACGGCAATAACGATCCAGCGCCCGCAGCTAAAGAAAAAAAGATCCTGGTATTTTCCAAAACAAATGGTTACCACCATGAAAGTATTGCTGCCGGCATTGAAGCCATTATCAAACTCGGGAAGGAAAATCATTTTGCTGTAGATACCACTACGGACTCCCTGCAATTCAACGATGCCAACCTGAAGCACTACAGCGAGATTGTATTCTTAAGCACCACTGGTAAAGTATTTGGCGAAGACCAGGAAAAGGCATTGCAAAACTTTATACACAAAGGCGGTGGCTATATGGGCATTCACGCTGCGGCCGATTGTGAATACAATTGGCCCTGGTACAATAAGCTGGTGGGTGGCTGGTTTAAATCGCAACCCAAACAACAGCAGGCCAAATTACAGGTCATTGATAAAACCCACCCTTCTACCAAACACCTGCCCGATATTTGGGAGCGTTGGGATGAATGGTACAATTACAAAGACCTGAACCCCGATGTACATGTGCTCATCAAGATTGATGAGACCTCTTATACCGGCGGCGCAAACGATGGCAATCATCCCATGGCCTGGTACCACGACTACGAAGGCGGCAAAGCTTTCTATACAGAAATGGGACATACCAAAGAATCATTTGTTGACCCCGTATATCTCCAGCATATATTGGGTGGGATAGAATGGGCGATGGGGAAGAAATGATATCACTAAAGCTTATTAAAAGGCAGTCTGACAAGACTGCTTTTTTGTGGTACGGGCGGCTGGATTTCTATTGAACTTTCGTTGCGTCGCACACTGCTGCTTTTGACCTACAGCAGCAGCATGGTCACGGAATGCAAAACATCAACCATACATAACAGTTATGTTTACCCGCCGCTTCCTCCTGAAATGCTCTGCCGCCGCAGCACTTGCTCCGTTGATACCCAACGCGATTAATGCATCGTTGATTAATTCAATCAGCCCCTTCCGTTTTTGTTTAAACACCAGCACCATCAGCGGACAAAAACCAGGTTTGCTGCATTCCATTGAAATTGCCGCAGCGGCCGGGTATGATGGCGTTGAGCTTTGGGTAAAAGACATACAAGAATGGTTAGTACAGGGCAATGCAATCGACCATTTGGCAAAATTCATTAAAGCAAAAAATATCCGTGTAGAAAACGCCATCAGTTTTACAGCGTGGATGGTAGACGATGATGCGAAACGAAATACCGCTCTAACAACCTTGCAAAGTGAAATGCAACTGGTGTCTGTGCTGGGCTGTAAGCGTATTGCTGCACCCCCCGCAGGTGTTCCAAAAGAACAGGCGCTTGATATTATAAAAGCAGGTGCCCGGTACCGTGAGATACTGGCATTAGGCAGAAAAAATGGTGTAATGCCCTTGCTGGAGTTTTGGGGTGGTTCAGGTACGCTCTATAATTTTAGCCAGGCACTGGCCATTGCTGCAGCGGCTAATGATCCGGATGCACGCATCCTTCCCGATGTATACCATCTTTTTCGCGGAGGCAGTGGATTTGATTGTCTAAACCTGGTAAATGGAAAAGCGATCGATATTATCCACATGAATGATTACCCTGCTGATAAACCTGCTAATGAACAAACAGATGCCGATCGCGTATATCCCGGCGATGGTGCGGCTCCGTTTAAAAAAATATTGCAAACATTAAAGGCCATGGGCGGAACAAAAGTATTGTCGCTGGAGTTGTTCAATAACAGCTATTGGCAGCAGGATGCATTGTTGGTAGCAAAAACGGGTTTACAAAAAATGAAAAGCCTGGTAAATAATATTTGATATTACACTACTTCATTCTGCTGAGACTGGTGTCTTATACCAGATCATAGCTATCATCCTGCTCGTAACCATCTACGTTCCATCATACCAAATGAGATTCCTGCCTGCGCAGGAAGGACGCCAAAAAAAAGCAGCGCTACATAATAGCACTGCCTTTTGTTAAAATGATTTATTGTATGTAATTATGGATTCTTGCTCACTGGCTGGCCAGCTGCAGGTGCTTCATTCATATGTTTGTAGAACTCATCCATACCATGTACCAATACAACCTGCACACCTTTTTGTCCGCCGGTAGTTTCTGGTTGATCCTGTGCTACTACTTTCACTTTAGGAATACCTGTTTTCAATAATGCATCCGCTACAGCATTCTGGCGTTTCCATGCAATAGCACGCGCTGTACTTCTGCGGCTTCTTTCTGCTGCATATTTATTGTGATGGTTAGATGAATAAGCTACTGCTTTTGTTTCACCACTGGCAGCCTGTACTTTTTTCTTATAGTGTACGGCTACTTTATGTGCTGTTTTATCAGTAGTCATGCTGGTATTGTCGCTTGTCCTGTTTTTTGCAGTTGAATAATCTGCATTGTTGTTAGTAGCAGTGGAGGAAGACATATTGCTGTTGGAGGCCGAACCGGAACTGGTTCCATTATTATCCATCATAGCAGTATTGCCGCCAGTGCCGGTAGCCTGGTCCAGATCGGCAACGCTTACATCTACAGCGTCGTGACTTTTTACAAACTGTCCCAGATTGTCAACCAGCTCTTTTCCTTTTGTCGTTAACAACGCTGAGCTGCCTTTAAATAAACTCTTCTCGCCAATATTTACATAAATTTTTCCATCGCTTAATAAAATGTCTTGTTCTGTAAGACCGTTAGCAGCAAGCGTTGTGTTTAATTCGTCCCTGATTTGTTTGGTAGTAGCTTGTTCTTTGGTTGTGTAATCAGTAAAATAAGCTACATTTTTTTGCAAACTAGAATTGGTAGTGTTTGCGGTTTCAACAGATTTTTGCAGGTCTGCAGCCTTTTGCTCGGAAGCTGTAAGGTTTTGCTGCAGTGTGCTGGCTTGTTGTGCCAGCGTGGTGCTATCGTTGCGCAGTTTGGCTACTTCATCTTGTGAACGGTGGTACTTTTTTGAGGATACACAACTGGTAAGTAATATGGCTGCAGAGAATATTGCCCCAGCGGTTCTCATTGTAATTGTTTTCATTGCTTTTGATTTAAGTGAGAAATGTAAAACAGAAATTTATTTACTCAACCCTTTTCAATTTCCCGGCCACGAATAGGTTATCCACATTTAAACAAGCATTTTCAATAAATTTTAATTCAGTTGAGTAATAATTTCCCTTTTTCTCACGATAAGTTGAGGAACGCATGCACCATTTACCAAGCATAGCCAGTATATCAAAAGCTGTTATGCACATTTATATCCTGTTGGTTGGTTGGTTTTTGGGTCGGCGTCAATGTTAAATGTTGTTAACAAGTTCCATCAGCCCTTACAATCAGTTTATAACTTTACAGTTTGAATTGTATAGAAAAAGCCCGGGGTTAACCGGGCCTTTATATTATTTCTTATTATTTCGTTATTGCAATTTGGCGAGCCATAGAGAGGCATTCATAAACAGTGGTATATGGCTATAGGTTGTCCAGCCGTTAAACAAAGTATTGCCGGAAGCCCCTGTGCCATCGTCCATGGGCGAACTATCTGTTACTACAAATACGCGCCCTGTGCCATAAGTAGAAGAAGCACATAACAAATTAGATGCATTCTGTGCTACACCCGACCGCCAGATTAAGCCCTGTACCGCCGGGTTGGCCGATGTGCTGAGCGTAAGCGTGGCTCCATTGTGAAAATCAAGTTGCGTAACATTTCCCTGGCTGCCATGCAAAATGGGATTGCCGGTATTCCCTGTTAAAACATTGTTGCTTAATTCCACAATATTGGTAAGATCGATACTGAATCCAAATGGGTTATTTATGTTTCCATTATTGGTCATCAAATCGTTCCAGATAGCAGGCGAATCCCAACCATCGTTGTTCCTGTCGGATACGGTATGGTCAGATATCATAAACAGGCCGCCGCCGTTGCTTACAAAATTAAGTATAGCGGTTTTTTCAGTTGCGGTAAACCGTATATTAGGCTCGTCCACTACAAACACATCGTAGTTGGAAAGATCCTGCGGATTGCTGCTATTGCCATAAGTAATCAGGCCTGTTGAAGGCAATGTTGAAACAATATCGCCCTGCTTTGCCAGCGCAATGCCCCAACTGGAAATGGCGCCCGTCCAGTAAGTCTCCGCTGTGGTTGCAGTAATGGTAGACTGCGCCGGCGTAGGTACCTGCTGAGGGTTACTATTGTCTTCGTCAATTACCCAGTCTGCATTGCCTGCCGTTTCTGCCTTGCTGGCATCAAATAAAAATCTCTTCCCTGTTCCGCCGCCCCCACCGGAAGAAAAATCAGTAATAATAAAATCATCAAAATTGATGCGATTACTGCTGCCATCTGTTTTTCGTATTTCAAAACGAATGTTTCCGGAAACATTTATGGCAAAACTTGCCTGGACCAATGAAGCCGAGCTGGTGCTGATGCTGCTGCCCGCCTGTATGTAACTGCTGCCGCCATTGGTGCTGTACCAGAGTTGCCAGGTAGAGGCAGCGTCCGTTCCAAATTTAGCGTGCAGTATCGTAACAGTAGAAGCGCCGCCTGCATGATCAAACTTCATGGTAAGCGTACCGCTGTTTCTAACCCTTGCCGATTGCGTTCCATTTTTTTTATCTGTGCTGAGATTTCCGATCAAGGCGTCGTTGAACGTCCAAACACCCGTGGCAAGGTTTACATCGCCGGTTGCATAAGACCCCTTGGTTCCGGTTTCAAAATTTTCCGTGGTGCTGGCAGCCAGGAGGGCTACAGCATTGGATCTAAGCGTAACAGCATTCGCGCCAGTTGCTGCGCCAGCAGCGCCGGTCATTTGTTTCTTGCAGGAGCTGTAGCCGGCGGCAAGGCATAGGAGCATCGACCAGGTAAGAAGTTTCATATTAATTGTTTTATTGAAGATGTGAAATAAATAATAATAGGTTACCTGCATGTAAAGTCTGTGCCCTGCTTTTGCACGTCTTATGCACGGCATTACTAAGTGTAAGTCCTTAATTGAGCTCTTATTATTTTTCGGCTAAATGTAACCGATAGTCAGCTTTGACAGCCGCCACCGAACCGGGCTTAAACAACAATGGCAACCCTGCGGCTGCCATTGAACATGATTAGCAATAGTTATAGTTACAGATTTCTTATCCAGATATTGCGATAGCTGATGGGTTCACTTTTATCGCCATGTGCCTGTAGTTTAATCGGTGAAGCCCCATGTACTTTATACGCCGGTTGGCCGATATAAGGCGTATCGCCTAGTAAAACGGTATTGTTTTGAACCAGCACACCATTGTGAAAAACGGTTACCCTTGCCAGTGATTGCAAAACGCCATGATCATTAAAACGCGGCGCGGTCCATACCACATCATAGGTTTGCCATTCTCCCGGTTTGCGGCAGGCATTTACCAGCGGAACCGCTTGCTTGTACATGCTTCCCACCTGCCCGTTCACATAAGTGGTGTTTTTATAATTATCCAGCACCTGCAGTTCATAACCCCCGGCTCCCCATGGAAGCGCCGCCAGGAAAATGCCGCTATTGCCACGTGCCTGTCCACTCCCTGTAATGTTTTCCGGAATGCGGTATTCAATGTGCAATTGAAAATCCATAAACCGTCTTTTGGTGCGCAAATCACCGGCGGTTTTATCAACTGTGATAATATTATCGGCCAGTGTCCATTTTTTTCCTGCTACCGTATCGCTCACTGCTGCCCACTCGTCAAGGTTCTTGCCATCGAATAAAATAATAGCATCCGAAGGCGGTGCGGCAAAGTTGGCGCCGGGTGTAATTACCGGCGGTACCGGGGTATAATATTCAGTTTCTTCCGGTTTGGTTTGTGCAAATGAAGCAATGGTTATTAGCAGTGCTGAAAGAAACAAAAGAGATTTTCGCATATACAATTGATTAATGAATTGAAATGGTCTTGTAATCATGAGATTCCCGCCTTCGCAGGAACGACGGAAAGGCGCAGGAGCGCCGAAAAAAATGGATGACAAAGAACAGCATCGGACGAAGGCAACAGTTGGTAATCATCACAATTCCCGTATCCATATATTCCTGTAACTGATTGGCTCGCTCCTATCGCCATGTGCCTGCAGCTTGATAGGTGCAGATTCATATTTCTTATAAAAGGGTTTACCGATATACACTGTTTCGCCTTTTATTTCGGTGTGGTTTTGCAGCAACACACCGTTGTGCACC
>Ga0268264_10001959_pt1 | contig 18505 bp, 16 predicted proteins | sample KBSSwiS32_FD_190357 | JGI IMG/M metagenome (GOLD analysis project Ga0268264, IMG submission 190357) | Switchgrass rhizosphere microbial communities from Kellogg Biological Station, Michigan, USA - KBS Switchgrass S3-2 (SPAdes) (version 2) | ecosystem: Host-associated > Plants > Roots >...
TATTCTGGCCCGATGCTCTTATCAGCCAGGCGTTGATATCCCTGACCTTTTCACCGTCGGTCTGATAGCTGGCCTTGGCGACCGCCTCGTCACGGCCTTCGTGAACAAGAATGCGCACGACGTATCGAACCGTTCGGGTCACCGTTCCGTTAGACTCGACCGTTATGTTTTCCTCTTTGCGCAAGACAACTGCCGGTAGGCCTTTGATTTCATAATCAGGCGTCTTCAGGCGAGCGGCTTCCGTCACCCACGAAGGCGGAGAATCGTCAGCCTTTACTGTGGAGGATCCTGCAACGATCAGGAGTGCTGGAAGTAAAAAGGTCAGTAACAGCTTACGGCTCATAAAGCTCCTTAGTCTAATTGGACGGAACGGCAGCGGTTGTTCCCTGCCTTAATGTGAGTTGGTGAACGTCCGCTTTGTTGAATGCTTCGAACAATCCCTTGAGCGCCGGATACGATTCAACAGGAAAATGAATCATTCCGCCATTGCCAAAGGAAAACGTACGCTTGTATACCAGAGTTTTTCCGTTATTTGTGATTCCCATATTGCACTGATTCGAGCCGATACCCTGCGGGTCCTTTATCAATCCCGGCGCATCCGCATTTTCCAGTGCAAAGCCATCGGGCAGGTCGATCGTTAGATCGTCTTTCTCCGAATACGGGTAGCTAAAGTAAACATCATACTTTCTTGTGTTCGCGGTGAAGCGGGGATGTGAGCTTCGCTCGAAAACGTTTGGCTGGAAGAAAAGCCTCTTGCCCGTTTTCGACGCGTAATTTGGAACGCGGATTTTGAATGTATATACAAAAGGCTTCTCGGGATCATTAGCGTTCTCGATGGTGAAACTTTCAACCTCAGCCGTGCTTAGAATATTGTCCCTGATCAATTGTTTTAGGGTCTTTTCACGTTCGGCAGCCGAATCTTCCCAATTCAGCCTCTTCTGAAGTGCTGCCCAATGGCCGTTGTACTCGATTCTTGCCTCACCCACAAGCGTGCCATCGTCTAACAGTTTGAATTTGCCGGTACGTTTAGCTTCTGTCTTTGTCGCCGGGGACAACGGAATTGGTTTCCAGATCAGATCGTTAGGATCAGTGATCAAAGCCATTTGATTCTCCTCGATCCAACTAAGCATCCCGTATGAAACGTAGTGCTCGGCGGGACTGAAGAACCTCCATTCGTCACCCATCTTCACGGCGATGCAGGATGAATTTAGCATCAACGAAAAATTCGGGATATTCGGGTTAAAAAATAATTCGTTTCGGCTGCCGGAGAGAGCTACGCGTGCGTCGAATCCTGCTGCCCTGGCCATTGCCCCGAAAAGCGAGTCGATGTCGCTCGAACTCCCTATTTTCAGTTTTATCGTGTCTCCCGGCGTCTTGCTTTCGCGTACTTTTTTCTTTTCCTCGTCAGTCACGTTCGGCGCATAGCTGATATTCTTTATCTGCGTCTTGGCGTAATCAAAGATCTTCCTTAGCTTGTCCTCATCAGTCGTCGCGCCGGCAATGACCTGCTCGGTGACAGATTTTACGTCGCCATTTGCCTTCAAAGTCCCTTTTGACGATTCGTAAACTACTTTACTAATATTCTTCCAATACTCCTGCGCATTCTTCGGGACTGAAGCTGCGTAATAGATGTACATCCATGCCCGTATCTCGTCCTCCGGCATCATGTCCGGTTCTTCGCGAAGAGCCGGCATATTGGTCATTGTAGCCCGTGAAAAACCGTTCTTATCCTTCTCGAATTTCGTGTCGCCCACGTGGAATTTTTCGTAGTACATTCCACGTTCACCGGAAAACGGCTTAACGAAATAGGAAATAGTTTCGATCGGGATCTCGCGTTGAAAGATTAGGCGCATGTTCGCCTCCGCGTTGTCGATAACCTCGCGGTATCGATATTCAACGATCGACCCTACCTCCAACGCCGGAAAAGCAAAGCTTTTAGCCTTTATTTTGAATCCGTTAGTCTTGACGATCTCACGCTCTACGATGTCATCCTTGTTGAGTAGGACCACTGACCCGTCCGGTTTTATTACGCGAGCTTCGACATCTTTTATCTTCGTGCCGTTTCCGTAATCAATGTCGTGCTTGGCAAACTGGTCGCGCCCGCGTTCGGTAAAGATTTTTACTCTTACATAGTTCTTTAGTGCCAACCCGTCACTAGAGCTGTCATCAACGCGAACTTCCCAAAATATCGCCTCAGCATCCGCGTCAGGCTCGACCTTCGGGGTTTTCATCTGGAGTTCGGCCGGCGTGACTTCGCGCCAATCGTCACCGGCGCGCACAACGGCGAAACCGACGAATAGTAGAAAGAGAGAGACAACGAAATACAGACATCGTCTTCTAGGAGTGATCATTCTTGAGCCTCGTATTGTGAAAATAATTGCGGACTAGCCGATACCGCCGGGTTACCGCTTACCCGAACCGGTGAGAAACGGCTTGAACATTCGGGAATATGTTACAAGACAAAATTGCGCAACGCAATCAATTTTTGGAAAAAAACTCTCTCCAAATGCTCTGTGATATAATTCACTAAATCAATCTTAATTTAATAAACATCCTTATAATCAGGAGATAGCTAATGACTGTCGATTACAGCAAGATACAGGAACTACTGGGCGCCGATGCCAAATTGCTTCTGGATCATGTTTCGAAAACAATTCCAAAGGAAAATATTCACGCACCGGGTCCGGACTTCATCGACCGGATCTGGGTTTCGTCGGATAGAAATCCGAACGTACTGCGAAGTTTACAAACTTTATTCGATAACGGGCGGCTGTCTCGAACGGGACATCTTTCCATACTTCCGGTCGATCAGGGGATCGAGCATTCTGCGGGGGCCAGCTTTGCGCCGAATCCGCAATATTTCGATCCTGAAAATATCGTAAAGCTTGCGATCGAGGGCGGCTGTAACGCTGTCGCATCGACCTTTGGAGTACTTGGGTCAGTGGCTCGAAAGTATGCGCACAAGATACCTTTTATAGTAAAGATCAACCACAATGAGCTGCTGACATATCCGAATAAATTCGATCAAGTAATGTTCGGAACCGTCGATCAGGCCCGCGACATGGGGGCCGTGGCGGTAGGGGCTACCATCTATTTCGGCTCCGACGAATCGACTAGGCAGATCACTGAGGTAGCAGAAGCTTTTGCGTACGCGCACGAGGCAGGACTTGCGACGATCCTATGGTGCTATCTCCGCAATCCGGCGTTTAAGACAAAGGAAGGTGATATGCACACTGCCGCTGACCTGACAGGACAGGCCAATCATCTTGGAGTTACGATCCAGGCGGATATCATTAAGCAGAAGTTGCCTGAACGAAACGGCGGCTACAACGCCCTGAACATGGAAAGCAGCTACGGGAAAACGGACCAGAGGATCTACACGGAACTCACCAGCGATAACCCGATCGATCTTGTCAGATATCAGGTCGCTAATTGCTACATGGGCCGCTGCGGCCTGATCAATTCCGGCGGCGAGTCTAAGGGCGCGAGCGATCTTGCCGATGCGGTGCGGACAGCCGTAATTAACAAACGCGGCGGCGGAACCGGTCTCATCTCGGGCCGCAAGGCTTTCCAGCGTCCAATGTCCGAGGGGGTCGCTCTGCTGAATGCCATTCAGGATGTATATCTATCTAAGGACGTGACGGTCGCGTAAGATTATCTCTAGGTGCTCGGTTTGTATTATGATTGGTCGAACGGATCTCCGTCCGGCCTTTTTTTCAACAATCTGTGGATTCTGTTCGACCAAAAGCTCAGTGGAAACATGCGCTCCTGCCGGCTATCGTGATGGCGGTGCTAGCTGCCTATCCGCAGCTAAGCCTTTTGATCGTGAAGGGCTCATCCTGGCACGGTGCATATGTTGTCTCAAACTATGACGAGACCGCGTACTCGGCCTACATTAACGCTCTTGTCAATGGCAAACCACGCTTGAATGATCCCTTTGTCGCCGCGGATGACACGGGGCGGGAATCATTGTATTCAATTCAGTTCCTACCCGCTTACTTGATCGCCATACCCGCAAGAGTCCTTGGCATATCGACCTCAACAGCTTTTATTATTTTGGGTCTTTGTCTGGCCGTACTATCTGCGGTCGCATTATTTTCATTCATCCATTTGGCAACCGGAGATCCAATGCTGTCGGGTGTGGGTGCTCTACTGATCATGTGTTTTGGAACAGCTGTGGCCTTTCAGGGTGAGCTGAGCCATTTTGTAAGGGGATATGTCCTCATCGACTTTTTCCCCTTCCTTCGGCGTTATCAACCGGGATTTGCCTTTCCTTTATTTTTCGTTTTTTGCGGCCTAGTTTGGCGAAGCTTCACGGACGTTGTTCGACGAAGATCGATCCTATTTGCGGTAGCTAGCGGAATCTGTTTTGGCCTTCTGGTGTTTTCGTATTTTTATTTGTGGACGACCGCGGCTGCATGGCTTGGGTGTATGGTGATCGTTTCGTTTATCTGCCTGCGTGAATACCGTCGCCAGATCGTCACGAGCACCGGCGTCATCGGAGCCTTCGTGTGTGCGTCGCTCATTCCCTATTGGATGATGCTCGGAAACCGTTCGTCCGACCTTGACGCCGTAGGGCTCCTAACGAATACGCATCTTCCCGATCTGGCTCATCCGACCTTGATACTTGGTATGCTCACCGCGACGGTTGTCGGCATTTTTGTTTACCGCGGACGATTCACTATCGAGCAGCCGCCCCTGATTCTTGCTGTCTCATTATCAATCACCCCGGTGATCTTATTTAATCAACAAATTCTTACGGGACGGTCGTTGCAGCCCGTTCACTACGAGATATTTATTGCAAACTACATGGTATTGGCTGCCATGGTCTTACTGATCGGAGCACTCATCGGTTTGTCGGAAAATCATGCACGCAATCGCAAGATCCTGACCTATTTCGCGGCGGCCGCAGTTATCTGGGGATTAATCGAAACCTCAGGCTCCGCCCGCAACAACTCGGTTGCGGCAGATATTCGTGATGAGTCGATTCCCGCGCTGCGCCTAATTGGAAAAAGGGAATCGCTGAAACAATCAGCAGATAAGCCGCCTGTTGTGCTGGCAACAAATTTCATTACCTCCGACATTGTCCCGACGATCACCACGATGCGTCCTCTTTGGAACGCTCATACTTCATCGGCCGGCGGCGTCAATGTTCAGGAAAACACGAGACTCTTTTTCCTCTTTCTTTATTATTCAGGATTTTCAGATAAAGATATCACTGCCGCGCTGGAGTCGAATTCATTTGAAGTCACCGCGGCGGTCTTCGGATCCGAACGTGCTATGTCGACCGTAGGTTCGAGAGAACCGATCATGCCCGAGGAGATCCGGCAGGAATCGCAGAAATACGCTGAATTTGTGCGGAGTTTTGATATCAACCAGGTGAGGAATCCAACTCTTAACTATCTGATCGTTCCTGCGAAAGCCGAACCGAATTATTCCAATCTCGACCGCTGGTATCAGCGCGACGCGGGTGAAACGGTTGGGTTGTTCAAGATCTACGGATTGACTCTGAAACCTTTGGACCACTTAGGGACAGAGTTTACACCAAAGCCGTAAGTTTTTGCCGACGTTTTATTAGTCATTTTTTCGCGTAACTTTTGTAAACGGTTTCGATCCAGGCATCGGTCTTGATGAAACCGGAACCGAACTCCTTATACTTCTCCGGTAAACCCATTTTTTTGATCTCGTCCAGATTTTTCTTTTTCTTCATTGCGTCGACGACTATCTTTGTGGTTTCGGAAAGAGCCTGATGATAGGCCTTGAGGTCGTCTACGGTTGACAGCGGGCCATGCCCTGGAATGAGCTTTGCGTCTGCAGGTATTTCTTTCAAAAGAGCCCCGACGTTGTTGATCATTCCCTGCACGCTGCCACCGCTTTCAAGATCGACGAATGGAAAGCGCCCGGCAAAGAAATCGTCGCCAAGATGCACGACGTTTGCTTTAGTGAAGAAGACGACCGAGTCGCCGTCCGTGTGACCATTCGGATAATACACCGCACGGATCTCATCGCCGTCAAAATGTACTGACATGGTTTCGTCATAAGTGATCATCGGCCACGCAAATGATGGATAAGGCTGCACAGTCTCACCAAAAATCGTATTGACCTGCGACAAGCGTTTCCTCACATTTGTCTGGGCAAAGATCAAAGATCCCTTACCAAAGAACAAATTGCCTTCGGTATGATCGCCGTGCCAGTGCGTGTTAAAAATGATGCGCGGTGTATCCGAACCAAGCTCCTTTAGAGCATCGCGAAGCTTTTCGCTCACGGCTTTATAATCGTCATCGACGATCAAAATCCCGTCCTCGCCAACTATCGCACCGATGTTCCCACCGCGGCCCTGCAGCATATACACGTTGCCGCTGATCTTAGTTACTTTGACGGTTACATCCTGCTCACTACCAAAACGGTCTTCGCCCGTATGAGCAAACGCGCTTAGGCCAAAAAACACTAAAACAAATAATGTCAAAACGATCCGCTGCATTTTTTTCATCTCCAATTTTGGTTTATAAGAAATATTTCAAAAGGTACTTTCCGATCGGAATTTGAGTTTAGCGGACGATAGGGCGTCCGCTATTCTAAGCTCGCTTTAAATATATTTTCCTCGCGTGTTTCGATTCACTCCGGCAAGAAACGGATTCATGGCTTTTTCGCGTCCGATCGTGGTCTCAGGGCCGTGTCCTGAGTAAACTACAAAATCGTCATCGAGCGAAAGTATATTCGATTCGATCGACTCGATAAGCTGTTCGTAACTGCCTCCTGGAAGGTCGGTTCGGCCGATCGAGCCTTCAAACAGGCAATCGCCCACGAAAACTTTCTTTTCGCTTTCTTCAACAAGGACAACATGTCCACGCGTATGCCCGGGACAATGTCTAACAGAAAACCTTAGATTGCCGAGTTCGTATAGCTCGTCATTTATCCAGTTTCTCGTCAATCGCGGCGGGGGCTCGTAGTCGAGCCGGAGCGCTTTCATCTGATCCGGCGGAATGCCCAAAAAAAGCGGCTGGCGTTGCAATCCATAATAGGGGTCCTCGTCATCCTTGTGCAAAATGATATCGGCGGAAGGAAATGCACGGGCCAAATCCGTCGTGCCGCCGACGTGATCAAGATGCCCATGTGTCAGGGTGATCGCCTGCAGTTCCAAAACGTTTTCTTTAATGAAATCGATCAGCTCATCGGATCTCTCGCCAGGATCGATGCAAATTGCCCGCCTGGTTTCCCCACAGGCTACAACTCGTGTGTTTTGTTGGAAGGGAGTAAGGACAAATCGCTGAATCAACATAGATAGTACGGAAAGAACTACGCCAGCATTTCGGCGAGATAGCTTGCCGGATCAAAATCGGCTGATCTTCGATCCTTTAAAACAAATAGTATGGCTTCCCGATAGGTGGCGGCATCCGGCTTGCCGGTAAAACAGGGTGTCTCTATTTCGGAAAGACTCAGAAAACTAACCAGGCAGCTTAAGAGCATCCACAAAAGAATTTCCTGATCCGAACCGATCGGATTATGTTTAACAATACTATCTCGATCGTCCCGGATCCCGCGACATATCCGGGCAAATTCCGGCTCGGAGATCTTCATCAACTCATTAAACCACAAATCCGAAAGGCTCACATAATGAATGAAAATCGAACATTAAGTACTACCCAATAGAAATAAAACGTACGAAAACGGGACATATGTAGTGCTTTGTTAAACAGGCGGTTTTGGCTTAAACATGGGAACCATTGGCGCTTATCCCATTTGTCTACAATGGCACAGAGTTTGCTAATTAAATGAGCAAGTAGGCAACTGTGCGGAGCGCGTCGGAAGGTCTTGTTGAAAACAAGGTAGAGCGAACAAGGGCGGGTAAGCTTTCGTTGGGCCCGATCAAAAAAGACTTTTAGGGGAGATCTTTTGATTTTGCGCTCAACGGTTTCGGGAAAGAGGCCGATACATAGGTGGATTTTCGGATGTGGGCCCGGGAATCATACTGCGGCCTCTTTCTCGGATTAGAGACCGTCATAAACAAGTTTTTTGATCTTTGAGAATCGGGTTTAAGAGTCCTTCAACCAAACTTTATAGGGTGAACATTTTTCTACAACTATCTCAATTCCTGCTACTTGCTCTTAAGATAACGATTTTCATAGTATAGCCGGGACCTTTTCGCCAGAAGAGATCCCGGTTTTCAGTTTAACTCCTCAAACATTAAATAATGCGAGGCGGCCATGCCTACCCGTCGATAGACGCCTTGAGCGTGCTCGTTGTCCTTTTCAACATAGAGCCTAAACCCGCATACGTTTCCTGATTCTTTAGCGGAGCTTTTTACGAAATCGTACAGGCGGCGATAGATTCCCTTGCCGCGTGCCTCCGGCAGGATATAAACACTCTGGATCCACCAGAACCAACCATTTCGCCAATCACTCCATTCGTACGTCACCATTAGGCCACCGACTATAATGGTTTGATCCTCGGCAACGACATAGAATCCCTTGGTTTGATCCGAAAAGACTGCCTCGACCCCTGCCTGTAAAACGCCCGGGTCAAGCCGCTTTCCTTCGGTTTCGAGCGCCATAGCCTGATTAAAATCAACAAGCGCAATAGTGTCCTCTATTTTTGCCTTTCGAATATTCATGTGTGTTCGATTTGCTTAGGTCAGTTACCACGCTTGACGAAAACCCTGTCGTCCTCTAGCCTAGAATGTTTTGTCCGCGGCCTAGCGACCTCATAGCTTATGAAATTAAGGATACTTTATCACGGCAATTGTTTTGACGGCGTGTCGTCCGCTGCGATCTTCAGCAAATTTTATCGGGCAAAGGTCGACGAGCAGGCTGAGATCGCCTACACCCCGACGATGCACCGGGCCGGAAATGCATTCGATCCCGATCAGTTTGACGGGGATGAGAATGCGATCGTCGACTTTAAATATTCGCCGGACGAACGCCTGACGTGGTGGTTCGATCATCACCAATCAGCATTTTTGTCCGAATCCGACGAGAAGCATTTTCGGGCAGATGCTTCGGGTAAAAAATTCCTCGATACAAAGAGCTCATCCTGCGCCGAATTCATTGCGCGAATCGCGAAAGAAAATTTCGGGTTCGAAGACCCATCTCTGGCCGAGCTGATCGAATGGGCCCACATCATTGACGGCGCTTTTTACGAATCACCGGCGCAGTGCGTCGAGCTTCGATCCTCTGCACTGAAACTGATGCAGGTGATCGAAGTAGAAAAGGATCCGACATTTGTCGAAGTGATCATTCGTGCACTGATGACGACCTCGCTCGATGATCTGGTCGCAAGCGACGTGATCCAGGCAAAGCTAAAGCCTATGCTCGAGCAGCATTGGGCAACCGTCGAGCTGATCAAACAGCGCTCGACGTACGAGCGGGGTGTCGTCAGCTTTGACCTGACCGACACCAATGTTGACGGCTATAACAAGTTTATTCCGTACTATTTTTACCCGGAGACGACTTACAACGTCGCCCTGACGCGGAGCGCCTTTCGCACGAAGATATCGGTTGGCTCAAACCCCTGGGCTCCGAGACCGCGTACCCACAATATCGCTGAGATCTGCGAGCGTTACGGCGGCGGAGGTCACGCGGTCGTTGGGGCAGTTTCCTTAAAGCCTGAGGATCTGGAGCTGGGCAAAAAATATATGCGGGAGATAATCGAAGAATTGCGATTCGAGGACTAAAGAATAAAGCCCTCTTTCATGTCTGAAAGAGGGCTTTATTATGCCTGCTTGTTCCTACCTTCCCCTTGTTCGAAAAACTTTCTATTTCTTAGCAAAGACCAGCGTCGACGAACTTGTTCCGCGCGGCGTTGTCTGTTCCTGTTCGACCGTTAGCGTCGTGCCGTCGGCTGAGAGCGACCAGGTTTCCTTTCGTGAGGTCGTGATCTCCCCATTCGGTCCTGTAAAGGTACTCGAGCGCGAGAGGCTCAATTTACCACCATCGATCTTTCCTTTTAACTTCACCGGAATCGGACCATTCGGACCCGGCGTGTCGATCGACGTCTCTTTACCATCGAGCGTATAGGTCATCGTATTATCGCCGCCGCCAAAACCTCCGCCGCGTCCCATTCCACCACCACCGCCCTGTCCACCGGGCGTTGCTCCTTCGGGCCGCGGGGCGCGGGTGGTTTTTGTCGCAACCTTGATATCCGCAGCGGTCTGCGTCACATCGAGGCCCATTGCCTGTACCCGAGCCCGTTCATCCAACTTGCTCTTCGATGTGTCGAGCTCCCAGTGGCCCGAAAAATTTGGTGCTTTGTCCTGCGCAAACGCAGCCGCAGCCAGCATCAAACAAGCCGCCGCCGCAAAAACAAACTTCATTTTCATTAGATATGCTCCTGAAGGAATTATTTGGAAATCGTCCGCAAGTTTAGACGCGAGGTCACGAGGTTTAGTTTCGGGCAAATCTGTAAAGATTTGTAAACCGATCAACAACTTACTTAATGCTCAACTATCAAAAGGAGTTTGCAGCGCCACACGAAGACTTCCACCCACACACGAAAAACGATTTTCCAACATGCCAGATCATTTTTCCCATGGCCTAAGCCATCTTTCCCACGGCCTAAACCATTCTTCCCACGGCCGAAACCATTTTTCCCATGGCCCAAATCACTTTTCCCAAGGCCTAAACTATTTCCCTCATGGTCCAAATCATTTTTCCCACGGCCTAAACCATTCTTCCCATGGTCCAAATCATTTTTCCCACGGCCGAAACCATCCTTCCCACGGCCTAAACCATTTTTCCCATGGCCTCGATCATTTTTCCCATGGGCTAGATCATTTTTCCCACGGCCTAGATCGTCTTTCCCACGCGCAAAATCATCTCAGCAGTTGCTGAAACCATTTGAGCAACGCGAAAATCGCTTTAGCCGGACGGAAAGGAGTCCTGGGGCCAGCGTCAGGCTTCTTCCGCAGCGTCCTCGCGCAGGTGCAGTTTGCTATGGGTGTAGCTGTAGAAAAAATAGACGATAAAACCTACGATCATCCAAATGCCGAATCGAAACCAATTCGTCCAACCAAGTTCAGTCATCAGATAGGTGCAGCACATTACGCCCAACACTGGTATTAACGACAGCCGCTTGAATACACACAGAAGCACCATAACGATCGAGAAGGGCAAAAAGACTAGGTACGGTATCTTTTCGGTAAATACCGAAACCGCTGTCTTGTCGGCGGTAGCAGTAAACTCAAAAATGCCTGTCAGGCCTTCGCGATTGTAGGTATAGATCAATCCGAACATTATCAAAAATATTATTGGAGCCAGATAGCGCGAATTGATATACGGCACAAAACGTTTCTCTCCTGCAAATTCCTTGTCCTTGACCAAAACTCCTGCGCAGACGATCGTAAACGCGAACAGCGTTCCGATCACGGAAAGATCAGTAACCTCCGACAGGTTCATGAACAGGGCCGGTATGGCGACCATAAATCCTGTAAGGATCGTCGAAAACCACGGTGTGCGGAACTTTGGATGAATTGATGAAAAGATCTTTGGAAGCAAGCCGTCGCGGCTCATCGCCATCCACAGACGCGGCTGGCCGAGCTGGAAAACAAGCAGCACCGTGGCGATCGCAATGATCGCGCTCACGGCGATGACACCGGAAACCCATGGAATATTGACGCCCTCAGGACCGAAGACAAACGCCAGCGGGTCGCTTACATTCAGCTTGGTGTACGAGACCATTCCGGTGATCACGAGTGCGAGGGCGACATAGAGGACCGTACAAATAGCGAGCGAATAGATCATGCCGCGAGGCAGAGTCTTGTACGGGTCTTTACATTCCTCAGCCGTTGTCGACAAGGCGTCAAAACCAATATACGCAAAGAAAACCGCCGCGACGCCGCCCATTACGCCACCAAAACCGTTCGGCAGGAACGGGTGCCAGTTAGCTGTTTTGACAAAGAAGGCTCCGAGGATAATCACAAGCATGATAACGGCGAGCTTAAGGGCCACCATGATGTTCGAAGCGATCTTTGATTCGCGTATGCCGACGTAAACGAGCGCGGTGATAAGGATGACGATCACCACCGCCGGAACATCCAGAATTATCGGCCAGCCGCCCACCCGTGTGGCCGTCAGCCATGCCGTATGAGCATCGAGCTGGGCACAAGTGATCGTCGCATCGACGGCGTCGCAGCCGGCACGTAGGGTTTCGAGTGTCGAGCCGCTGGTGACGGCATCCTGGACGGCATCAAAGCCGAGGTGCGCAGTCCGATAGTCGGTCGTGAAATTAAGCGGTATATGAATACCGTTGGCGACAAGCAAGCCGTTGAAATAGCCGCTCCAGGAGATGGCCACGGCGATGTTGCCGATGGCGTATTCGACCAGTAGGTCCCAGCCGATGATCCATGCCAGCAGTTCTCCAAAGCTCGCATAGGCATAGGTGTAGGCAGAGCCCGCGATCGGGATCTTTGATGCAAATTCCGCGTAGCACAGCGCCGAGAAACCACAAGCGATAGCCGCAAAAATAAAAAGCAAAATGACACCTGGCCCGCCATGAAAGGACGCCTGCCCGACCATTGCAAAAATCCCGGCACCGATGATCGCTGCGATCCCGAGCATTGTCAGATCAAAAGTTCCAAGAGATCTGCGAAGTCCGGTTCCTGCAGCCTCCGCGTCGGCAAAGCCCTGGGCGGCATCTGACTGGATCTGTGCAATGGATTTTTTGCGAAATAAGGAGCTACTCATAGTTTTTCGTTTCGAACGGTTCAATACCTGAACTGCCTGAACGGGAAAGATTTATTGTGGATTGATCTACAAGAGACCGCGATGGGTCGAATTCTGAACGAAAACGGGAAAAGATGCAAGGAAAAGTAAAGAAAGTTGTGAGTTGGCAAAGTTTGCGAAGTTGACCTAGTTAAACGAGGGCGGCAAGTATGCCATTTTCAATTAAAAGAACAAGCGCTTCGCAAATCCTCGGAAACGTCGCAACTCGACAAACTCAGTGAACTTACTAAACTATTTCCCATGGACTGGAAAATATTCGGAACCGCTTTCGTTACGCTATTTCTCGCGGAGCTCGGAGACAAGACGCAGTTGGCCGTGATCACAATGACGGCAAAGACTGACTCCAAGCTGTCGATCTTTCTCGGCGCCAGCCTCGCACTTGTGGTTGTCACGCTGATCGGCGTGCTTGCGGGCGGGGTGTTAGCTGAGTTTATCCCGACAGAATGGCTTCAGCGGATAGTCGCGGCCGGGTTTATAGTGATCGGCGTACTGATGCTTTTCGGCAAACTTTAGCGCGAGGTCGCTAACTCGCGGCCGACTGGCTCTTTAGCTTATCCACAAATTTCTTTCGAAACTTTGCTACCTTTGGAGCAACAACCGCCATGCAATATGGCTGGCTCGCGTTATTGGCAAAATACTCCTGATGATAATTTTCGGCCGGCCAGAATTTCTCAAACGGCGTCACCTCGGTCACAATAGGATCGTCATAGACGCCTTCTTCCGTGACTTCCTTGATAACTTCTTCCGCAACATGTTTTTGTTCGTCGTCGTGATAAAAGATCGCCGAGCGGTACGAGGTGCCAACGTCATTGCCTTGGCGATTTAGCGTAGTCGGATCATGAACTGCAAAAAAAACCTGAAGGATCTCCTTGAAGGAAATGATCTTCGGGTCGAAGGTTATCTGTGCCACCTCCGCGTGGCCGGTCGTTTCCGAGCAGACCTCTTTGTAAGTGGGATTATCTGTATGCCCACCCGAATAACCAGAGACAACGTCCACAACTCCTCGCAGATCATCGAACACGGCCTCAACACACCAAAAACACCCGGCACCAAGCGTCGCAATCTCTAAATTGGATTCACTCATATTTGATAAATTCCTTGACCGATCTTATATTATTTCAATTCTATTCTATTCCATTGGCACCCAAGTTGACCAATTTTCCAGGGCTGCTAACAGCCTCGCGTCAATGAACTCAAAACTCTCATATGACTATCGTTGGTGATACATCAAAGGCCAGGTTCATAGCAGCGTTTTTCGATAACCTCATTGCCATCGGTCTGAGCTTTGTGGCTATTGCGGTCGTTCCGGAAACCCTTCCGGTCACAAAGGGAATTGCCCTTGTCGGTGGTTACCTTGGATATTTCATCCTGCTTGAAGGGTTGTGGTCCCGGACGGTCGGAAAGTACTTCCAGGGTTTAATAGTTCGACGGCTTAACGGCACACCCGCTGGTATGAAGGAAGCGATAATACGATCGCTCTTTCGAATCGTTGAGGTCAACCCGATTTTTTTTGGCGCCCTTCCGGCTGGAATTGCGATCCTATCCAGCGAGAGAAAACAGCGAATCGGCGATTCGGTCGCTGAAACAGTGGTGGTTTCGGACAAGATGACCTGGAGTGCCGATGACATCGACCAGGAATCAACAAAGAGCTTGTCGCATCGAACGATCGGCGGCCAGCATGTTTACGGCATTAATGTCGACCAACAGACGCGTTGTGCCCACTATCATACGGACCGAGATATTGTCGCGATCAAATTTAAATGCTGTGGTCTATGGTTTCCCTGCTTCGAGTGTCACAAAGTGGTTGCCGATCACGAACCGGTTGTATGGCCGGAAAACGAGTTTGACGAGAGGGCGATCCTTTGCGGTGGCTGCGGCCACCTGCTAACTATCCGGGAATACTTTGACTACAGTCCGCTTTGTCCTGTCTGCGAGGCCGGCTTCAATCCTGGCTGTACAAATCATTATCACCTCTATTTCGATGTAAAACCGTCCACAACAAGATCGGCGTCAGATTTGTAGTGCCGCAAAACTATGTATCGCCTGGTGAATGGTATCGGAGGTGATAGGCGCATTTCCTGCGCGAATCGAAAGGGAAGTCTCCATTCCCGCCTCTTTTGCAGCGTCAAGTTCCGCCACGACGTCCGAAACAAATAGAATCTCCCCCGACTCCCTGCCCAACTCCTCTCCGATCCTTTGATAGCTGGTTTTCTCCCTTTTTCCGCCGATGTTGGTATCGAAATAGCCGGAAATAAAAGGAGTCAGATCTCCGTGGTCGGTATATTGGAAAAGATTCTGTTGAGCTAGCACGCTTCCCGAAGAATAGATCGCGATCGTTTTTCCCGCAGCCTTCCATTTCTCAAACGCCTTTGGCACATCATCAAATATCTGCGATCTCAGGTCTCCGGTCTCGTAACCGGCCTGCCAGATCCTTCCCTGTATCGCCTTGAGCGGCGTCGATTTCCGGTCAGTGTCGATCAGATGTTTGAGATAGAGCGAGATAGAATCTGGTGCAGCTTCCTTGAAGGGACCGGTGTACGACCTGTCAGCGGTATGCTCGGCCTTAAGCTGAGCGATCTCGGGACCGAGCCGTTCGAAATTGTCGATCACAAAATCACCAACCCTCTTCCTTGCAAAGGGAAATAAGATCTTGTGTACAAAGTCGATCGGCGTGGTCGTGCCCTCTATATCAAGAAGTATGGCTTTCACGGGCATAGGTGGTTGTGCATTGACGGCGGGAGGCTTTGACGCTTATGCGCTTCGGGGGAAATAATTCACGCCAAAGCAGACCGGTTCGTAACCCGCATCGACACCGCTTCCGGTATAATGCGGGGTCCAGCCTGACATATCCTGGAACAGGCGGATGGCCCGAACCGTCCTGTCGCCGCATAGGTCGAACCAATGAAGCGTACCGCGCGGAACGCGGATCAGATCGCCGGCTTCCATCTCTATGGAAACGACATCACTGTCCTTTGGAGCGATGTGAAATAGCCCATGACCTTTGACAATAAACCGCACCTCGTCTTCATCATGCCAATGCTCCTTGTTAAATTTGTTGAGCATTTCTTCCAGCCCGGGAGTGGTGGAGACAACGTTTATTACGTCCGCCGTAACATACCCGCCAGCCGTCTTCAACCGTTCGATCTCGTCGGAAAAGGCCTCCAATATTTCCTGATCAGTAGCGTCAGGCGACACCTCGCGGATATTTTCCCACCTCTCGTAATCGATGCCTATCTCAGCGAGGCGCCCGGCAATAGCGACCGGGTCAGTCAACCTTATATTTTGGCTTGGAATATTAACCACCGTCATAAAAACTTACCTCAACCGGCGTCCCAGCACCTCGAATAAAAACTCGAATATCTCAACGTGCCTTTTAGCCTCCATAACCGTATCTCCCCATGTATATAGACCATGGCGTCTTAGATAAATGCCATGGATCCCCTTGTTTTCCCTGATGACCGTGTCGATCACGTGCGACAGTGCAATATAATCCTGTGAGTTCTCGACGATCGGAACTGTTTCCCGATGGGCATGCGTCTTAACTCCCGAAAGGCCTTTCAGCATCTCATACCCCTCGATCTCGATGGCACCGTCTTCGAAACATACATCCGAAAGAATCGTTCCCCAAACGGAATGCGTATGAAGGATCGAGCGCGCTTTTGGGATCAAACGATAGATCGCGAGGTGAAGCATCGTCTCAGCCGAAGGCTTGCCGAATCCCTGCACGATCTCGGCATTGTCATCCAATTCGAGGAACTGTGTTTCTTCGAGATCGCCTTTCTCATTGCCGCTTGCCGTGATACATAGCCGCATCGGTTTTCGGGCGAGAAGCATACTGAAATTCCCACTGGTCCCGAGAACCCACCCGCGCTGGTAGAATGCCTTGCCCGCTTCTGCCAGTTCCGCCGCTGCTTTTGCTGATGAAGGTCGCGCAGCCATTTTGTTATTCCTCGTCGTGTCGCAGCTTTTCCAGAACAGAAAAATCTTCGAGCGTTGTTACATCGCCGGCCACTTGTCCGCTTGATGCCAATTCGCGAAGAAGTCGACGCATTATTTTGCCAGAACGCGTCTTCGGTAATGCATCGGCAAAGCGAATGTCATCGGGTTTAGCAAGCGCTCCGATCTCCTTGGCGACGTGCCTGCGAAGTTCTTCTTTGAGAGCATCGTTGCCTTTTCGGCCGCCTTCGAGCGAGACAAAGGCCGAGATCGCCTGACCCTTCAGATCATCCGGACGCCCAACAACCGCAGCCTCCGCGACCGCCTCGTGTGACACAAGAGCCGATTCGATCTCCGCCGTACCTAACCTGTGGCCGCTAACGTTGATCACGTCATCAACACGGCCCATTATCCAAAAATAACCATGCTCATCTTTGCGCGCACCGTCGCCCGCAAAATAGACGCCTGGGATCTCCGACCAATAAGTTTGCTGATATCGTTCGTCGTCTCCCCAGAGTGTGCGAAGCATCGCGGGCCACGGTTGTTTGATCACCAGGTAGCCGCCTTCGCCAGGGCCGACCGGCACACCCGCTTTTGTGACCACGTCGACAATTATTCCCGGGATCGGTCGTGTCGCGGTTCCCGGAACGGTCGGCGTTACACCGGGAAACGGCGAGATCATCGCGCAGCCTGTTTCCGTTTGCCACCACGTATCAACGATCGGACATTTGCCTTTGCCTATCACCTGGCGATACCACATCCAGGCCTCAGGATTAATGGGTTCGCCGACGGTGCCGAGCAATCTCAAACTCGAAAGATCATGCTTCAGTGGATATTGTTCGCCCCACTTGATAAACGCTCGTATCGCCGTCGGCGCCGTATAAAAGATAGTGATCTTGTGACGCTCGACAATATCCCAAAAGCGGTCAAAATCGGGGTGATTCGGAGCCCCTTCGTACATGAAGACGGTGGCGCCATTCGCCAAAGGTCCGTAGACGACATAACTGTGCCCGGTGACCCATCCGATATCGGCCGTACACCAGTAAATATCCTGGTCCTTCAGGTCGAAGATCATTTTGGTCGTATACGCCGTCTGCGTCAGATAGCCGCCGGTGGTGTGGAGGATTCCTTTTGGTTTTCCGGTGGTGCCGGAGGTGTAAAGGATGAAAAGCGGATGTTCGGAATCCAATTCTTCGGCCGTGTTATTTGCGTCAACTGTTTTCGTTAGCTCATGCCACCAGTGGTCGCGACCGGGGTGCATCGTGACTTTCGATCCTGTGCGCTGAAAAACGACAACGTTTTCGACACTCGGGCATTGCGAGGCGGCTTCGTCAACAATGTCTTTTAATTTGGTCTCCGTACCGCGTCGATAGCCACCGTCAGCCGTGACGATCAACTTGCACTGGCCATCGTTCACGCGATCGCGTATCGCGTCCGCGGAGAAACCGCCGAAGATCACTGTGTGCGGAGCGCCGATCCGGGCACATGCCAGCATTGCAACCGCAAGCGCGGGAATGAGAGGCATATACAGAGCAACCCGATCGCCTTTTTCAACACCGAGCCTTTTTAAAACATTCGCAAATCGTGAGACCTCGGAATGAAGCTGCAGGTAAGTGATCGTTTTGATCTCGCCCGTCTCGCCTTCCCAAATTATTGCTGCTTTATTTCTCCGCGATGTGGTCAGGTGCCGGTCAAGACAGTTGTAGGAAACGTTCAGCTTTCCGCCGACAAACCATTTTGCATGTGGTTGCTTCCATTCGAGCACGGTGTCCCATCTTTTGAACCAGTCAAGGCTTTCTGCCTGCTCCGCCCAAAAGCTTTCAGGATCCTTTGCAGCAGTTTCGATTAGCTTT
>Ga0268264_10001961_pt1 | contig 18484 bp, 9 predicted proteins | sample KBSSwiS32_FD_190357 | JGI IMG/M metagenome (GOLD analysis project Ga0268264, IMG submission 190357) | Switchgrass rhizosphere microbial communities from Kellogg Biological Station, Michigan, USA - KBS Switchgrass S3-2 (SPAdes) (version 2) | ecosystem: Host-associated > Plants > Roots >...
ATCCGGCGACCGGACAAACGCCATGCGACCATCGCGCGGCGGCCGCGAGATCGGGTAACCGTGATCGATCAGCCGCTGGCAGGCGTCCTCCGACCCCTCGAAGTCCACGCACACCGTGTTGCCGCGCCGGTCCGGCGCGCGCGGCGTCTGCACGCTCAGCCCCTGCTCGTCCGCCGCCGCCATCAGCAGCGACGTCTGCCGGAGCGACTTCTCCCGGATGGCCGCCACCCCCACCCGGGAGATGATCTCGTAGCCGGCGCGCGCGGCGTAGAGCGCGGGGACGGACGGCGTGCCGCCCATCCAGCGGTGCGCGTCCTCCGCCGGGTCCACCTCGCCGAAGCGGAAGTCGAACGGGTGCTTGTCGGAGAACCACCCGGTGACGCGCGGCCGCAGCCGCCGGGTGACGTCCGGGTGCGCGTAGAGGAAGCACGCCCCCGGCCCGCCGCACAGCCACTTCACCGACCCGCCCACCAGGAAGTCCACCCCCAGCGCCTGCACGTCGATGGGGACCGCGCCGGTGCCCTGGTACGTGTCCAGGATGACCACCGCGCCCCTTTGGTGCGCGGCGTCGATGACCGGCTTGGGGTCGATCAGCCCCGAGGAGCGGAAGAGCACCAGGTCCAGCGCCACCGCCAGGGTGCGGTCGTCGATGGCGGCGACCAGGTCCTCGGTCTCGACGTTCAGCCCGCCGTCGCGGGACTTCACCACGTGGACCTCGGCGCCGCGGTCCTTCTGGGCCATCCAGTTGTAGATGACGGAGGGGAAGTTCAGCTCGGTGGTGACGACCTTGTTCCGCTTCCCGCCGAAGTCGAGCGCGGAGATGACGATCGACGTCAGCGTGGAGACGTTCTGGTGCATCGTCATCGTGCCCGGCGCCGCGCCCACGAGGCTCCCCACCATGTCCGCGGTCTGCTGGACCATGGGCAGCCACTCGCGCCACGCCACCACCCCCTCGGTGGCCCAGGTGTCCGCGTAGGCCTTGAGGTGGTCGTAGACCTTGCGCGGCATGGCGCCGAGCGAGTTGTTGATCAGGTAGCCGGCCTTGCGCTCGAGGATGGGGAACTCGGAGCGCCAGGCGAGCAGCGGGTCGGAGGCGGCGGCCATGCGCGGGTGACTACCACGGTCACTCCTGGGCGTGCACGAAGAGCAGCCCCTGGGGCGCGTCCTCCAACTCCACCTCCACGCGCCGGTGGAGGTCGAACAGCCGGTCGTCGCAGACCAGCCAGGGCGCGCGCCACACGAGGCGGCGGACGTCGCCACACCCCGGCACCTCCTCGATCGCCCCCTTCGCGGTGCGCCACAACAGCGGCCCGTCCGGGCTCCCGCGGTGCGTCTTCTGGTACAGGACGGCGCGGTCCAGCTTGAGCTGCTCCCAGGACATGAACCAGTCCTCGTCGAACTGGCCGGTGCGCTCCTTCAGCGCGCGCGGCAGCGGGTCCACGTCCTGGCGTTCTTCGACGTTCACGAACCCGCGCAGGCTGGTGCGCGGCCCCAGGTCCTCCGGGTCCAGCAGGTCCGAGAGGCCGTCGTCGTCGTCGTCCGGCTCGAAGTCGCGGGTGGCGATGATCTTCCACTCGTCCCCGTCCAGGCGCAGCACCACCGCGCGCATCATGTCCTCGGGGACCGGGAGCTCCTCGATGCCGCCGTCCTCCATCTCCGCCATCATCGTCTTCGGGTGGCTGGGCAGGAGCGGCCCCATGGCCACCGCCGCCGGCGCGCCGCGGACGAAGCCGTAATCCTTCGCGTCCAGCGCGTTGCCCAGCGGCGGCAGCGCCTCCTCCCGCCTCGGGCGGAACCGCACCCAGGTCACCGGCTCCGAAAGCCCGTGCCAGAGCAGCAGCGCTCCGCTCTCGTCGACGGCGTACGACGGACACGCCTCCTCCCGGTTCGTCAGGCGCACCGGGTGATGGGCGAGGAGGTCGTCCGCGTAGACCGCGCACCCGCCCTGGCTCTTCTCGTAGGTCACGGTCGTTCGCTTCGGCTTCTCCGGCAGCGTCCCCAGCTCGTCCGGCGAGGCTTCGTCCACTTCCGCCGCCTGGCCTGCATCAGGACCTGCGTCCGGAACCGCGGCGCCGGCATCCACCGCCGGAGCGAGATGGCCGCAGCCGCGGCACGCCGCCACCGCCGCCATCACCGCCGCGACCCCGAACGCGCGCCGCATCGGGCGCGACGCTAGAACGTCACGGACGCGAAATTCGAGCAGTACGTGCCCTGGCACACCTTGAACGTGTACGTCCCGTTGGCGGGGACGGTGGTGCGTTCGGCACCGTCGTTGGCGGTGGTCATGATGAGCCCCACGTCTTGGCGGTAGATGTCCACCGTCTGCGAAGTGGCGCCGCTCCAGGACAGGTCCACGATTCGTTGGTTCTTCACCCGGGTGCCCGCCGCGGCGAGGGTGATGTTCGGAACGGTGACGGTGATCGCCCTGCTGAGGCTGCTGCTCTTCCCGTAGCTGTTCGTCACCGTGAGCGTGACGGAGTAGCTCCCCGCTCCCTGGTAGACGTGGGTCGGGCTCTGCTGGGAGGACGCGCTCGAGTCACCGAACGTCCAGCTCCAGCCGGTGATGGCGCCGGACGAAGTGGTGCTGGCGTCGCTGAACGAGCACGTGACCGCGGAGCACGACCAGTTGAAGGAGGCCACCGGGATTGGGGCGGTGACGGTGACCGTCCGGGACCAGGCCGCGGCCTGTCCAAAGTTGTCGGTCACCGTGAGCGTCACCGAATACGTCCCCGGCGACGCGTAGCTGTGGGAAGGGCTCCGCTGCGAGCTGCCCACTCCATCGCCGAACGACCAGCTCCACGCCGCCAGCGTCCCGACCAGAGACGAGCTCTGGTCGATGAACGAGCAGGTGAGCGCGGTGCAATTGACGGTGAACCACACGGTCGGCGGCGACGAGACCAGCACCGGGGACGACGTGAAATCGGAGGCGCCCGTGCCGTCGGTCACCGCCAGCGCGACGGCGTACGTCCCCGGCGCGGAGAAGGTGTGGACCGGGTTTCGCTGGGAGGACGAGGCGCCGTCGCCGAACGTCCAGCTCCGGGTGGCGATGGTGCCGGTGCTGTCGGTGCTGGCGTCCGTGAAGGTGCACGTCAGGCCCGTGCAGAGCTGGATGAAGCGAGCGTGCGGGCCAGGCGCCGTTCCGGTCACCGCGAACGCCAGGTCGTCGACGTCGGTGTACGAGCCCCCGCTGCAGGCGGTCAACGGGCCGCCAGGCGTCAAGCCGGCGTCCGGTGGACCGTTTGGCGGGCTCGTGCCGCCGCGGTAGCGGAGCTGGCCGCGGACCGCCTGCAGCGGGCCTTGCGGCAGGGTGTACTGCGCGGACAGGGTGAGCGTCCCGCCGTCCGGCGGGACCATGGTGGTGAGGAAGGTCCAGACGGGCTCGTTCACGTCCGCGGAGTAGTAGAGGTCCAGCGAGTCCGCGGAGCCCGTGCTCCACGCCCACACGGTGACCTCGGTCTGCACCGTCTTCCCCGGCTGCAGGTCGGACCCGTCCAGGGTATGGACGCTGATCCGGTCGATCGATTCCTCCCGGTGGTACGTGCCGTAGATGCCGTCCGCGCAGGAGTTGGCGATGGTGTTCGGCGCGTGGAGCTCAGGGCCCAGCTGGGCGCGGCCATCCACCAGGAAGTACGTGTCGCAGAGCGGCCCGGGCTCCGAGCACTTCGGCACCTTCAGCGCGGGGTCGTAGAACGCCATGCCCGGGTTGTTCACGACGACGGTGACGGTGGACGTGGCGCTGGCGTTGCCGGCCGGGTCGTATGCGCGGGCGCCCAGCGTGTGCGGGCCGTTGGTGACCAGGTCGGTGTTCCAGGTCCTCTGGTACGGGGCGACGCTGGTGACGCCGAGCAGGGCGCCGTCCGCGTAGAAGGCCACCAGGGCGACCGCGGTGTCGTCGCCGGCCCCCGCGGAGAGGGTGAGGTTGCCGTGGAGCGTGGAGCCGTCCACCGGCGAGGTGAGCGCCACGAAGGGTGGAGTGATATCGCCGCCGCCGGCGGAGCCCGAGTAGAGCAGGAGGTTGGGCGAGCCCCGGCCGGTGTCGCTCACCATGCCCGGCGTGCCGCGGTCGATCAGCGCTGCGGTCACTTCGGCCGGCGTCGCGGCCGGGTGGACGCCCAGGTACAGCGCGGCCGCGCCCGCGACGTGCGGGGTGGCCACGGAGGTGCCGCTGCCGGTGTAGACGGCGGTGTCGCTGGTGATCCAGGCGGAGGTGATGTCATAGCCCGGCGCGAAGAGGTCCACGCAGGGCCCGTAGTTCGAATAGTAGGCGCGGGCGTCGGTGCTGTCGGTGGCGCCCACGGTGATCGCCGTGGGCGCGCGCGCCGGGGAGGTGCCGCAGGCGTCCTCGCCGTTGTTGCCCGCGGCGACGGCGTAGACCACGCCGGAAGCCACGGAGGTCGCCACCGCGTCGTCGATCCCCTGCGAGACGCCGGTGTCCAGGCTCAGGTTGGCCACCGCGGGGAGGACGCGGTGGATGGTCACCCACTCGATGCCGGCGATGACGCTGGAGATGCTGCCGGAGCCGTTGCAGTCGATCACCCGCACCGCGAACAGGTTCACCTGCTTGGCCACGCCGTAGGTGGCGCCGCCCACGGTGCCGGCCACGTGGGTGCCGTGGCCGTAGCAGTCATCGGCGTTGCCGCCGCCGAAGGCGTCGAAGCCGTAGTGGGCGCGACCGCCAAACTCCGCGTGCGTGATGCGGATGCCGGTGTCGATGATGTACGCGTTCACGCCCGCGCCGGTCGCGTCGTACGAGTAGCTCCCGTCGAGCGGCAGGAAGCGCTGGTCGGCGCGGTCGAGGCCCCAGGTGGCGCCGCTCTGGGTGGCGTCGAGCTGGACCACCCCGTCCTCCTCCACGTACTTGACCCGGGAGTCGTCCAGCAGGTGTTCGGCCGCGGCCTCGGAGCCGCGAAAGACGTAGCCGTGGAGCGCGCGGGTGAAGACGCGCCCGACCTGCGCGCCGCCCGCGGCCGCTTGCTCCCTGGCCACCGACGCGACGTCGGGGGCACTCTCTTTGAGGACGACGATGTACTGGTCTGGGATCCGCTTCGAAGCTCGGAGCAGCTTGGCCTCGGGCCGGGCGGTGGAGGAGGCTTGGCTGGCCTCGCGCGCGTCGCCCGCGGGGGAGGGGTCGGTCGTGCATGCGGCAATGGACAGGACTGTGACGCTGGCCAGCAATGGCAGGGGGCGCATGGGGGGCTCGGGCAAAGGGGGCCAATGGCGGCCCCCCCGCTTGAGCACCGCGCTAGAACGTAACTGTCACCGTGTTCGAGCAGTAGGCGCTCTGGCAGACCCTGAAGCCATACGTCCCGTTGGCGGAGATGCTGATGCGTTCGGCGCCGTCATTGGGGGTGTTCAGCCACCAGTTGCTCCAGTACACGTCCACCGTCGCCGAGCTGGCGCCGGACCAGGTGAGGTCCACCACCCGCTGCCCCTTCACCCTGGAGCCGGCGGCCCTCAGGGTGATGACCGGCGGGGTGACGGTGTAGGTGCCGCTGGTGGTGGCGCTCAGCCCGTAGCTGTTCGTCACCGTGAGCGTCGCCGTGTACGGCCCGGCATAGGTGAAGGCATGCGACGGGTTCTGCGCGGAGGATCCGTAGCCGTCGCCGAACGACCAGCTCCAGCTGGTGATGGTGCCGTACTGGGTGGTGCTGGTGTCGGTGAACGCGCAGGACAGCGGCGTCGGGCAGGACACCGCGAACGACGCCACCGGCGGCGGGATGGTGACGGCGAGGCCCTGGGACCACGTCGCGGTCTGGCCGAAGCTGTCGGTCACCACCAGCGTCGCGCTGTAGTTGCCGGGCGCGGCGTACGCGTGAGACGGGCTCCGCGAGGGGGAGCCGGCGCCGTCGCCGAACGACCAGCTCCACGAGGCGATCGAGCTGTCCGGAGACGAGCTGTCGTCATTGAAGGCGCAGGTGAGCCCGGTGCACGACGCGGTGAACGACGCCACCGGCGGCCGGGGGGTGACCGCGCCGGAGGACGACCTGGAGTCGAAGAGGCCCCGGTCGTCGGCCACCGCCAGCGTCACGGTGTACGCGCCGGGCGCGGCGAAGGTGTGCGTCGGGTTCCGCGCCGAGGACCCGGAGCCGTCACTGAACGACCAGCTCCAGCTGGTGATGGTGCCCCCGGTGTCGGAGCTGGCGTCGGAGAAGGTGCAGGTGAGGCCGGCGCAGGCCGTGTTGAAGGCCGCGTGCGGGGCGAGGTACACCGGGCCCACCGAGAACGCCAGGTCGTCATGGTCGTCGTACGCGCCGAAGGCGCAGGGGCTGGGCGAGCCGAAGTAGCGGAAATTGCCGCGGACCGCCTGGAGCGAGCCCTCCGGCAGCACGTACTGCGCGGTCAGGGTGCGCACGCCGCTGCCCGGCGGGACGATGGTGGTGAGAAACACCCACTGCGGGTTGGTCGCGTCCGCGGCGTAGTACAGGTCCAACGAGTCGGTGACGTTGAACCACGCGTACACGGTGACGTCGACTTGCACCGTCTTCCCCGGCGCCATGTCCGACCCGTCCAGGGTGTGGATGCGGATCCGGTCGATGGATTCGTCCGTGTGGTACGAGCCGCCGGTGCCGTCGGGGCACGAGCCGTAGATGGTGTTCGGGGCGTGGGGCTCGGGGCCCAGCTGGGCGCGCCCGTTCTCCAGGACGGAGGAGTCGCAGATGGGCCCGGTCACCGCGCACCTGGGCGCCATCAGCGTCGAGTCGTAGGTGGCGAGGCCCGGGTTGTTCACGTTCACGGTCACGCTGGTGGTGGGGCTGACGTTGCCGAACACGTCGTAAGCGCGGGCGCTCAGCGTGTGCACGCCGTTGGCGACGGTCCCGGAGTCCCAGGCCACCTGGTACGGGGCGGCGTTGTCGGAGCCGATCAGGGTGCCGTCCACGGAGAAGGCCACCATCGAGACCGCGGAGTCGTCGCTCGCCTCCGCGGCGAAAGTGACGTTGCCCTGCACGGTGGAGCCGTCCGCCGGCGCGGTGAGCGCCACGGTGGGCGGGGTGGGGTCGTTGCCGCCGGGGCCGGCGCCGATGAAGCCGGAGAAGAGCATGACCCTGGGCGCGCCGCCGTCCGGGTGGTCGCCCACCACGGCCGGCGTCCCGTTGGCGGTGAGCGCCGCGGCCACGTCGGCCGGCGTCGCGGTGGGGTTCAGGCTGAGGTACAGCGCCGCCGCGCCCGCGACGTGCGGGGTGGCCATCGAGGTACCGGTGAGGGTGTTGGTGGCGGTGTCGCTGGTGTTCCAGGCGGAGGTCACGTCGCTGCCCGGCGCGTAGAGGTCCACGCAGCTGCCGCCGTTGGAGTAGGAGGCGCGCGCGTCGGTGCGGTCGGTGGCGCCCACGGTGATGGCGTTCGGGGTGCGCGCGGGGGAGTAGTTGCAGGCGTCCCCGCTGCTGCCGTTGCCGGCGGCGACGGCGTACACCACCCCGGAGGCCACGGAGTTGGTGACCGCGTCGTCCAGGGCCTGCGAGGCGGAGCCGGCCAGGCTCATGTTGGCCACCGCGGGGAGGACGCGGTTGGCGGTGACCCAGTCGACGCCCGCGATGGCGTCGTCGTAGAAGCCGTAGCCGGCGCAGGTCAGCACGCGCACCGCGACCAGGCTCACCTGCTTCGCCACGCCGTAGGTGGTGCCGCCCACCGTGCCGGCGACGTGGGTCCCGTGGCCGTTGCAGTCGTCGGCGCCCCGGCCGTCGCCGATGGCGTCGAAGCCGTACTCGGCGCGGCCGGCGACCTCCGCGTGGGTGATGCGGATGCCGGTGTCGAGGATGTACGCGTGCACGCCGGATCCGCTCGCGTTGTAGATGTAGCGCCCGTCGACCGGCAGGAAGCGCTGGTCGACGCGGTCCAGGCCCCAGGCGGGGTTGAGCTGGGTGTCCAGCAGGTGGACCTTCCCGTTCTCCTCCACGTACTTGACCCGGGGATCGTCCAGCAGGCGCTGGGCCGCGGCCTCGGAGCCGTGGAAGACGTAGCCGCGGAGCGCGTGGGTGAACACGCGGCCCACGCGCGCGCCGCCGGCGGCCGCGTGCTCCTTGGCGACCGAAGCGACGTCCAGGACCTGGTCCTCGAGGACGACGATGTACTGGTCGGGGACCCGCTCCGGAGCTCGGAGCAGCTTGGACTTCCGGTGCGGCCGGGCGGCGAGGGGGGCGTGGCTGGTGGTGCGCGCGCCGTCCTCGGGAGTGAGGTCGGTGATGCACGCGGCAAAGGCCAGCGCCGTGACGGCGAACAGCAGCGGCAAGGGGCGCATGAGGGGCTTTCGGGGCGGCGGGGCCCCGGCGGTCCACCATGGACCACCGGGGTTCCCCGTTTCCCCATTCCAGTGTCCGGGCGGCGCCCTTTATTCACGCGCCCGGACGACCACGGCCCGTCCAGCCCTAGAACGTCACTGACGCCGGGTCCGAGCAGTAGTAGTTGCCTGGCTGGCACACCCGGTACCAGTACGTCCCGTTGCTGGAGACGGTGGTGCGCTCGGCGCCGTCGTTGGCGGTGGTCAGGATGAGCGTGTTGCCCCGGTAGACCACCACCGTCGCCGAGATCGCGCCGGACCAGGAGAGGTCCACCGTCCGCTGGCCCTTGATCCTCGAGCCCACGGCGCTCAGCGTGATGACCGGCGGGTTGACGGTGTACGTGCCGCTGGTGGTGGCGCTCAGCCCGGAGCTGTTCGTCACCGTGAGCGTCGCCGTGTACGACCCGCCATAGGTGAAGGCGTGCGACGGGTTCTGCGCGGAGGATCCAGAGCCGTCGCCGAACGACCAGCTCCAGCTGGTGATGGTGCCGTACTGGGTGGTGCTGGTGTCGGTGAACGCGCAGGACAGCGGCGTCGGGCAGGACACGCTGAACGACGCCACCGGCGGCGGGATGGTGACGGCGAGGCCCTGGGACCTCGTCGCGGTCTGGCCGAAGCTGTCGGTCACCACCAGCGTCGCGATGTAGCTGCCGGTCGCGGCGTACGCGTGAGACGGGCTCTGCGCGGAAGACCCGGAGCCGTCGCCGAACGACCAGCTCCACGCGGTGATGGCGCCGTCCGCAGAGGCGCTGCCGTCGGTGAACGAGCAGCTGGGCCCGGCGCAGGAGAAGGTGAACGACGCCACCGGCGGCCGCGCGGTCACGGTCACCGAGGAGGACCTGGTGGCCGACAGGCCCTGGTCGTCGCTCGCCGCCAGCGAGACGGTGTACGTGCCCGGCGCGGCGAAGGTGTGGGACGCGTTCTGAGAGGACGCGTTCGACCCGTCGCCGAACGACCAGCTCCAGCCGGTGATGGTGCCGCCGTTGTCCGTGCTGGCGTCGGTGAAGGTACAGGTCAGCCCGGTGCATGCCGCTGAGAACGCGACGTGCGGACCCGGGACGGGCGGCCCCACCGCGAACACCAGGTCGTCGCGGTCATCGTACGTGCCGGTGGTGCAGGGGCCCGGCGAGCCGAGGAAGCGGAAGTTGCCGCGCACCGCCTGCAGCGGGCCCTCCGGCAGCGTGTACTGCGCGGACATCACCCGCTGTCCGCCGCCCGGCGGGACGATGGTGGTGAGGTACGTCCAGGCCGGGGTGTTGGCGTCCGCGGCGTAGTACAGGTCCAGCGCGTCCGAGGCGCCGGAGCTCCACGCCCACGCGGTGACGTCGATCTGCACCGTCTTCCCCGGCGCCATGTCTGACCCGTCCAGGGTGTGGACGCGGATCCGGTCGAGCGACTCGTCGGAGTGGTAGCTCCCCAGGCTGCCGTCCGCGCACGAGTCGTTGATGGCGTTCGGCGCGTGCAACTCGGGGCCGAGCAAGGCGCGCCCGTTGACCAGGGTGGACGTGTCGCAGGCGGGGCCGGTGACGTCGCACTTCGGTGCCCTCAGGATCGGGTCGTACGCGGCGAGGCCCGGGTTGTTCACGGTGACGGTGACGGTGGCGGTGGGGCTGGCGTTGCCGGACGCGTCGTAGGCGCGGACGCCCAGCGTGTGCGCGCCGTTGGAGACCATGCTGGCGTCCCACACCTTCTGGTATGGGCCGGCGTTGCTGGACCCCAGGAGCGCGCCGTCCACGTAGAAGGCGACGAGGGACACGGCGGTGTCGTCGCTCGCGTCGGCGGTGATGGTGACGCTGCCCTGCACGGTCGACCCGTCCGCGGGCGCGGTGAGCGCCACGGTGGGCGGGGTGGTGTCGCCGCCGCCGCCGCCGCCGTTGATGAAGGCCGAGAAGAGCATCAGGTTGGGCGACCCGAGGCCGGGGTTGAGCACCGCGTCCGGGGTGGCGTTGGCCGTCAGCGCCGCGGCGACGTCGGCCGGGGTCGCGGCCGGGTTGGCGCCCAGGTAGAGCGCCGCCGCGCCGGTGACGTGCGGGGTGGCCATCGAGGTGCCGCTGATGGTGTTGGTGGCGGTGTCGCTGGTGTTCCAGGCAGAGGTCACGCCGCTGCCGGGCGCGAAGATGTCCAGGCAGGTGCCGTAGTTCGAGTAGTAGGCGCGCGAGTCGGTGCCGTCGGTGGCGCCCACGGTGAGCGCCGCCGGGGTGCGCGCCGGGGAGAAGTTGCAGGCGTCCGAGGTGCTGTTGCCCGCGGCGATGGCGTAGACGACGCCGGAGGCGACGGAGTTGGTCACCGCGTCATCCACCGCCTGGTAGGCGCCGCCGCCGAGGCTCATGTTGGCCACCGCGGGGAGGACGCGGTTGGCGGTCACCCAGTCGATGCCGGCGATGACGCCGGAGAAGGTGCCGGAGCCGCCGCAGTCGAGCACGCGCACCGCGAACAGGTTCACCTGCTTCGCCACGCCGTAGGTGGCGCCGCCCACCGTGCCGGAGACGTGGGTGCCGTGGCCGTGGCAGTCGTTGCCGTTCTGGCCGTCGCCGACGGCGTCGAAGCCGACGGCCGCGCGGCCGCCGATCTCCGCGTGGGTGATCCGGATGCCGGTGTCGATGATGTACGCGTTCACGCCGGCGCCGGTGGCGTTGTAGACGTAGTTGCCGTCGAGCGGCATGAAGCGCTGGTCGATGCGGTCGATGCCCCAGGTGGCGCCGGGCTGGATGGCGTCGAGGTGCACCACCCCGTCCTCCTCCACGTACTTCACCCGCGGGTCGTCCAGGAGCCGTTGCGCCGCGGCCTCGGAGCCGCGCAAGACGTACCCGCGGAGCGCGTGCGTGTAGAGGCGCCCCACCTGCGCGCCGGCGGCCTTCGCCTGGGCCCTGGCGGCGGCGGCGACGTCGGGGGTGTCCTCCCTGAGGACGACGACGTATTGGTTGGGGATCCGCTCCGAGGTGCGGAGCAGCTTGGCCTTCTGATGCGACGGTGCGGCGAGCGGGGCGTGGCCGGCGGTGCGCGCGACGTCCTCGGGGGCGAGGTCGGTGGTGCACGCAGCGAGGGCCAGCGCCGTGACTGCGGACAGCATCGGCAAGGGGCGCATGGGTTCTCGGGGGACGGCAGGGGCTTGCCGGCGGCCCACCATGGACCGCCGGGTGGCCGCGTCCAGAGCAACGAATGTGCCTCCCCTGTAAATATCCGGATGACCACGGCCGCGGCGGGCCACTGCGCAGCGCTGCTCACAGCGCTCGTGCATCGCTGCGTCAACATCGGCGCAGTGGACCCGCCACGTCCACCCCTTGCGACTACTGGAACGAGACCGTCACGTCGTTCGAGCAGTACTGGGTGCTCGCCTGGCACACCCGGTACGTGTACGTCCCCTTCGTCCCCACGGTGGTCCGCTCCGAGCCGTCATTGGGCGTGCTGCCGATCTGCAGGCCGTTCCGGTACAGGTCCACCGTGCTCGACGTGGCGCCGGACCAGGTGAGGTCCACCGTCCGCGAGCCCTTGACCTTGGAGGTGGTGGCGCTGAGGGTGATCACCGGGATGGGGGCCACGGTGACGTCCTGGAAGGTCATGCTGCTGTAGCCCTGGTCGTCGAGCACCCACATGATGACGCTGTAGGTCCCCGCCGCGGCGTAGGCGTGGATCGGGTCCTTCACCGCCGCGTAGTAGTTGTCGCCGAACGACCAGGTCCAGTAGACGATGCTGCCGTCCGGGTCCGTGCTGGTGTCGGTGAACGAGCAGGAGAGGATGCCGCACGACGCGGTGAACGAGGCCGTCGGCGGCAGCCCGTACACGTACAGCAGCTGCGCCGTGGTCCCCACCAGGCCCTGGCTGTCCTGCACCACCAGCGACACGACGTACGCGCCCGGGTACGCGAAGTGGTGCGAGGGGTTCTGCTCGTACGAGAAGGTGCCGTCACCGAACGACCAGCCCCAGCTCACGATGGTGCTGTCCGGGTCGTTGCTGGTGTCGGTGAACGCGCAGGACATCCCGTTGCACGAGTAGCTGTACGACGCCGCGGGCGGGAACTTCGGATCGCCCACCAGGAACAGCAGGTCGTCGCGGTCGTTGAAGGGACCGTCGTCGCAGGTGCTGGGGCTGCCGCCGAAGCGGAAGCCGGCGCGCACGCCCTCGATGTTGGAGGCGGACTCCGGCAGCGTGAACTGCGCGCTGAGCGTCTGCTGGCCGCCGCCCGCCGGGGTGAGGGTGGTCAGGTACGTCCAGTCCTGCGACGGCCCGTTGGAGGCGTAGTAGATGTCCAGCGCGTCCGCCGACCCGTCCGCGTAGGCCCACACGGTGACGTCCACCTGCACCGTCTTGCCCGGCGCCATGGGAGAACCGTCGAGGGTGTGGACGCGCACCCGGTCGATCGACTCGTCCGTGTGGTACGAGCCCGCGTAGCCGTCGTAGCACGAGCCGTTGACGGTGTTGGGCGTGTTCGGCTCGGGGCCCAGCAGGCTGCGGCCGTTCACCAGGCCGGTGGTGTCGCAGGCCGCGCCCTGCTCGCACATGGGCACCTGGTACGCGGGGTTCCAGGTCGCGCCGCCGGGGTTGTTCACGGTGATGTTGGCGACCGCGCTCTGGCCCGAGTTGCCCTCGGCGTCGAAGGCGCGGGCCTTCACGGTGTGCGGGCCGTTCCCCGCCAGGACGGAGCTCCAGGTGGCGGTGTACACGCCGGTGCCGTCGCCCACGCCGGAGGCGGCGAACGTGCCGTCCACGTAGAAGGCCACGCCCTGCACGCCCACGTCGTCGGAGGCGCTGGCGCTCAGCGCCACGGACTCGCCGCTCACCACGTCGCCCTCGGCGGGGGCCAGCAGCGAGATGGCCGGCGGGGTGTTGTCGCCGCCCGCGGGGGCGCCGATCCACTTCTCGTAGAGGAGCAGGTTGGGAGAGCCCTGGCCCGGGTTGGACACCAGGTCCACGCCCGCGTGGTCGGTCAGCGCGGTGGCCACCTCCGCCGCGGTCGCGGCCGGGTGCAGCTCCAGGTACAGCGCCGCGGAGCCGGCGACGTGCGGGCTGGCCATCGAGGTGCCGCTGATGGTGTTGGTGGCGGTGTCGCTGGTGTTCCAGGCGCTGAGGACGCCCACGCCGGGGGCGAAGATGTCCACGCAGGTGCCGTAGTTGGAGAAGTACGCGCGGGAGTCGGTGCTGTCGATGGCGCCCACGGTGATCGCCGCCGGGGTGCGCGCGGGGGAGAAGTAGCACGCGTCGGTGGCGCTGTTGCCGGCGGCCACCGCGTACACCACGCCCGAGGCGACCGACGCCGCGACCGCGTCGTCCAGCGCCTGCGCGGCGGAGCCGCCGAGGCTCATGTTCGCCACCGCCGGGAGGACGCGGTTGGCGGTCACCCAGTCCACGCCCTCGATGACGCCGGAGAGGGTGCCGGAGCCCTCGCAGCTCAGCACGCGGACCGCGAACAGGTGCACGTCCTTGGCCACGCCGTAGGTGGTGCCGCCCACCGTGCCGGAGACGTGGGTGCCGTGGCCGTGGCAGTCGATGCCGTCCTGGCCGTCACCGACGGAGTCGTGCCCGACCTGCGCGCGCCCGCCGAAGTCCTGGTGGGTGACGCGGATGCCGGTGTCGATGACGTAGACGTTCACCCCGGCGCCGGTCGCGTTGTACGTGTACAGCTGGTCCTGGACGCCGGCCCGGTGGTCGATCCGGTCCAGGCCCCAGGGCGGGCTGGGCTGGACCGTATCCACGTGGACCACGCCGTCCTGCTGGATGTACTTCACCCGCGGGTCCACCATCAGCTTCCCGAGGGCGTCGGCGTTCGCGCGGACCGCGTAGCCGCGGAGGGCGTGCTCGTACGTGCGCATCATCTGCGCGCCGGAGGCGGTCACCTGCTCCGAGGCGATGGAGCTCACCGAGGTGCTGCCGTCCTTGAGCACGACGATGTACTGGTCCTTGATGGGCTCCTTGGCCGGGTAGAGCTTGACGCTGGGGTTGGACGTCACCGTCAGCGCGGACGGCGCCTTGGCGAGGGCCTTGTCCAGGGTGGAGGTGGAGGGTTCGGATGAGCAGGCCACGAGCGTGGCGCTGGCAAGCGCGGCGACGACTGCAATGCGTGTCATGAGACTCTCGGTTCGGGAAGGGTTGATGCTCGGAGCCCCCGGCGGGCCCGGTATGCGTGAGTCAGCGGCGCGCTAAGGCAACGAACGTGCCCGGTGGCGCGCGCCGCCAAGTGCTGGGACGGACGAGTGTTGCGGCGCGCGCGTGCGCAACGGGGGTCACAACTCACCTGCACATTCGGACGCGGATGTCACAGCCTGTCCGCCGAGAGCGGAATGAGGCGCCGATGCGCCGTTGTCCGAAGACAGATCAGGTCACTTCGCGGCGCGCGTCCAGGCGCCGGAGCGGCCGCCGCTCTTGTGGTCCAGCTGCACGCGTTCGATGACCATCCCCCGGTCCACGCTCTTGAGCATGTCGTAGATGGTCAGCGCCGCGGCCGTCACCGCCGCCAGCGCCTCCATCTCCACCCCGGTGCGGTCCACCGTCTTCACCGTGGCGGCGATGTCCACCCGCCCGTGGCCCACCAGGCCGATCTCCACCGTCACGCTGGAGAGCGCGATGGGGTGGCACAGCGGGATGAGGTCCGGCGTCTTCTTCGCCGCCATCACCGCCGCCAGCTTCGCCGCCGCCAGCACGTCCCCCTTCTCCACGTCCTTGCGGCGGATGCGGCGGATGGTGGCCGGCTGCATCTTCATGCGCGCGGTGGCGATCGCCACCCGCTCCGTCTTCTCCTTCCCCCCGACGTCCACCATCTTCATGCCGTCACCTTAGAGGGCCGCCGCGGCCGCCTGGAGGAGATCCTCCGCCACGTCGTCCGGATCCTCCAGCCCCACCGAGACGCGGATGAGGCTCTCCCGGATGCCCGCCGCCGCCCGCTCCTCCGGCGTCATCCGGCGCGCGCTCGCGGTGGCCGCGTGCATCACCAGCGTCGTCACGTCTCCCAAAGACGGCGCCGGCTTGCACAGCGCCACCTTCTCCAGGAAGCGGAACGCCTGCGCGCGCCCGGCGCCCTGGAGCTCGAACGCCAGCATCCCGCCGAAGCCGTGGGGCAGCATCCGGCGGGCGACCGCGTGCTGCGGGTGCTCCTCCAGGCCGGGGTAGAGCACCCGCTCCACGTGCGGCGACGCCTTCAGCCGCTCCGCCACCCGGGCCGCGTGCGCCGAGTGCGCCGCCATCCGCACCGGCAAGGTCCGCACCCCGCGCAGGGTGAGCCACGCCTCGAAGGGCCCCAGCACCGCGCCGTGCAGCACCCGCGCCGCCTTCATCGGGGCGATCCGCGCCTTCGCGCCGGAGACCGTCCCGCCCATCGCGTCCGAGTGCCCGTTGAGCCACTTGGTGGTGCTCTGCAGGACCAGGTCCGCGCCGAAGGAGGCCGCGCGCTGCAGCGCGGGCGAGGGGAACGTCGCGTCCACCGCGAACACCGCCCCCGCGTCGCGCGCCGCCTCCGCCAGCGCCGGCAGGTCGGGGACGGAGAGCAGCGGGTTGGAGACGCTCTCCGCCATCACCAACCGCGGCTTCAGCGCCCGCAGCTCGCCCGGCGTCTGGGGCGCGGTCATGGACCGCAGGTGCAACTCGGCGCCCTTCTCTCGCGCGAACGCCTTCACCAGCGCCAGCGACGCGCCGTAGCCGTCGTTGGGGACCACCACCCGGTCGCCCGCCTTCAGCTCCAACGACTCCAAAAGCGCCTTCAGCGCCGCCATCCCGCTGGGGAACGCCGCGCAGTCCTCCGTCCCCTCCAGCGCCGCCACCGCCTGCTCCAGCAGCTCGGAGTTCTGCCCCTTGATGCGGGTGTACGTGTAGTCGCGCCCGTCGAGCGCTCCGTCCAGCGCGTCCGAGTCGTCGAAGTACGAGACGGAGGCCATGAAGATGGGCGCGGAGAGCGGGATCGCGCGCGACGCCTCCACCCGCTCGCCAGCGTGCACCGCGGCGGTCTTCACCTTCGTCGGCGCGGGCGGGGACACCTACGCCTCGTGCTCGGTCATCCAGCGCTCGGCGTCGATGGCGGCCATGCAGCCGGTCCCCGCCGCGGTCACCGCCTGCCGGTAGTAGTGGTCCTGCACGTCGCCGCAGGCGAACACGCCCGGGATGTTGGTGCGCGTCGAGCCGGGGACGGTCTTGATGTACCCATTCTCCTGCAGCTCGACGGCGCCCTTCGCCAGCTCCGTGTTGGGCACGTGCCCGATGGCGACGAACAGCCCGTGCGCCTGGACCTGCATCGTCTCGTTGGTCTTCAGGTTGCGGACCACGGCGCCGGTCATCTGCTTCCCGTCGCCCACCACCTCCTCCACCACCGTGTTCCAGATGGGCGTCACCTTCGGGTTCTCCAGCACGCGCTTCTGCATGATCTTGGAGGCGCGCAGCGTGTCCCGCCGGTGGATGAGGGTGACCGTCTTGCACATCTTGGTCAGGTAGGACGCCTCCTCCATCGCGGTGTCGCCGCCGCCCACCACCAGCACGTCCATGTTCTTGTAGAAGGCGCCGTCGCAGGTGGCGCACGCGGAGACGCCGCGGTTCTTGTAGAAGTCCTCGCCCTTGACGGAGAGGTACTTGGCGGTGGCGCCGGTGGCGAGGATCACCGTCTTCGCCTCCAGCGACTGCGACTCGCCCTGGACGTGGAAGGGGCGCTTGGTGAAGTCGACCTTCACCACGTTCTCCATGAACATCATGGTGCCGAAGCGCTGGGCCTGCTTCTGGAAGCGCTCCATCAGCTCCGGGCCGGTCACCGCCTCCGGGAAGCCGGGGTAGTTCTCCACGTCCGTGGTGATCATCAGCTGCCCGCCGGGGACGCGGGCCTGGTCGTGCTCGGTGGGGCCGCCGGCGAACATCACCGGCTCCAGGTTCGCGCGCGCGGCGTAGATCGCCGCCGTGTAGCCGGCGGGGCCAGATCCCACGATGCAGACCTTGTGCACGCTCTTCGTCACGGTGATGCTCCTATCCGAAGGGGGTTTGGAAAGTACCAGACATGGACGCTTCCATCCTGAAGAAGGTCCCGCTGTTCGAAGGCCTGACCCACACCCAGCTCCAGAAGATCGCCGGCATCGCCACCGAGCGGAAGTTCGAGGGCTCCGCCTTCATCTTCAAGGAGGGCGACGTGGGGCAGCAGATGTACGTCATCCTGGACGGCAAGGTCCGCATCTCCAAGCAGATCCCCGGCGCGGGCGAGGAGGCGCTCGCCATCCTGGAGAGGGGGCAGTACTTCGGGGAGATGGCGGTGATCGAGGACAGCCCCCGGTCCGCGGACGCCATCGCCCACATCCCTTGCGCCCTCTGGGTGATCGGCCGCGAGCAGCTGGACCAGCTGATGTTCACCGACAAGGACCTCGCCTACGTGCTGCTCTGGACGTTCGTCCGCACGCTCTCCGAGCGCCTGCGCGAGACGAACGAGAAGCTCCGCTCGTTCTTCGCCGTCTCCAAGTGGTAGCGGGCGTTCCCCCGGCAGCACCGGGCTTCGATGCCCCCGGGGCTGGTCCGTTTCCCGCCGCCTGAGCCCGATCGACCGCGGCCGCAGGCCGCCGCATCCGCGTCCCCTGGGTTCTCGGGGACTGAGAGGGGCCTGGAGCACCCCCGCCCGTCTCGCGCTCCGGTCGCCTCGCGCGCCGGTGGACTGGGTCCGTCTCCACGGCTGCCTGGGCGGTGCCGGGCACGTCGGTTGCTCTTGGACGGCCGCCGGGGAGGGAGGGGATGGCGTTGGCGAGCGAGGGCGTGGGTGGCGAGGGGCGGGGGCCCTCGGAGGCGCAGGGGCCGAGGGACCGGCTCCTGGCGCTGGGGGCCTCCGCGCTGTCGGACCAGGAGCTGCTGTCCGTGCTGCTGGCCGCGCGGGGGGAGCCGGCGGCGGCGCTGGACAAGGCGCGGTGGCTCCTGGACACCAGCGGGGGCTTGCGGGCGCTGCTGTTGCGTGACCCGACCGAGCTGGCGGACGAGCGCGGCCTCGGCCTCCCGCGCGCGGCCCTGCTGTCGGCGGCGGCGGAGCTGGGGCGGCGCGTGCAGCGGGGGCCGGACCCGCGGCCCGTCCTCAACGACGCCGGGGACGTCTGCCGCTGGGTGGCGCCCATGGCGTCCTTCACCCGCGAGGTGTTCCGGGTGCTGGCGCTCAACGCCCGGCGGCGGCTGCTGCGGGACATCCTGGCCTCCTCCGGCAGCGTGGACCGGTGCCTGGTGGACCCGCGGGACGCGCTGGCGCCGGCGGTGGCGGTGCGGGCCACCTTCGTGGTG
>Ga0268264_10001962_pt1 | contig 18481 bp, 18 predicted proteins | sample KBSSwiS32_FD_190357 | JGI IMG/M metagenome (GOLD analysis project Ga0268264, IMG submission 190357) | Switchgrass rhizosphere microbial communities from Kellogg Biological Station, Michigan, USA - KBS Switchgrass S3-2 (SPAdes) (version 2) | ecosystem: Host-associated > Plants > Roots >...
CGACCACCGAGGCCCTGGCCCACACCCGGACCGCGGTCGACGAGCTCGCCCGGATGGCCGCCGGCCTGCGACAGGACATCAGCTTCTTCCGAATCTCCTGACGCTGGTGTCCTGACCGGGGACTAGGTGCCGAGCGAGCGGTTGTAACGCTCCAGCAGGTCGGCGAAGTGGGTCAGCTCGTCGGCGGTCCAGTCGCCGAGCTGCTCGTCGAGCCACTTGCGGCGGTGCTCGGCCACGTCGGCCAGCCGTCGCCGGGCGTCGTCGCTCGCCGCGACCAGCGTGGCGCGCCCGTCGTCGGGATCGGGGGTGCGGACCACCAGGCCGAGGTCGTCGAGGTGCTGCAGCTGGCGGCTGACGGCGCCCTTGTCGATGTGGAAGTTCTCGACCATCGACGAGGCCCGCACCGGGCCCTCGTCGACCAGCCACGACAGCATCAGGTACGACGCCGGCTGGAGGTCCGGGTGCACCAGCCGGGCCCGCTCGCCGATCACGCGCTTGATCCTCCGGATGAGCACCCCGACCTCACGCTCGAGGTGGCGCAGCGAGTCGGCCCGGGCCGGCATCAGACCGCTACCTCGACCCGGTCCTGAGCGCCGTCCTCGACGCGTCCATCGACCGACACAGCGCCATTGTTGCCGATCGGGGCCTCGGCATCGTCGAGCGTGGTCCGCAGCGGCACCTCGCGGATGAACAGGACACAGACGAGGGCGAGCAGCGCGAAGGGTGCGGCGACCAGGAACAGGTGGCCCGTGGCGTCACCGAAAGCGCCCTCGTAGAGCGCCCGAACCGGAGCGGGCAGCGCGTCGAGGTCGGGGATCGAGCCGGTGCTGTGGCCGGCCGGGATGCCCAGCGCGGCCAGCCCCTCGGAGACCTTGGTGGCGACCTGGTGGCTCAGCAGCGCGCCGAGCGCGGAGACGCCGATCGAGCCGCCCATGGAGCGGAAGAACGCGACGACCGAGCTCGCGGCGCCCATGTCGGCCTGGGCGGTGTTGTTCTGGACGGCCAGGACCAGGTTCTGCATGGTGGCGCCGAGGCCGAGGCCCAGCACCGCCATGAACGCGAGGACCTCCGCCAGCGGGGTGGTGGCGTCTATGGTGCCGAGCAACGTGAGGCCTACGACCACGAGCACCATGCCACCGACGAGGTAGCGCTTCCAGAGCCCGGTGGCGGTGATGATCCGCCCGGTCACGATGCTCGAGACCAGCAGCCCGCCGACCATGGCGATCGACATCAGCCCGGCCTCGGTCGGCGACATGCCGCGGGCGTTCTGGAAGTACTCACTGAGGTAGACGGTGGCGCCGAACATCGAGACGCCGACCAGCACGGACGCGGCGGTGGCCAGCGCCGTGGTGCGGTCCTTGAACAGCCGCAGCGGGATGATCGGCTCGGCGGCGACGTACGCCTCGACGTACAGGGCCGCTGCGATCACCACGAGACCGCCCACGACCATGGCGGCCGAGGTGGCGGAGACCCAGTCGAACTGCTGACCGGCCAGGGAGACCCACACGAGCAGGAGGCTGACGCCGCCGGCGATGAGCGTGGCGCCGAGGTAGTCGATCCGGACGGGCCGCTTCACGATCGGCAGGTGCAGCTTGGCCTGCAGGACCGCGAACGCCACCACGGCGATCGGCATGCCGACGAAGAAGGTCCCCCGCCAGCCGAGCGGCGAGTCGACGATGAGCCCGCCGATGAGCGGACCGGAGACAGTGGCCAGCGCGAAGACCGCGCCGATGTAGCCCGAGTAGCGGCCCCGCTCGCGGGGGCTGACCATGCTCGCGATGACGACCTGGACGAGGGCGGTCAGGCCGCCGACGCCGAGCCCCTGCACGACGCGGGCCCCGATCAGGACCTGCATGTTGGGCGCGAGCGCCGCGATGAGGGAGCCGGAGGTGTAGATCACCAGTGCGGACTGGACGAGCAGCTTCTTGCTGAACAGGTCCGCGAGCTTGCCCCAGATCGGGGTGGTGGCGGTCATCGCGAGCAGTGTCGCCACGACGACCCACGTGTAGCCCGTCTGGCTCCCGTGCAGGTCCTCGACGATGCTCGGCAGCGCGTTGGTGACGACGGTGCTCGACAGCATCGCCACGAACATGGCGAGCAGCAGACCAGAAAGCGCCTCGAGGATCTCCCGGTGCGTCATCTGGCCGGCCGCCTCGAGGGGCGACTCGTCGGCGAGGGCTGTGGCTGAGCTGGCGTGGGTCACGGCGTCCTGGTCTCGGTGGGTCACGTGGTGCATAAGGTTGTCGCGGTCAACTGTATTCCGAGAAGTTGACCTCGAGCAACCAATGAGACGGAGGACACGCCGCGTTGCGACGCTTGTCGCCACACCAGGCCACAACCTAGAGCTGACGCCGGGTCGTGTGCCTGAGACCGCTGCCCAGGACGGGCTCAGGCACACGACCCGACGACCTGTGACCACAGAGGCTGGTGAGGCGGGGCGCGCACGCGGCGACGGGTGGAAGGGCCCAAATGGACGAACCCGCAGGCGTGGTCCCTGTGGAGGGACCGCACCGGGGGACGTTCCCGGTTCGCCTGCGGGTCGGGTAGCTGCTTGGGATTCGCCAGCAGCTCGGAGGGCTTCTCAGCCCGCCGTGTTGCTGGGGCTGCTAGCGGGCAGCCACCTCACGCGTCCTCAAAGAATTCATTCTTCGGACCACCTCCTTTCCCGTGTACGACGAGGGTAGGTCGGCCGGGGGACCGGATCAACGTGTTATCCGAGGTCGCGCAGCGCCTCCACGGGGGCGATGGCCACGGCGCGCGACGACGGGACCCAGGACGCCGCCAGCACCAGCAGGACGCACGCCGCAGCGATGGCGACGAGGACGACGCCGGGAACACCCCACACGAACCCGTCGGTCTGGAAGCCCACCAGGGACTGGGCGCCGAGGGCACCGTAGGTGAGTCCCAGCGCCATCCCGAACGTCACCGCGGTCGCGGAGAGCGCCACCGACTCCTTGGTGATCATCGCGCGCACCTGCCCCGCGGTGAACCCGAGAGCCCGCAGCAGCCCGATCTCCCGGGTCCGCTGGATGACGCTGAGCGACATCGTGCTGACGAACCCGACCGCGGCGATCGCCGACGACACGAGCACGACGCAGATCATGATCACCGAGACGTTGCGCAGGATCTCGTCGGTCTGAACAGCCTGGCTGGCGCTCAGCTGGTCCCAGGAGTGAGCAGCCGTGCGCAGCGCCGCGAAGCCGGCCGCGAAGGTGGTCACCAGGGTCACCCCGATCACCAGCCCCATCGTCGAGCGGGTGGTGCGGCCGGGCTCGCGGACCGCGTTGCGTGCGGCGACGCGACTGGGCGGGTCGCTCCCCAGCAGGCGGCTGGCGAGCGCGACCAGCGCGGGCACGACCAGCCGGGCTCCCAGCAGGATCCCGGTGCCCGAGGTCATCGCGCCGAACGCCGCGAGCAGGAACCCCGCCGCCGAGCCCTGCTCGCCCACCGCGGCGGCGCCGAGCAGGACCAGGCCTCCGAAGCCGATCAGCCCGAACGCCGCCACCCGGCGCAGCGCGCCGACCCGTCGGGTCTCGGGCAGCGGAACGCTGGCCCCCAGCAGCGCCTGGGCAGGGGTGGCGCGGAGCACGGCCCGCGAGCCGGTCCACGCGGCGGCTGCCGCGCCGGAGGTGATGATCGCTGCGGCGAGCACCGAGAGGAGGGGGAACCAGGTGTAGTCACCCGGGCGCACGCTGCCGCGCGCGACGAGCACCTCGCGGGTCACGTCGCCGACCAGGGCTCCGGCGAGGACACCCGTCACCGCACCCATGGCCGCGACCCGGGTGGCACCCCGCACCACGGCGGCGCGCAGGGAGCGCGCGTCCGCCCCGAGCAGGCGCAGCACCGCGATCTGCCGGAGCCGACCCGCGATGACGGTGTCGACGCCGTTGGCGATCACGACGGCCGCGACGTAGATCGCCACGGCGATGAACACGGCGGCGACGGAGCCGAGCAGCACGCCCACGGCGCTCTGGCCGCCGGAGGACTCCGCGTCGACCGTGAGCAGGTTGCTGCCGATGAGCAGCGCGCTGGCGTAGAAGCCACACATCCCGGCCACCAGGCCGACGGTGCCGACCTCGCGACGCGAGCCGAGCACCAGGTCGCTGCGCGCCCGCGCCATCACGCGACTCCCGCTTCGAACCCGATCAGCAGCTCGGCGATCTGCTGCGGTGACATGGCCGGGTGGTCACCGACCAGACGGCCGTCGGCGAGCACCAGGACCCGGTCGGCGTACGACGCCGCGACCGGGTCGTGGCTGACCATGACGATGGTCTGGCCGTACTCGCGGGAGGCGGTGCGCAGCAGCCCGAGGACCTCCCGTGAGCTGCGGGTGTCCAGGTTGCCGGTCGGCTCGTCGGCGAGAACCACGGCTGGGTGCGAGGCCAGCGCCCGCGCGATGGCGACCCGCTGCTGCTGACCGCCCGAGAGCTCGCCGGGCCGGTGGTCGATGCGGTCGGCAAGACCCAGCACCGCCAGCAGGTGCTCGACCCAGCCGCGCTCGTCGGCCGAGAGGCGACGACCGGCCAGCTCGAAGGGCAGCAGCACGTTCTCACGCACGTCGAGGGTCGGCACCAGGTTGAAGGACTGGAAGACGAAGCCCACGTGCTCGCGGCGCAGGATGGTGCGCGCCCGGTCGTCGAGCTGGTGCAGCGGCCGGCCTGCCACATGCACCTCCCCCGCGGTCACGTCGTCGAGCCCGGCGGCGACGTTCATGAACGTCGACTTGCCCGAGCCGGAGGGGCCCATCACCGCGGTGAAGCCGCCGCGCGGCACGACGACGGTCACGTCGTCGAGGGCGCGCACCTCGCCGGCGCCGTGACCGTAGACCTTGCTGACCGAGTGGAAGGAGACGACGGTGTCCGAGACGGGTTCCATGCCTCGACGCTAGGTTCGCCGCCCGGGTGCGCACATCGGCCGCGAGCGGGGTCCTGGGTCATCCCTGCGATGTACGCCGGTCTCGGATGCGGGCCTCAGAGCAGCCCGTGCTCGTAGGCGTAGACGACCAGCTGGACGCGGTCGCGCTGCCCGAGCTTCGCGAGGATCCGGGAGACGTGAGTCTTCACGGTCGCCTCGGACAGGTGCTCCACGGCCGCGATCTCGGCGTTGGACAGGCCGGCGGCAGCGCGCAGCAGGATCTCCCGCTCGCGCGGGGTGAGCGCGTCGTACTCGCGCCCCGGGGCGGACCGTGCGGTGCGGAACCGCTCGAGAAGGGTGCGGGTGGCGCCGGCCGCCACCACCTGGTTGCCGTCGGCGACGGCCCGGACGGCGGCCAGCAGCAGCTCGGGCCGCGCGTCCTTGAGGACGAAACCGCTGGCCCCGGCCTCGATCGCCGCCACGGCAGCCTCGTCCAGGTCGAACGTCGTGAGCACGAGCACTCGCGGCGCGGCCTCGCCCAGCTCCTCGACCAGCCGCCTGGTAGCCGTCACCCCGTCGACCCGTACCATTCGCACGTCCATGACCACCACGTCGGGCTGGTCGCGCTCGACCAGCGTCGGCACCTGGTCTCCGTCGTCGGCCTGCCCGACCACCTCGAGGTCGGCCTGGCTGTCGAGCACCATCGCGATGCCGGCCCGGAACATGGGCTGGTCGTCGACCAGGGCCACCCGGATCGTCATGACCTCGGCTCCGGGAGCTCGGGGAGCCGCGCGCTGACCACCCAGTCCGGCCCATCGCGGCCGGCCTCGAAGCTGCCTCCGGCCAGGTGCACCCGGTCGCGCATGCCTGCCACGCCGTGACCGGTGCCCGGCGCCTGCGACGAGGCGCCGACCCGGTTGCGCACGACCAGACGGTAGCCCCCGCGCCAGTCCTCCTCGACCTCGACCAGGTGGTCGAGGTCACCGTGCTTGAGAGCGTTGGTCAGCGCCTCGGCCAGCAGCCGCTGGGCGGTCACCGCGAGCAGGGCCGAGCTCGACGGCTCGCCGAACTGGGTCAGCCGCAGCCGCATCCCCGAGGCCCGCATCCGCTCCAGGAGCGCATCCCGCGAGCCGCGGCCGGGTGCGGTGGGCGGTGCGTCGTAGCGCAGCTCGGCCAGCAGGTCGCGCAGCTCGGCGATCGAGCCGCGCGCGGTGTCGGCGATGACGTCGAGCGCCTCGGTCGCCTTGCGCTCGCCCTCCGGGCCGCCGAGCGCGTAGCGGGCCCCGTCGGCCTGGGCCGCCACCACCGCCCAGGTGTGCGCGACCAGGTCGTGCATGTCGGCGGCGATCCGGGTCCGCTCCTGCTCGAGACCGGTCTGCACCTGGGCGGAGATGCGGGCGCGGTTCTGCCACCGCACGTAGCCGAGCCCCCAACCGCCGCCCGCGACCAGCGACGCGAGGGCGGCCGAGGCGACCACCGCGAAGGTCGTGGGCCCGCCGGTCGCAGCGTCGCCCATGGCGCCGGTGCCGACCGCCGTCGCCAGCACGACGGCCGACGAGACGGCGCCGACCAGCCCGAGCCGGCGCACCCACGCCCGCGGGTGCGCGCCGAGCGCGAAGCAGACCGGCGCGTAGCCGGCGTCCGCGACGACGACGAGCTCGCCGGCGACCAGCTGGCAGACGCCCGTGACGACGGCGAGCCCCACCATCGCGGGCCACGACACCCGGCGTACGGCGAGCGCGAGCCCCATCGTGACCGTGCCGAGCAGCAGCAGCCTGGGCTGGTGGACCGCCGGGGCCAGCGCCACCAGCGTGAACACACCCGCGACCACGACGTCGAAGAGCAGCTGCCGCGGCCGGAGCCGGGCACCCTCGCCCCAGAGATCTCCCGGGTCCGCCACCACGGTGCCGAGGCTACGTGCTGGGTCAGGCGACGGCCGCAGCGAACTGCGACTGGTAGAGCCGCGCATAGGCGCCGCCGCTCGCGAGCAGCGAGTCGTGGTCGCCCTGCTCGACGATCCGGCCGTCCTCCATCACCAGGATCACGTCGGCGTCGCGGATCGTGGAGAGCCGGTGGGCGATCACGAACGACGTCCGGTCGCTGCGCAGCGCCGCCATCGCGTGCTGGAGCAGCAGCTCGGTGCGCGTGTCGACCGAGGACGTGGCCTCGTCGAGGATGAGCAGCGAGGGGTCGGCGAGGAACGCGCGGGCGATGGTCAGCAGCTGCCGCTCGCCGGCGGAGAGGTTGCCGCCGTCCTCGTCGACGAGGGTGTCGTAGCCGTCGGGCAGGGAGTGCACGAACCGGTCGACGAAGGTCGCGCGGGCCGCCTCCAGCAGCTCCTCCTCGGTCGCGTCGGGACGGCCGTAGAGGATGTTGTCGCGGATCGTTCCCTTGAACAGCCAGGTGTCCTGGAGCACCATCCCGATCCGCCCGCGCAGCGCGGCGCGCGGCATCGCGGTGATGTCGGTCCCGTCGAGGGTGATCCGGCCGCCGTCGAGCTCGTAGAAGCGCATCACGAGGTTGACCAGCGTGGTCTTGCCGGCGCCGGTCGGGCCTACGATCGCGACGGTCTGGCCCGGGCTGGCGACCAGCGACAGGTCCTCGATGAGCGGCTCGGCGGGGTCGTAGCTGAACGACACGTGCTCGAACCGCACCTCCCCGCGGCCGGCCGGAGGAAGCTCGCTCGTGCTGTCGGGCACCTGCTGGTCGGCGTCCAACAGCTCGAAGACGCGCTCCGCCGAGGCGACGCCGGACTGGAGCAGGTTCATCATCGAGGCGACCTGGGTCAGCGGCTGCATGAACTGGCGGGAGTACTGGATGAACGCCTGGACCTCACCGAGGGTGAGCGTCCCGTGCGCGACCCGCAGACCGCCGACGACCGCGACCACGACGTAGTTGAGGTTCCCGATGAACATCATCACGGGCATGATCAGGCCGCTCACGAACTGCGCCTTGAAGGACGCCTCGTAGAGCTGGTCGTTCTCCTCGGCGAAGGTGCGCTCGATCTCGGCCCGGCGGCCGAACACCGTCACCAGCGCGTGTCCGGAGAAGGCCTCCTCGATCTGGGCGTTCAGCTTGCCCGTACGCCGCCACTGGGCGATGAACTGGCCCTGCGACCGCTTCATGATCCGCTGGGTCACGAACATCGACAGCGGCACCGAGACCAGCGCGATCAGCGCCAGCAGCGGCGAGATCCACAGCATCATCGAGAGCACCGCGACCACGGTCAGCACCGAGGTGAGCAGCTGGCTCATCGTCTGCTGCAGGGTCTGGCTGATGTTGTCGATGTCGTTGGTGACCCGGCTCATCAGCTCACCGCGAGGCTGCTTGTCGAAGTACTCCAGCGGCAGTGAGTTGATCTTGTCCTCGACGTCGGAGCGCATCCGGCGCACGGTGCCCTGGACGACGTCGTTGAGCAGGTAGCCCTGGCCCCAGGACAGCGCCGAGCCGCCGACGTAGACCGCGATCACCTGGAGCAGGGTGGTGCGCACCGCGTCGAAGTCGACGGGCCGGTGCGCGAGGAACGCCCCGAAGATCAGGTCGGTCGCGTGGCCCAGCAGCCGCGGGCCGTAGGCGAGCAGGAAGACGCTCACCACCGCCAGGGCGATGACCGCGAGGGCGCGGTTGCGCTCGGGCGCCATCCGGCGGATCAGCCGCTTGGACGACGGGCCGAACGTCATCGCCTTCTGGCCGACCATGCCGCCGCCCATCGGGCCGCGGCCTGGGCCCCCCATCGGCGCCTCGATGCGCTCGGTGGTCTTCATCGCCGGGCCGCCCTTGGGGGCGGGCGACCCACCAGCAGCGGGCGGAGCCGTGGTCGTCATGCGGCAGCCTCCTCGGCCGTGAGCTGGGAGGTGACGATCTCCTGGTAGGTCTCGTTGTCGGCGAGCAGCTCGGCATGGGTGCCGCGGCCGACGACGCGGCCGTCCTCGAGCACCAGGATCAGGTCGGCGTCGCGGATCGTCGAGATCCGCTGGGCGACGACGACCACGATGGAGTCGGCGGTCTCCGGGCGCAGCGCCGCGCGCAGCCGAGCGTCGGTCGCCAGGTCGAGCGCGGAGAACGCGTCGTCGAAGAGGTAGATCTCGGGCCGGCGTACGAGCGCCCGGGCGATCGCCAACCGCTGGCGCTGGCCGCCGGAGACGTTGGTGCCGCCCTGCACGATCGGCGCGTCGAGCCCCTCGGGCATCCGCTCGACGAACTCGCGGGCCTGCGCCACCTCGAGCGCGTGCCAGAGCTCGTCGTCGGTGGCGTCCGACTTGCCGTGCAGCAGGTTGCTGCGGATGGTCCCGGTGAAGAGGAACGCCCGCTGCGGCACCAGCCCGATCCGCGACCACAGCAGCTCCGGGTCGAGGTCGCGCACGTCGACGCCGTCGACCCGGACGGTGCCCGCGGTCGCGTCGAAGAGCCGCGGCACCAGGTTGACCAGCGTGGACTTGCCGGCACCCGTGGAGCCGATGATCGCGACCGTCTGCCCGGCCCGGGCCGTGAACCCCACGTTGCACAGGACCGGCTGCTCCGCGCCCGGGTAGGTGAACGACACGTCGTCGAAGTCGAGCTCGCTGCGACGCGCGAGCTCGGTGACCCCCTCGACGGGAGGTACGACGCTCGGCTCGGTCTCGAGCACCTCACCGATCCGCTCGGCGCAGACCGACGACCGCGGGACCTGCATCAGCATGAAGGTCCCCATCATCACGCTCATCAGGATCTGCATCAGGTAGCTGAGGAACGCCGTGAGCGAGCCGACCTGCATCTGTCCGGCGTTGACCCGATGGCCGCCGTACCAGATCACCGCGACACTGGAGATGTTCACCACCAGCATCACCAGCGGGAACATGGTCGCCATCCAGCGGCCGGCGCGGATCGAGACCTCGGTCAGGCCGTCGTTGGCCTCGGCGAAGCGCACCCGTTCGTGCGGCTCGCGGACGAACGCGCGGACCACGCGGATGCCGCTGATCTGCTCGCGCAGGATCCGGTTCACGTCGTCGATGCGGGTCTGGACCTGCCGGAAGCTCGGCACCATCTGGGAGACCACGAGCCCGACGGAGAGGAACAGCGCCGGCACCACGATGGCGAGCAGCCAGGACAGGCCGAGGTCCTGCCGCATCGCCATGAAGATGCCGCCGACCATCATGATCGGGACCTGCACGGCCAGCGAGCACGTCAGCAGGGCGAGCATCTGCACCTGCTGGACGTCGTTGGTGTTGCGGGTGATCAGCGAGGGGGCGCCGAACTGGGCGACCTCGCGGCCCGAGAACGAGCCGACCCGGTGGAAGACCGCGGCCCGCAGGTCGCGGCCGAAGGACATCGCCGTCCGCGCCGAGCAGGCGACGGCGACGACGGAGCAGAGGATCTGCACCAGGGAGACGCCGAGCATGATCGCGCCGGTGTGCCAGATGTAGTGCGTGTCGCCGACCGCGACGCCCTTGTCGATGATGTCGGCGTTGAGGCTGGGCAGGTAGAGCATCGCGACGGTCGCGACGAACTGGAGCACGACGATCGCGGCCAGCCACGGCTTGTAGGGCGCGAGCCGGGTGCGCAGGATCCGGAGCAGCATCAGGCGTCCCTGCCCTTCTCGGGCCGGCCCTCGGTCCGGCCCTCGGGGCGGAGCAGGCCGTGCAGGAGCGTGAAGACGATCTCGTCGGGGGTGAGGATCACCCCGTCGGAGATGTGCGGGTGGCTGCCGGCGAAGGTGAGCAGCCGCAGCCGGTGCACCAGGTCGCGGGCCGGCACCGAGAGCCGGGCGGCGTCGGCGCCCACGACGGCCTCGAGCAGGGCCTGCATCCGCTCCCGGACCGCCACCGCCTCGGGGCTGTCGTGCACGTGGTCGGCGGGGCGGACCATGCCGACCTTCTTCATCAGCTCGAAGGTGGCCCGGAACCGCTGCTGGAGGATGGAGGTCAGCGTGAGCAGCCGGGCCTCGAGCGGCTGGTCGGGGTCGATCTCCAGGACCCGGTCCATGAGGGCTCCGGGCTCGAAGGCGCGCGTGATGGCGAGCTCGACGAGCTCCTCCTTCGACTCCACGACCCGGAAGATGGTGCCCTCGGCCACGCCGGCGGCCTCGGCGATCTGCCGGGTGGTGACGGCGCGGCCGTGCTCGCGCAGCAGGTTCAAGGTGACGTCGACGAGGCGGTCTCGGCGCTCCTCGGGCGAGAGCGGCCGCGCGCGCTCGCGGCGTACGTCGGTGTCAGGCACATCGAACAGCGTAAGTGAGTGAGCACTCACTCACAACTGAGTTATTCGTGGAGCTCAGGAACCGGGGTCTCCTGGGTCGCCTCCGCTGTCCGCGTCCGGGATCGAGCCGTCGACCTGGCCACTGGCTGCGGCAGCCACGGTGGCGACCGCGGCGGTCACGGCCCTGCTGGGCGGGGAGGTGGCCGAGCCGACCGAGCCGTAGGCGTCGACGGGGGCCGGGTCGCCGGTCATCGAGACGAGGATCTGCTTGAGCCGCTGGTCGGAGCGCTCGAGGACGCCGAGGTCGACGTCGGCGGCGCCGGGCTGGCCGTTGCGGTACTCGAAGGGGTTGTCGAGGTCGCGGATCAGGCTGACCAGGTAGACCAGCAGGTAGGTGATCAGGCCGACGAGCAGGAGCGTGGGAGCCATCGCGCCGAGGTTGGTGCAGAGCATGACCAGGAGCAGGAAGACCGCAGCGACCTCGACCAGCAGGTAGCCGGCCGAGACATAGGACGTGCGGCGCATCGTGTCCATGCGCAGCACCAGCCGCCTGAGGTTGTGCTGCTCGCCCTTGAGCCGGGTCGTGAAGCCGGCCTGGATCTTCGGTGCCAGGACCAGGAACGGGTCGTTGAGCGCCCGCAGGTCCGCCATCACGCCGTCGAGGTCGTCGTTGGAGAGCAGCCACGACTTGATCGACTGGCCGACCTCGAGCAGCTGGGCGACGCAGCCGCGGGCCTTGTCGAGGCGGATGTCCTGCCACACGATCAGGCACTCGTCGGCCATCGTCTCGAGGCTGGCCGCGACCTCCCCGGGCAGCTTCTCGGCCTCCTTGAAGTCGCCCGTGGTGCCCGCGAGCATGAAGCCCACGACGAACACCTCGGCCGAGACGGCGGCGGTGAGGAGCGGGCTCAGCTCCAGCTCGCTCCAGGATGTCGAGTCGATGATCGCCTTCAGCACGACGATGGCGAGGGCCCAGGGCAGGGCGCCGACAAGCAGGCGCGTGTTGCCCCGGAACAGCAGCTTGGTCACGGCCGACAAGGCTATGTCTCCGACGGCCCCGGACCCATGGTCACTTGGGGCCATTCGCGCTGCGGGTCAGGAGCCGGTCAGGGAGCGAGCCGGTCCGTGCGCCAGCCGTCCGGCGTACGCCGGTAGACCAGACGATCGTGCATCCGGCCGGGCCGGCCCTGCCAGAACTCCACCGACTCCGGGTGCACCAGGTAGCCGCCCCACTCGTCCGGAGTCGGCACGTCGCCGTCGGCGTAGCGCCTTTCGGCCTCGTGGTAGGCCGCCTGCAGCTCGTCGCGACCGGAGACGACGTGCGACTGGTGCGAGGCCCAGGCGCCCAGCTGCGACCCGCGCGGCCGCACCGCGAAGTAGGCGTCGACCGCATCGCGCGGCAGCAGCGCCGCGGTGCCGTCGACGCGCACCTGGCGCTCGAGCGGGTGCCACGGGAAGAGCAGCGAGCAGCGCGGGTTGCCGGCGAGGTCGGCACCCTTGCGGGAGGCGGTGTTGGTGAAGAAGGTGAACCCCGCCTCCGAGACGCCCTTGAGCAGCACCAGCCGCGCGGTCGGCGCGAAGTCCGCCGAGACCGTCGCGACCACCATGGCGTTGGGCTCGTGGATGCCGGCCTGCGCCGCGTCGTCGTACCACCGCCGGAACATGGCGATCGGGTCCGGCAGCAGGTCGGACTCGAGCAGGCCGCCGCTGGTGTACTCCGCGCGCGCCGCGGCGACCGTGTCGAGCGCGTCCTGGCTCACTGCCGCAGCAGCTCGCGGACCTGCACGCCCGAGAACTCCAGCTGCGTCCCGAGCACCGTCATCGCCCCGCCGACGTTGGCGAGCGCGTCAGCGATCAGGTCCATCGAGGCAGCGATGTCCTTGACGCTCTCGGTCGCCGAGCCGAGCTCGTCCGCGGCACCGGCCAGCTGCCGGGCGGGCGGGCCCATCAGCGGCCTGCCCCCGATCCCCTCGGCGGCGTCCCCGATCATCCAGACCCCCTTGCCGAGGGCTCCGGCGATCGCGTTCATCGCCTCGGAGACGCCGACCAGCTGCGTGCGGACGCCGACGGCGCCGGGCTCCCCGAGGAGGGCCCAGCCCGCGGCCCGCGCCTGGGCGGCAGCGGCCTCGAGACCGTCCGCGAACGCCGCGAAGAGCCCGGGAAGGGCGCTCAGCTGCTCGACCAGCTCGCGGTTGTCCCTGAGCAGACCGGCGGCGTGCTCGGGATCGTCGGCGAGCGCTTCGAGGAAGGTGGCCAGGTCCATGCAGGAACGATAGGCCCCAGCGCGCATCCGGGCACCTGCCCCGGACTAGGGGTCCAGAGCGGTACGGCACAATGCGCCTCATGGCCGATGACGTATCCACGGTGGAGGTTCACGAGGGCCTGGAGGGCGTCGTCGCCTTCCGGACCGAGATCGCCGAGCCCGACAAGGAAGGCTCGGCGCTGCGCTATCGCGGCGTCGACATCGAGGACATCGTCGGGCAGGTGCCCTTCGAGAACGTGTGGGGGCTGCTGGTCGACGGCTCTTACGCACCCGGGCTGCCGCCCGCGGAGCCCTACAACATCGCGATCCACACCGGTGACGTGCGCGCCGACGTCCAGGCGTCGGTCGCGATGCTCGCGCCGATGCTCGGCATGGGCCAGACCTACGACATCAGCGACGAGCAGGCGCGGCTGGACCTGTCGCGGGTCGCGGTGATGGTGCTGTCCTACGCCGCGCAGTCCGCACGTGGCCTCGGCCGCCCCGTCGTCCCGCAGCGCGAGGTCGACAAGGGCGGGACGCTGGCCGAGAAGTTCCTGATCCGCTGGCGCGGCGAAGCCGACCCCAAGCACGTGCAGGCGATCGACGCCTACTGGTCCTCGGCCGCCGAGCACGGCATGAACGCCTCCACCTTCACCGCCCGGGTCATCACCTCCACCGGTGCCGACGTCGCCGCGGCGTTCTCGGGTGCGATCGGGGCGATGAGCGGCCCGCTCCACGGCGGCGCGCCGTCGCGGGTGCTCGGCATGATCGAGGAGGTCGAGAAGACCGGCGACGCCGAGGGCTACGTCAAGCAGCTGCTCGACTCCGGCGAGCGGCTGATGGGCTTCGGCCACCGCGTCTACCGCGCGGAGGACCCGCGCGCGCGGGTGCTGAGGCGCACCGCGCAGAAACTCGGCGCTCCCCGCTACGAGGTGGCCGAGGCGCTGGAGAAGGCCGCACTGGCCGAGCTGCGCGCGCGCCGTCCCGACCGGGTCCTCGAGACCAACGTCGAGTTCTGGGCCGCGATCGTGCTCGACTTCGCCGAGGTGCCGGCCAACATGTTCACCTCGATGTTCACCTGCGCCCGCACCGGTGGCTGGTCGGCCCACATCCTCGAGCAGAAGAAGACCGGACGGCTGATCCGTCCGTCGGCGATCTACACCGGCCCGGCCGCGCGCCCCGCCTCCGACGTGCCCGGCTGGAAGGCGGAGTGGGCCGAGTAGGCGCACCGGGCTCGGCGCTGCTCGCCGAACGGGGGGCGACCCCGGCAGCTGAGCTTGCGGCCCCAGCCGTAACTCGTGCACCCGTGTCACGTTGGACTTGGCGTGACCACCTCTCGGGGGACGTGGTGCCAAGTCTGCGGGGCCGAGCTGCGACCCACGTGGTGGAAGCGGCTGTGCGGCTTCGATCCCACTCTCTGCGAGGACCCCGTCGCCTGCGTCGTCCGGTTCCGGGTGGCTCTGGAGAGCTCGTCCGAGTCTGAGTGGGAGCCCGTTCGGTTGGCCGCTGGCTGCAGGGGTCCCACCGGGGTTCGGCCGGGCAGCGGTGACCTGTCAACCGGTCGGCGGCCCGGAGGCGTTGACCAGCCACCTCCGGCTGGGCGGGTCGGCCGGGACACGCACGTGGCGGTGGGCCCTCAACAGAACACCGCGGAGAGGACGTTGACAGGTCACCGCCACCTGGCCCGGCCCTGGCTGCTGGGGTCCCACCGCCGTGCGGCCGGGCAGCGGTGACCTCTCAACCGGTCGGCGGCCCGGGGGAGTTGACCACTCACCTCCGCCTGGGCGGGTCGGCCGGGACACGCACGTGGCGGTAGGTCCTCAACCGAAACACGGCGGAGAGGCGTTGACAGGTCACCGCCACCTGGCCCGGGGGCGGCCACACGGCACTGGGTTCCGCTACGGCGCCGCAGTGGGCAGCAGGTCGACGTAGAAGCTGGTGAGTCCCTTGGCGCCGGCCTTCGACAGCGAGATGTGCATGTGGTCGCGGTGGCGCAGGGTCTTGGAGCACCGGTGCTTGGAGCGGCAGGAGGAGGAGAGGTAGCCCTCGGGCTGGAACTGGTTCCACGCGGGATACATGTGGTCGCTCCAGATCACGTACATGATGCCCATCCGCCGGGCCAGGGCCGCGGCGTTGCCGTCGGCGTCGGTGGCGAACGCCGCGGCCAGGAAGGCCTTCGCGATCTTGCGGTCCGCCGGGTCGTCGGCGTCGAGCGTCCAGTCGATGGCCCGGCCGTCCTTGTGCTCGGAGGTGCCGGAACCGGAGCAGGGGCGGTTCACCGCGCCGCCGGCCCCGCCGTACGTCGCGACCAGCCACTCCCCCAGGGCGACGGTGCCGACCCGTGGCTGCTTGGTGCAGGTGGTCTGCGGGTCGTAGGTCGCGTAGTCCTCGACCGGCAGCCCACCGCCGTTGACGTCGGCGACCGCGGCAGGACCGACCAGGCTGGCCGCGGCGGTGCACAGCGAGACGGCCGCGGCGACGAGGAGCGCGCGCATGCCCGGGACCGTACGGCGGCCGCGTCGCGCGCGTGGGCGGAACGAGGTGAATTACAACCGTGCGGTCGGTCAGCGGCGGGTCGTCTGGCCCAGGTAGGCCAGCCCGCGCGGTGAGACCTCGTAGCCGACCGCGAACGACACCGTCAGCCCGAGGTTCTTCAGCTTGCGCACGTCGATCTTGAACGGCGCCGTCTCGCGGCCGACCAGCGCGGCCAGGTCGGGCGCCCGGCGCTGCGGGTGCTCGCGGATCAGGTCGAGGTAGCGCAGCGTCCACGGGCCGTGCGCGGCCGCCCGGTCGAGGCGGCCGAGCCGCTTGTCGAGCTCGGCGACCTCGACCTCACTCAGGTCTGCCGACTCACGCAGCGCGATCCGCGGGTCCGGCCCGGCGTGGGCCAGCTCGACCCGGTAGGTCTCGCCCTCGGGAGCGAGCCGGCGTCGCAGCCGGTCCGCGTCCGGCCAACCGGCGCGGCGCGCGTCGTCGTCGCTGATGTCGTCGGCCGAGACCACCTCGACGGTCTCGACGCGCACCAGTCCCGCCGCGGTCGTGAAGACCTGGCCGGGCCGGACGTCGGGACGGCGCCAGCGACGGAAGGCCAGGGTCACCGACCCGTCGGCAACGCCCTGGGCGACCTTCAGCGGGAGCAGCATGCGGTCAGGGCATCGCCTCGACGATGTCCTTGGCCTCCTTGAGGCCCACCTGGGTGTTCTCGCGGTAGAGCTTGATCGCCTGGATCACGTTCCCGCCGTCCTTGAGCGCGCGGACCTGCTCGAGCCACGGACCGGCGGCGCCCATGTTGTCGGCGTAGGGCACCGCGCCCGGGTCGGTCCCCGCCAGCGGGTTGGGGGCAGTGCCCGCCGCGGCCGCGCCCGTGGTCAGCGCCGCCACCTGCGCCTGGAGCGAGGCCAGCGCCGACTCGACCCTGGTCAGCCGCTCGGTGAGCCCGGCCAGGTCCACCTGCTCCTGCGGGGAGCCACCGAAGATGCCCATCAACTCTCCTTCGTCGATCGCGGGTTGGACGTCACTGGCTGTGCGGCGGATCCGACAACGGTCGGCCCGGTCGCGCTCACGCGGACAAGTTAGCGTGCAGCGGCTTCGCGAAGCACCGGTTCAGCGGCGCGTGCCGGTAGTAGCCGAACGGTGGGATCGGCGTGTAGCCCGACGACTCGTAGAGGGCAATGGCCTCCGGCTGCGCGGTGCCGGTCTCCAGGATCATGACGTCGTGGCCGGCCGCGGTGGCCGACTCCTCCAGGACCGCGAGCATCCGGCGAGCCAGCCCCTGGCCGCGCAGGTCCGGGACGACGTACATCCGCTTGACCTCGGCGGTGCGCCGGGAGCCGAACGCCTCGACATCCTCGTGCGCCCGCCAGGCCCCGCTCGCCACCGGCCGCGCGCCGCCGTCGACGGGGACGTAGCCCACGAAGAACGAGCCCGTCGGCGGCTCGAACATGAGCGGGTCCAGCGGCGTCTTGTCGCGACCGCCGTAGCGGACGACGTACTCGGCCTGCACCTCCTCGACCAGCCGCACCGCGTCGGGGTGTCCGTAGCCCACCCGGCGGATCTCGAGCTCAGCCAAGGCGGGTCCCGCAGCTCTCGCAGACCTCCGCGTCCTCGGGGTTGCGGGCGACGCACTCGGGGCAGAACCGCCCCCGGCCGTCGTCGCGCGAGACGACCAGGCAGGCCACCGCGAAGGCGAGCAGCACCGGCCCGGCGACCAGCCCCCAGCCGTCCACCGCCAGCCCCCACGCGGTGATGCCGACCCCCGCGGCGGCGACCAGCACACCACCGAGCAGCAGGACGCGCTGCAGCCCCTCCTGGTCGTAGTCGGGGCGCCCTCGGGGCATCTGGACTCCTGGGGGTCTCGAGGTCGGCGGCTGCCAGAATATGCGCGTGACCGAAGAGCTGAGGATCCCTTCCCACCTGCTGCCCGCCGACGGACGGTTCGGCGCCGGTCCCTCCAAGATCCAGCCCTCGCACCTCGACGCGCTCGCCGCCACCGGCGCTTCCCTGATGGGCACCTCGCACCGGCAGGCGCCGGTGCGCAACCTGGTCGGCCGGGTGCGCGAGGGGCTGGCCGAGCTGTTCACGCTGCCCGAGGGCTACGAAGTCGTGCTCGGCAACGGTGGCGCCACGGCGTTCTGGGACGTCGCGACCTTCGGCCTGATCGAGCGGAAGAGCCAGCACCTCACCTTCGGGGAGTTCTCCAGCAAGTTCGCGGCCGCGGTGAAGGCCGCGCCGTGGCTCGACGCGCCGTCGGTGATCGCCAGCGACCCTGGCTCGCGGCCCGTGGCGCACGCCGAGGCCGGCGTCGACGCCTACGGCTGGGCCCACAACGAGACCTCGACCGCGGTGATGGCGCCGGTCATCCGCCCGGAGGGAGCCGACGACGGTGCGCTGGTGCTCATCGACGCGACGTCCGGCGCCGGCGGGCTCCCGGTCGACCTCAGCGAGACCGACGTCTACTACTTCGCCCCGCAGAAGTCCTTCGCCTCCGACGGCGGCCTGTGGGTCGCGACCTTCTCCCCCGCGGCCCTCGAGCGCGCGGAGCGGCTCGCGGGGTCGGGACGCCACATCCCGGCGTTCTTCGACCTGAAGATCGCCATCGACAACGCCCGCCTCAACCAGACCTACAACACCCCGGCCGTCGCGACGCTGTTCCTGATGGCCGAGCAGCTCGACTGGATGAACAGCCAGGGCGGCCTCAAGGGCATGGTCGAG
>Ga0268264_10001965_pt1 | contig 18470 bp, 16 predicted proteins | sample KBSSwiS32_FD_190357 | JGI IMG/M metagenome (GOLD analysis project Ga0268264, IMG submission 190357) | Switchgrass rhizosphere microbial communities from Kellogg Biological Station, Michigan, USA - KBS Switchgrass S3-2 (SPAdes) (version 2) | ecosystem: Host-associated > Plants > Roots >...
GCGTACCGGTGATCGTTACGGTCGCGCCGGCTTGACGATAGGCCAGCGCCACTGCGGCGCCAATGCCGCTCGTGCCGCCGGTTACGAGGACATGAGCGCCGGCGTAGTCGTAGTGGACAGTGCCCATCTGCTTCGGAGTCGTGGTCATGGCAGCTCCTGCGGGTGCGCGAGAGGCAGCTTCGTGTCGGAGGACGCTTACTCGCCTATGAATCCGGCTTCGCGCTTCGCAATAAAGGGCCTGTATCGAGTTCTCCAATCAGGCGCCTGTGGCTGCCGGCAGCGACGTGGCGGCACGAGCACGCCCAGGTTCAGAACTGAAAGGGTATCAGTTCTCAAAATACGGCGCCACAGCGATGCCGTCGAAAGGGCGTTACAGGACGCTTTTGATCCAGCCGCCGTCCACCCGGATGATTTCTCCCGTCACCCAGGATGCGCCTTCGGAGACCAGGAACAGCAGCGCACCTACGAGATCCTGCGGCTCGCCCATTGGTTTGAGCGGCGTTACCGCACGCAGCGACTCGAGGAACTGCGGCGGCCGAGCCTTATCGCCCTGTGCAGTGTTGAGCGCACCGGGAGCAATGGCGTTGATCGTGACACCTGCGGGGCCCAACTCGCTTGCCAGATAACTCGTAAGTCCCTGCAACGCGAGCTTGGATACGCCGTAGGCATGTAAGGACGCGTACGCGCCTCCGGAACTGATGTTCACGATGCGACCGTACTTGCGCTCGGCCATGAATGGGGCTGCGGCACGAACGCAGTTGAGTGGGCCCGTCAGATTCACTTCGAGTGTGCGTCGCCACAGATCCATGGAATATGTAAGCAGCGGTTGTAACACCGGCTCCATGTAGGCGGCCGTGTTGACCAGGATATCGATACGGCCAAATGTGTCGTGAGCAAACTTAGCCATCGCGGCCGTTTCCTGGGCAGACGTCACATCCGCTTTGAAGCTTCGCGCCGACAGGCCCTTCGCAGTCAACCGTGCAGCGGTCGCTTCCGCGGCCGCGCCATTGAAATCGGTGACCAACACATTCGCGCCCGCGTCCGCCAGTGCGGTTGCGAATACGCTGCCCAGGCCGCCGCCGGCGCCCGTAATGATTGCGGCTTGACCTTTCAGACTGACTCTCAGGTTGCTCATGTACATTCCTGCTGCGGGCGAGAACAAGGATCGTAGCATGCGGTCGCATTCTTGAAAAATAATGCATCGTCAGTTATCAGCCCGATTGAAGGCACGGGAATCAATGCGAAGACATCCATAAAGTGATCTACGGCTGTTGCCGGCAAGCAACAGCGAACCGGACCATAGCCGCAATATTCCCGGTGAAGCTATGATTGTTGCATGAACGACAATCCGGCGATTCGCACAGTGAGACCGGGCTCCAGGCACGTCAGCACAGGTCCCCAATCCCTGCAAACACCCAAACGCAAGACGCGTGCGCCGGGTGATCGAACCCGCCGTGCGCTGCTCGATGCCGCCGTGGCCATTTGGTCACAGAGCGGAATCGACACGGTGACCATGCACGAGGTGGCGAAGCGCGCGGGGAAAACACGCAGAACGGTCTACCATCACTTCAGTGATCGCCAACAGTTGTTATCGGCCGCGCGCCAGAATATAGAGGCGGCGATCAATACAGCATTCAGCGACGTTCATCCCGAGCAGCTCGGAGATCCGTTTGATCTGGTGGCCGGCCTGGTGGTGGAGGCCCCGGAGATCGTGCGTTCACACTTGCGCGACATGCTGGACCAAAACGGCGGGGACCTGGCTCTGCGGCGACGCGCAATACGCTACTTCAAGAAACTGCACCGTGAAGGGCGCTTGCGTGAAAACGTCGACCCGACGCAAGCGGCACTGGTGATCTTCGGCATGTGGTTTGCGGCCATGCTGTCGGTGTCCATGGGGGCGGATGCGCCGTCGCGACGCATGCAGGCAAAACAGTTCACCAACACCTTCCGTCAGATCGTGTTTCGCGCGTTGGTGAAGTCCTGATCATTGTCCGGGGCGCGCATCTCATTCCAAAATGACGGATAGTCAGTTATTGTTCGCTACCGCTCTTTCGCCGAGTTGACCGCGCCATTGATTCCATGAGTTTGTGCGATACGTCTCACGAATAGATGTAGCTGTTGATCAGCTCGTGCAAGTGACTGACCGAGCGCTCCTGTAGAGGATTGGGTCTCAAACCCTGATCCTTCAGGGCAATGGAATGCACGCCTTTTTGCACGTCTTCGATGTTGATCATGTCCTGGCACAACAACGGGGGAATGCGGTTGTTGTGCTCGCGCCAATCCTTGATCAGCGCCTTGTGCAAGGGTGGCACCGGCTCTTCCGTGCCGTAATGCACCAAGCTCATCATGTGAAACTCACATCGGTCCGGATTGAAAGGGTCCTCAGGATCGGGTCTGCCACTGAACGCGAGTGTGCCATCCGGCCCGATTGAAAAGCTCTGATTCGGAAAAGCGACCCAGGCGCCGCCGATTTCCGCCCACTGCTCTGCAGTCGGCATCGGGAAGAACGCGCCCGCTTTGTCAGCCGCGTCTTTCATCGCCAGGGTGGCGGCGGCCATGACCTCCATCATGGGTGTGCCCGCAGGCAGGGCTCGAATTGCCGCAGCCGCCGCCTCGAAGGAGCGGGCGGTGCCTTGCCCATTGCCCTGGTGTGGGCCCAGTTGCTCTATCAGACTCTCCTGGTACTTGGCGAAATTCTCGCGCCACTCTTCGAGGGTCTGTGGTGGTTTTTGCAAACGCCGCGAAGGCGTTCCCGGCATGAACTCGAATTCATAGGTATGCGTGCTGTGCTTGCCACGCACGATGGAGTGATTCTTCTCGTCGATCACCTGTGCAAACTGCGGATGAGTACCCAGCACGTGATAGCTTTCGGCGAACGCCTCCTGAGCCACTTTCCAATTAGCTTTCAACTTGATCACGTTGTACCAGGCGATGCGCATCCCTTCGAATTTCAAGATGTCGAGCGCACGCCGGGCCGGCGCAATGTAGTCTTCGAACGACTCCGGCTCATCGGACATGTTGATGTAGACGAATCCGCCCCACTGGGCGACATGCACTGGAGTCAGTGACATGTCTTGCGTCGTCATACCCGGGCAGCCGTTCCACTGCTCGTGATCGAGTATGCGGGTGTTGTTACCGCGCAGATCCCACTGCCACGCGTGATACATACAGTGGAATTTGGAGATCTGTCCCGCACCCGACAGCAAGCGGCGACCGCGATGCGGACACACATTGTGGAATGCTTTGATCTCGTCCTTGCCCGTCCTGACCACGACGATGGATTGATCGGCAATGTCGTAAACCATGTAATTGCCGACGTGGGGAATTTCCTCGAGCCGGCAGGCCCATTGCCAGACTCGCGGCCACAGACGCTTTAACTCGAGCTCGGCCACTTCACGCGAAGTGTAGGACTGGGGGTGAACCAGATCGGGTCTCACTTCTTTTATCGACAGTTCGGCGTCAGCGGGACGATGCATGTGAGTCTCCGGTTGCAGTGTGCGAGCCTTCCTGGGCGTTGCGGGACGATCTGCGGCAGCCCAGGCCCGGTCCCTTAGTTGCACACATGTGTATAAATTTGATTCTGCCCAGGAACTGTCACTGTGTCAATTATCGGACGGCCCGCAGCCTCTCCGAGCCTGAATTCACGCTCCGGCACGCCCATTATTAAGACCGACTCGGCCCCGCTGCCTGGTCGTCGATGCACTGACCGGCATTTGCGCCGGCGCACTATTGAACTGATGGAGTGTCATATTTATCATGGTCGACTAGAACTAGTGGGAGCGGTCACGCCCCTGAGTCTTCATCAATAGTCCGAGGCCAACATCGTGACGCCCGCCGATATCAGGCTCGACGACCAAGTTGCATTCGTGACCGCCGGCGCCAATGGGCTGGGCGAGGGGATTGCGATGAGCGTGGCGCGCTTCGGTGCACACGTGGCGATCGCTGACATCGATCAAGTCAATGGTGAGCGTGTGGTCGCCGCGGTGCGCGCGCTCGGTCGCGAAGCCTTGTTCCTGCACGTGGATGCGACAGATGTCGAGGCGTTGACGGCTGGCGTGGACGCCGCCTTCGCGCACTTTGGACGTATCGACTTGCTAGCCAACAACGCCGGTGGCTCGCGTCGCCGAGCCTTCCTAGATCACCCCCCGCGGAGTTGGCGGCGTTACATCGATCTGAATTTCGTGAGCATGCTGACGGCGACACAAGCCGCAGCCAGGCACATGATCGCAGGCGGCCGGGGCGGCACCATCGTCAATGTCGCAAGCACTGAAGGGTTGCGAGGGGCGCCGGGCTTTGCAGTTTATGCCGCCTGCAAGGCGGCGATGATCAGTTTCACTCGCACCATGGCGCTGGAGCTCAGCGGCCACGGTATCCGTACGCATGCGCTCGCGCCGGACATGATCGCGACGCCGGGACTGCAGCCTTACTACGACGCTGCGAGCGCGGACGAACTCGCCGCGCGTGATCGCTACATCCCTTTAGGCAGGCTCGGCACGACAGACGAATTCGGCGCCGTAGTGGTGTTCCTCGCGTCGAAGATGGCTGCATATCTCAATGGCCTGGTGCTCCCGGTCGATGCGGGCGCGCTGGCATCGAGCGGATGGACCCGCTCGCCCACAACGGGCGAGTGGAACCTTTATCACGGCTGAAACGTGCCTGAGAAAACAGCTGGACTTCGCCCGTGGCTTCGGCGCCGGGATGCTGCGACACGGCGCGCGCCGTTGTCATCTAGTTGATGGCCGAGCTATAGCCGCCATCGATGCGCACGTTGGCGCCGGTGATGTAGCTGCTCAACGGGCTCGCGAGGACCGCCACCATGTTGCCGATGTCTTCAACGCGGCCGATGCGCGGCACGGGCAATGGAAAGAACTCGGTGATATAGCGGCGTTCTATTTCTGCCCAGTCATCACCCCATTTCTTTTGTCGCGCAAGATCGCGCATCCAGACTTCCAGGGCAGGTGTCAGCACGGTACCGGGTGAGACTGTATTGACGGTAATTCCAGTGTCCGCCAGGGCCTTCGACAGGCTCAGCGTTACGTTGTTGATCGCCGCCTTGGTCGCACTGTAATGCGGAATGAAAGGATTCGGCTGCATGCCAGAGCCGCTGCCGATGTTGATGATGCGCCCCCAGCGGCGCTCGCGCATGCCGGGCACCAACATATGTGCAAGCCGCACGATAGGCCCTAGGTTCTGCGAGTAGGCAGCGCCCAGGCCGCTCAGCGGCGTTTCGAACCAGGACGGGTTGCCTTCGAGCGTCGTGCCGCCTGCGTTATTGACGAGGATATCGAGCTCACCCTCACTGAGCGCAGCCTGCGCAACGGCTTGCGCGCCTGTGTCCGTGGCCAGCTCGCCGATTACCACGCTGGCACTGCCGCCGTTGCGAAGAATGTCGTCCGCGAGGGCTTGCGCGCGAGCGCGGTTACGCCCATGGATCACGACGCATGCGCCTTCAGACGCAAGCACCCGAGCGATGCCGCTGCCAATGCCTGAGCTGCTTCCAGTTACCAAGGCGCGTTTGCCGGACAGTTGCAGGTCCATACACTCTTTCCCCCTGTGCCGTCCATCCGATAACCAATACATTGTCAGTTATTGTCGCGCAGTGCTACCTTCGCTGCATCGGGCGCGCAGATCCGCCAGGCACGCGTTGGATCTCCCGCGCCGGGGGCGCGATTCCATCCAGATTGCAGGAGAAGGCATGAAGGCCGCAGTGTTCCACGAGCCGGGTCAGAAACTCGTCGTCGAATCGCTGCCAGATCCGGTGCCCGGCGAAAATCAGATCGTGCTGAAGGTGGGCCGCTGCGGCATCTGCGGGTCGGATATTCACATGACCGAGAGCCACGGTGTTCTGACCCCGGGGTCGGTGCTCGGCCACGAGTTCGCCGGAGAAATCATTGAAGTCGGCAAGAACATCACGCATCTGCACACGGGTGATCGGGTAACGGCATTGCCGCTGTCAGCCTGTGGTCATTGCGCATCTTGCAAGGCTGGCGAGTTCTTCTGGTGCAAGCAGTCCAAGTTCACCGGTGGGGGCTTCGCCGAGTACGCGCTCGCCGATGCCGCCTCCACGCTCAAGCTACCCGACATCCTCTCGCTGGAAGATGGTGCGCTGGTCGAGCCCATCGCGGTCGCGCTCCACGCAGTGCGGCTCGTGGAGAAACTCGACGATGCCAATGTGCTCGTGGTCGGCGCAGGGCCCATCGGTCTTGCCGCGGCCTATTGGGCACGCCGCAAAGGCGCGGCGAAAGTTGCGGTCACGGCCGCGTCCCGTCGTCGTCAGGCATTGGCAGAAGCTACCGGCGTGGAGCATTTCGTTGTCAACAACAGTGATGCCACTCAGGCCATCACCGATCTGTTCGGCAGTCTCCCAGACATCGTGGTCGAATGCGTGGGCCTTCCTGGCACCATCGAGCGCAGCATCGAGCTTGTGCGTCCCCGGGGTACCGTCATCGTGGCCGGCGCATGCGTCGCGCCTGACCGGTTCACACCTCTGACGGCCCTGGTCAAGGAATTGCGCCTGCTGTTCTCGATCATGTACACGGTCGACGATTTCCGTACCTCGATCGACGCGCTCGACTCCGGCGCGCTCGAACTTCGGGCGATGATCACGCGGATCGTCGGCATGGACGAGTTCGTCGAGACTTTCGAGTCGCTACGCGGCAGCAATCCGCATTGCAAAGTGATGTTGTCGCCCTGGGCATGAAGCCCGCATACCCTACGGAGCATCCGATGAATTTTGCAGGCAAGGTCGCGGTCGTCACGGGCGCGGCATCCGGTATCGGCGCAGCAGTCGCGCAGGGCTTTGCGGCACGTGGCGGCACAGTGGTTGTCGCCGACTACAACGAGCAGGGCGCGCGCAACCAGGTGCAGCGCATTACCGCTGCCGGTGGGCGCGCACTCGCGCTGCGCATCGATGTCACCCGGGCCGAGGACATCCAACGCATGATCGATACCGCGGTCGCCACTTATGGCCGCCTGGATCTACTGCACAATAACGCTTATAGCTTCCGCTCTGGTCCGGCCGGGGTGTGGAACATTTCCGACGAAGCTTGGGATCATGGGATCAACATCGGGCTCACCGCCTGCTTCAAGGCCATTCGCGCGGCGATTCCCATCATGAAGAGCCAGGGTGGGGGCAGCATCGTCAACACCGCGTCTATCTCGGGCCTTTTCGCCGACGTAGGTGCATCGCCCTACAATGCGGCCAAGGGCGGTCTAATTAACTTTACGCGCACCGCCGCAGCGGAAGTCGGCGCCTTCGGCATTCGAGTCAACTGCGTGTGTCCGGGCGTAATCGAAACGGCGATGACCGGTCCGGCTACTGAAGACCCGGCAGTACGTGAAGCGGCCATCGCGCAGATTCCGTTGGGTCGTCTTGGTAAACCCGAAGACATCGCCAACATGGTGCTGTTTCTGGGATCGGATTTGGCGAGCTTCATCACGGGTGCGGCCTACGTCGTTGACGGCGGTCAGACCATCACGACCGGCAACGTGTTCGGCCGGTTTCACTCGCTTTAGGGCGTAACGGCGACTGCACCGAAAAAGGCGATCCTCGACTGGTTCCATCAACAGGAGCGGGAATGAAAAGCGTCATTGTCATAGTGGGAGTGGGTGACATAGGCATGGCATGTGCGCGCCGGTTGGGTTTCGGGCATCAGTTGCTGATTGCGGACTTCAGCGATGCGCGGCTGAAGTCAGCTGCCGACGCATTGAAGGATGTGGGCTACGATGTACTCACGCAGAAGACGGATGTCGCGGATCCGGTACAGGTAGCCGCGCTGGCCGCAACCTGCGAGGCCGCCGGCCCCTTGCGTGCTGTGGTCCACACTGCCGGCCTCTCGCCCACCATGGCGCCGCCTGCACGCATCTATGCCGTCGATCTGCTGGGTAGTGCGTTGGTCATGGATGCCTTTCTACCGCTGACGCAGCCCGGCAGTGTCGCCGTGATGATCGCGAGTATGGCACCGCAGTTGGTACCGACGCCGCCGGAGTTAGAGCGGGGGCTCGCGACGGCACCCACTTCACAGCTCATTACGCTCATCGGCGATCTGCACAAGGACGATTCCTACAGCGCCTATGCGGTCTCGAAGCGCGGCAACCAGGTGCGGGTGGAAGCCGCCGCGTCCGCCTGGGGTGAGCGCGGTGCGCGCATCGTTTCGCTGAGTCCCGGGCTGATCCATACCGGCATGGGTCAGCAGGAGGCGAAGGCAAACGAGCGGATCACCGAACTGCGCAAGGCGGTTCCGCTTGATCGCATAGGCACGGCGGAGGACATCGCCAGCAGCGTTGAATGGCTCATCGGCGCAAGCGCCAGCTACATATCCGGTATTGATCTGCGCGTCGACGGCGGCGTAGTCGCCGCCGTGCGCTGGGCGAAATGAACAGTACTGTTAGTTGTTACGCCGATTCGGGGAGGCTGCGGGAATTCTTCGGCGCTAATCCGGGGCTGCTTGCCGACCAGACGGATGATGCGCCGGTGACTACGACGCTCTTCCGTTCGGTCATCGGGCCCCAGGGTGTGGCGTGCTCCAACATGAAGCGCTGCCAGAGTACAGGGTCGTTCCCTTAATCCGGGCCGGTCAGTGCGCCTAATGCCGCTGGACGACGGTATTGGGGAACCAAGGTTCGCCAATTCACGTCAGCGCGAATTTGGCCACTGACACCGCGCGCGCGGCCGAGGTCGATGCCTGGCGAGAGGCCGACCGGGAGCTGGCCGGCCTTCACACGGCGGGCCGATTCGAGGAGCACGCGGCATAGCCGCCCGACGGCGAGATCGGCGATCGACAGCATTTCCCTGGTGCGATCGCGGATGGTACCCCCGCTCACAGAGACGGCGACATCTTCCTGGATCAGGCCGGAGACCCCACTGAAGCTGCCACCCTCGCGCATCAAACGCCTGTCCTGGTGAAAGCGGTTGCCTCGCTGCGGGCGGCGCTCGGGTGGGCTGTCGAGCGCAATGCCATAAGCGTGCAGGCTCTCGTCATCCAGTCCGACAAAGCGCAGAGTCTGCGTGCGCAGCGGGTCTTCGCCAACAGCGCGTGCCGGGTCCCACCAGATATGATAGAAGCGCGAGGAGTGGTCATTTTCCGGCACAACCAACGTCGCAACATCCCCGTTGGGATTCAGTACGACACATGGCATGACGAAAGCGGTAACGCGCGCTTCGACTACACCGTCGTCTTGCGCGGTGCGCAGCGCCGCATAATGAAAGCCGAACTCTGTTGGTTCTTCCTCCACGCGGGGCGCGAGATCAAACTGCATAGTGGCAACTTTAGCCGCGTACTTCAGCTCGGATTGAGCGCTGGCGCGAATGCCGTTCTTGTGAAGGACCCCCAGATGCGAGGAGTCCACCAGTCCTTCGAGCACTTGCACGAAGTTGCATTCAACCCTGTGAACGGTAGCCAGGACGTTCGCAGACGGCAGTCCCTGCCACGGCCAATCAGGAAACGCGGGCTGCCGATCACGAGGTCCCAGATAGGCCCAGATCAGGCCACCGGATTCGCGCACAGGGTAGGCGCGGGCACGGATGCGGTCCTTGAACCTGGTATCGGGGACATTCGGGGTTTCCAGTACTTTGCCGTCCACCGCGAACTTCCAGCCATGATAAATGCAACGCAAGCCGCAGCCTTCGACCCGTCCCAGTAGCAATGAGGCCCCGCGATGACAGCAGCTCTCATCGAGTAAACCCACGCGGCCCTCGTCATCCCGGAAGGCTACGAAGCGCTCGCCCAGCAACTCGACCGCGACAGGGTCCCCACACCGCTCGGGCAACTCCGACGCAGCAAGGGCCGGGATCCAGTAATGGCGCAGGGTGTGACCCATCCCCGTTTCCGGGCCAACACGGCACATCAGCTCGTTCTCCGCTTGCGTCAGCATTCGCCCGTCCCGCCTCCCGATGGATGCTAAATCAAATTAGCTTCCGTGGAAGCTTACTGCCGATCCGGCTCGTCCGCCAGAATTTCTCACTCCCGCCGGGAAAGCCAGCCGGTATCGAGCTCACTCACGCTGGGGCAACCGCAAGACACCGGTCGAGCTCTTCAGCCGGAAGACAAAGCCAAAAGCAGGAATGCCGACGGGGTGCTGCCGCGCACCAGGAATACAGATCAGCCACAATGCGATTGCCACTAAGTTTCCATGGAAGATAACATAGCGTGAAGCGAATAGGCGCCTCTTCCGGAGTGACCATGACCTACGTACATCCGCGCCTGCGTCCCTTGCTGGCAGCCGCCCAGGATCGCCCGACAATGGCGGATCTGACGGCCGAACAGGCCAGGGCTCAGATCGTTGCGCGCACCGCGGCGCGTGCGCCCGGACCGCACGTGCACGAGGTGGTTGAGATCGAGGCCCGGGGTCCGGGCGGTCCTGTCCCGATCCGACTGTATCGTCCCCAGCATCCTTGCGGGCTCGCGGTCGCCTTTCATGGCGGCGGCTGGCTCATGGGGAGCCGCGACAGCTTCGATGCTACCTGCCGTCACCTTGCAGTCGACTCGGGGCTCGCCGTGGCAAATGTGGAATACCGGCTCGCCCCGGAACATCCCTTTCCGGCAGCGATCGAAGATGCGTTCGCAGCCACGGACTGGCTTTCCAGAAACTGCGTCTCGCTGGGACTGCCGGAAGATCGCGTCGTCGTGCTGGGCGAGTCTGCCGGAGGCAACCTGGCCGCCGTCGTATGCTTGATGGCGCGCGATCACGGCGCGCCGGCCATCCGGCTCCAAGCCCTCATCTATCCCGCCGTGGATGCACGTCAGCAAAGCCCGTCACTCAGCCAATTTGCCACGGGCTACTTGCAGACGAAGCGTGATGTCGCCCACGCTTGGCACACATACGGCGTGGGTCGGCTCGTTTCCGCCGCCGACTGGCGTGTCTCGCCGCTGCTCGCTGCCTCACATGCCAACCTGCCTCGCGCACTGATCATCTCAGCAGAATGCGATGGCATGCGCGATGACGCCGACGCGTACGCTCACGCGCTGTTGGAGTCTGGCGTGGCGGCGCTCCATATTCGCTATGCGTCTGTGCCCCACACCTTCTTCGGCATGCGCGGCATCGTCGATGAGGCCGCCGAGGCACACCGTCAAGTCAGCGCAGCCATGCGGATGGCCTGCCAGAACCCGGGAACTCTGTCGTGAGTGCGTCTCCTGTTTATCCTGACAGCCAGGCAGTGCCTGACTTCGCCCGTCTGCTACGGCTGGACGGCCGCGGTTACGTCGTCCTGGGCGCCGGAGACGGCATGGGGCGCCAGACCGCTCATGCGCTGGCACAGTGTGGTGCGAAGGTGCTTTGCGTAGATCGTGACCTCGGGCTCGCGCAAGGGGTGGCGCGGGAAATCGGCGGAACCGCTGTCGCGGCCGACATCACCCGGCGCGCCGACGTAGAGCACGTTTTCGCGCAGGCCGACACGGAGTTCGGCCGGCATCTCGCAGGTGCCGTCGACATTGTCGGGATGGCTAACACCTTGCCACTGGCTGAGCTCGATGACGCAGCGTGGGACAGGCAATTCGACATCGTGCTTCGGCATGCCTATCTTGTGATCCAGATTGCGGGCCGGGCACTCGCTAAAAATGGCGGTGGGTCGCTCACCTTCGTGGGATCGATCTCCGGTGCGGTGAGTGTGGCGAATCAAGGCGCCTATGGGACGGCGAAAGCCGCGCTCCACCATCTGGTGAAGTGCGCCGCCCATGAGCTCGGGCCTGCAAACGTCCGGGTCAATGCAGTTGCACCAGGGTTCGTGCGCACGCCGCGCCTGCTGAAAGCACTGGGTCCGCAATTCTGGGACGACGTTTCACGGTCGAACCCGCTGCGCCGAGTGGCAATTCCCGCAGATGTCGCTGCGGCCCTGCTGTTCCTGGTGAGTGATCTGGCGAGCTACGTTACCGCCAACGTCCTTGCGCTCGATGGCGGCGTCTCCAGCATTGCCGCTTTGCCTGAGTTTCGCACCACGCCGGCTGGCAGCTCACAGGATTGAATCTTTCAAGCGCGCGCACGCCTCGTCGGGGTCTTTGCCGGGCTGGCCGAATCTTTCTTCTCCTCAGTTTCCAGCTCCGTCGCCTCGAGGGCCTGGAGCACCGCCCTGACAAACAACTCACCGTGCGCCCTCTGGGAGGAGGTGAGATGACGCACACCTGGCCTCAGCGGCGATTGGGTTGACATCATCTCGGCGGCCGCATCGGCGAGCTTCAATCCCTTAGCTGTCAACTGAACACCGCCGGTTTTCCGCGGGCCCGCAAGCCGCTCGACGAGCCCGAATTCCACGAGGCGGTCCACCTGCTTCGTCATAGCACCCGAAGTCACCAGGAGCGCGCGGAATAAAGCCATCGGGCGGCGGACGTAGGGCTTCCCCGCCCTTCTCAAGGCAAAGATGACGCGCATGTCACCCCCACTGATGCCGAAGCGCTTGCGGCACATTTTATCGTACGAATCTTCCAGGATGCGACCCAGGCGCATGATATAGATCGCCAGCAAAAAGTCGCCCAGATCGAGGTCAGGTCGCTCACGCCGCCACGAGTCCTCGATGCCCAGCGTGTGCCCCTGCGGATCTCCCAGTGTGTTCATGCCACTCCATCGATGATTTATCCGGCAATGCTGCCGAACGTAGATACCAGACCATCGGTCGTCAAGCCAATCGCCGCCGCAAAAGCGAGGTGAACGGTTATGGAGGCCTTTCGGAACAACGGCGCCCGGATAGATCGACGTGTGAATGCCTCGTTATTGTGATTTTACCCGACAGCAACCGGATGACGTCTTAGCTTCCGTGGAAGCAACTTCTCCGGCATGGCGGGTCGACGCCCGACGGTACTGCGACCCGGAGCAAGTCCCGGGAGGTGAGGATGACAGACGGGAGCTCGCTCCTCGCAAACGCAAACGGCGGCAGCAATCCTCTTGACCCCTCGAGCAAATGATGTAATCTTCCATGGAAGATATCTGTCAGTGATCGAAGTCATTCCACATCCGTTCACAACAGGAAGTCTGGCGCCGTGTTAACTCGAGAGCAGAATGAACGTGTATGCCGCATCGGTCCAGGCACTCCCATGGGACGAGTGTTCAGACAGTTCTGGCTACCTGTGTGCACTTCGGAGCAACTGCCGCGCCCCGACTGCGATCCGCTGCGGGTGCGACTGCTGGGAGAAAGCCTGGTGGCGTTCCGGGATTCCTCGGGAAAGGTCGGCCTGCTGAGCGAGCACTGCCCTCATCGGGGTGCTTCGTTGGCATTGGGCCGGGTTGAAAACAACGGGTTACGTTGTCTATATCACGGCTGGAAATTTGCCACCGACGGCCGGGTACAGGACATGCCCAACTGCAACAGCCGCGCGATTCGCGAGCGGATTCGCGCCCCATCCTATCCGGTTCGCGAAGAGGCGGGTCTCATCTGGTCCTATCTCGGTCCTGACAAGGAGCCACCGCCTTTCACGCGCTACGCATTCATGAACGCGAAGGCGGAAAACCGCGCTGTAGTCCGGATCAATGTCAAATGCAACTACCTGCAGTTGACCGAAGGCGGTTTCGATAGCTCTCACGTCGGAATCCTGCACACTGACCTGGTGCGGCCGGGCTGGAGCGATCCCGCTGCCGCAACAGCCCACGAGTCGGAACATCTGCTGGCCGTGGACGACAATGATCCCGAGTTGGAACTCACGGAGACTGACTTTGGCTTCTACTACGCCGCATTCCGTAACGGCGGCCGCGACGACAGCGGCAAGGAGCGTTTGAATGTCCGCGTCGTGCCGTTCATGATGCCCTCTACTCGCATCATTCCCCTGCCGAACGCGCTGTTCACGGTGTTTGAAACGCCCGCGGATGATGAAACGACGAGCACCTTCATCGTCATCCACAGCAACCAGCCGGTGGATCGGAACAAAGTGGTAGCGACTCTCGGGATCGATGATCCGCGCTTCTGGTCTGAAAAGGACTGCGTCTTCAAGGCCGGCTGGGATAACGGTTTCCTGCAGGACCGTGCGAGAATGGACGCGTCCTGGACCGGTCTGCGCGGCCTCGAGCAGGAGGACGCAGTGATCAGCCTGTCGATGGGAGCGATCTTTGACCGTTCAACCGAACATCTGGTCGCCGCGGACCGGGCGGTTGCCACCCTTCGCAAGATCCTGCTGCGAACCGCGGAACGCCTCGAGCAAGGCGAACGTGTCGCGTTACCTGAGGACTTGACGGATGTGGGAGCCCCCGATGTATTCATGCTCGCCACCGAGAGGAAAACCTGGCAGGCACTCACGCCGAACCATTGGAAGGAATTGGTTGACGCAGGGGCGGAAGTCAAAGCGTCCGAAGTCTGAGCACGTCTGGGGGTACCGCCTTTGCAATGAGCAGCACATGCGCGGGCCATCCCGAGGTCCGGTTGAGTTTTGATGTAGTGGCGTCGCTCTCGCCTTCAGGTGCAGGTGCTGGTCTGGCAACAGCCTTCCACGGAAGCAATGATCATCGAAAATGCCCCCGGGGGCAACGTGAGGCGCGACACGGGGCAATGCTGGACGGGATCTTCCTCCTTGCAGAGGACAGCCAGACGCGCACTTTGATGCGCAGAAGCTTGGCGATGTGAGGGTCGCCCTCAAAGACGCCCTGGCGGATTAGAGAAATCAGACGCAAGACCGGATGGCGATCTTGAAGCGTCGTGCGGTCAGGCGAGAACCAGGACCCTGTTCCGCTCAACGGGGCTGTCAGTGGGCAATTTATCTACTGTTGCGATCATTGCCGGGCCTCGGTTGCGTAGATCTGATCGTGTCTTCCATGGAAGAACTCATGTCAGCGGCCGGTCGTTAGTCCGCACTTCGAGTTGAGCCCAGCATCCGTGGCACTGGGACCTGCGCGCAAAAACTTCCATAGAAGAATCAATTGACATCGCGCCAGTCGTCTGCAAACCTTCCATGGAAGCAAATGCGAGCACCACACACAGGTCGCTCGCCAAAGGGGGGGTACGCGATGCAAACGAAAGAGGCGATCCTGTGGTCCTACCGCGTGTTGACCGTTGCCATCTTGGCAAGCCGTGCCGCGGTCGCAGCTGATGACACGGCCGGTGCGTCCGCCGGTCTCGCCGAGGTGACTGTCGTCGCGCAACGCCGTGTCGAGGGCTCACAGGCCGTCCCGATCTCGGTGGCTGCCTTCGGTGTGGAAGACCTGCAGACATTGCGCGCGACCAGCACTGATGATCTGCCCTTGATGGTGCCCGGAATGACGATGCAGCCCACCGCTGCCTCAGCGCCCATATTCCTCCGCGGTGTCGGCAATAATAACACCTCCAATGTCGGTTCGGCGGTCCTGATTTTCATCGACGGTGTTTACTATCCCTACCAGTCTGGCAACTTGCCATTCAATAACGTAGCCAGTGTCGAGGTCGATAAGGGTCCCCAAGGTACGCTATTCGGCCGCAACGCGACCGGCGGCGTGATCCAGATCACCACCCGGGACCCGCAGTTCACGCCATCCGGGAGTATCGACGTGGGCTACGGGAACTACGATACGACCACGGTGAACGTCTATGCGACGACTGGCCTCACCGACAAACTCGCGGCGGACGTCGCGGTGTATTATTTGAATCAGAAGGATGGATGGGGTCGCAATGTTGCCACCGGGGGCGAGGTCTTTACGGAAAAGAATGTCGCCTTGCGTAGCAAGTGGCTGTATCGCGTCAATGATGACACCTCGATGCGCCTCACCTGGGATTACCTCACCAGCGAGGGCTCCGTCGGCACGGACGTGCGGCCGGCGGTCGGCCGGGGATTCCTGTTCAATGAGATCACGGGAGAAACCTTTACCATCCCGGGCAAGTACGATGTCAATTCCAACTACCCGCCGTCCGCTCCAGTCAGGCAGATGGGAGCGAGCCTGAGGCTCGACACCCGGCTGGGCGATCTGCGGGCCGTCAGCATTACCTCCTGGCGTATGATGCGGTCCTCGTTTTTCATCGACTACGATGGCACGCCGCTCGACTTCTTCGATGTGTTTATCTTTAACCAGCGCCAGGCGCAGACGCAGGAATTCCAGATACTCTCCCCGGATGACTCGAAGATTTCCTGGGTCGGGGGTCTGTATTTCTACAACGATAGGGGTAAGCAAGACCCGTTCAGTTTCGGCGGGCCTGCGGGCAGCATCGTGTTCCGCGCGCCGGAAGGGCAACCCTTCGAAATCTTCAATCACGACCGCGTGACCTCCTATGCAGCCTTCGGCCAGGCCACGATGCCCGTTGCCCCGGATACCAACCTCACCTTGGGGGCGCGCTACACGGACGACCAACGCTACTTGAACGGCTATACTGTGGCCGGCAACATCGTCCCGGGCTCCGCGGGGTCGCAGTCGACCCAATTCCGCCGGCCGACCTACCGTATTATTCTGGATCACAAGCTCACCGCGGACGCGATGCTATACGCCTCGTACAACAAGGGGTTCAACTCAGGGTACTTCAATCAAGTCGCCACACGCGGCTTTACGGAGGCCGTGAATCCGGCCGTGAAGCCTGAGATCATCGACGCCTACGAGGTTGGCACCAAGACAGAATGGTTGGACCACCGGTTGCGCCTGAACGCCTCACTCTTCTGGTACGACTACAAGAACCTGCAGCAACAGGTGTATGAGGGAGCCGCGTTGGTCACGGTCAATGCGGCCGCCGCCCGCTTCAAGGGGATCGATCTTGATGTCGAAGCCCGCCCGATTGCGGCCCTCACTCTGGCAGCGGGGCTGGAGTTACTCGAGGCGAAGTTCACGACCTATCATAACGCCCCGATTTACTCCACCGGAGTTAACGGCGCACTGCTCTCGTCGCCCGGCGACGCCTCCGGTGACTACATCCCGTACGCGCCGCGCGTGGGATACAACGTGCGCGGCAGCTATGACATGCCTACGTCGATTGGTGACTTTGCGACGACAGCGACGCTTGCCTATACAGGTCCGTGGTACGCCGATCCGGGCGATTACTACGAGGAACGGGCTCATACGCTAGTGAATGTCTCCGAGACCTGGACATCTATCAACGGGCACTTCAAAGCCTCGCTGTGGGCCAAGAACCTCGGCCAGACGCATTACGACGCCGGTATCAACATGCTGGCCCCGATCGCACCGGTCGGAAACCCGGGAGCGCCGCGCACGTATGGAATTACAGTGGGCTACAAGTTCTAGTATGGCCTGTTCTGTCAAGCCTGGCGCGGGCGCTGCGACCGAGGCCGTAACGTTCCTGCTGGTTCACGGAGCGTGGCACGGCGGATGGTGTTGGCAACGCGTTGTGGATATCTTGGTAAAGCGAGGCCACACGGTACATGCACCGACCTTGTCTGGTGTCGGAGAACGATCGCATCTATCCAGCGAGCGCATCAATCTCAGTACGCACGTGCTCGACATCGTGAACGAGGTGAAATGGAAAGATCTCGACAACATCGTGCTCTGCGGCCATTCGTATGGAGGGATGGTGATCACTGGCGCCGTTGAACGGATCCACGAACGTGTGGCTTCGATCGTCTACCTGGATGCATTCATTCCCCAGAACGGCCAATCGTTGAACGACATCGCGAATGTGGCGCGGCCAGACGGCATGGTCGCACCTATCACGGCGGAGCAGTTCAATGTCAACGCCGCCAACAGGGCCTGGGTGAACGCCAAGATGACGCCCCAATCGGGCGCGTGCTTTTCGGAAAGGCTGGCTGTCACCGGTGTGCTGGACAAGGTCCCGAGGAAGGCCTATGTGAAGGCCCGCCTCGGGAGCACCCCGCATTTCACCGCCAACTACGATCGACTATCGAAAGACGGCTCGTGGCAAACCTATGAGATCGATTGCGGCCACGATGTCATGATCGACAAACCGCAGGAGCTAGCCGACATTCTCCTGAAATCCGTGTGACAGCCAAAGACGCAAGATACACGCCAGCGTTTCGAGCAGAAGCACACCCCACGTTTCTCTTACCGTCGACTGTCTGAATTCAGCGAGCGGAAATCGCTTAGGCGCGCACAGCTCGAGCGCCTGCTTTGACACATCCCAATCAAAGGCCCAGCCGATGGGCTCAAGCAACTGCAGGGCGATTTCGTGTCAGCGAAGTCCCGAAACCCGAAGCGCAGTCCCCTGGCAGTTTTCCAATCGTAAGTACACGTTCTTAGCGGCGGTCGGATCGGCGCCGGCGGCACAACCAATTGCGCCTGCAATTTTGCATCCTGGTACTAGCCGGTTTGCACCTTCATCCGCGCCGGACGCTCGCCCTTGCGACTACGCTGCTCAGTCATCGCGTACTCGGTTGCCCATGGAAGTATTCGACCGCACATTTGAGCATTATGTGCGAGTGCCCTTCGCGCTCTCCAAGACGGCTATTCCGTACATGCGAGAGCGCGGCGCCGGATGGATCGTCAACATAACCTCATCGCAGGCTTTGCCCGTGGAGCGGCCTTTTCCTGAGTATCTATCCGTGAGCGGTGATGCCGTCTACTCGGCAGCGAAGGCCGCGATCAATCGCTTGACACAAGGTTTGGCCGCAGAATTGCTTTCATACAACATT
>Ga0268264_10001966_pt1 | contig 18469 bp, 19 predicted proteins | sample KBSSwiS32_FD_190357 | JGI IMG/M metagenome (GOLD analysis project Ga0268264, IMG submission 190357) | Switchgrass rhizosphere microbial communities from Kellogg Biological Station, Michigan, USA - KBS Switchgrass S3-2 (SPAdes) (version 2) | ecosystem: Host-associated > Plants > Roots >...
GCGGACGTGCGAATCGACGTGCGTATGCGAGCTTCCCGCGAAAGTAGAGGCCGCTGACAAAGCTGAAGACTTCGCCGAGCGGTGCGCCGGCCGCACTCTGCAGTTGCCGCGCAAGGTCGAAACCTGCGTTCGGCGACAGCATCATCTGCGCGCGGATACCGCCGCAATTGGCGGGCGAGAGGAGGAACACGCGCGAAGGCGGTGACGACTCGGCAGGTCGAGCGCGTGTGCGTCGTCCCGCAGCCTTTCGAGCTGCAGCCGGCTTGCGCGCGGGCATGTCAGCGCGCGATGGAGCCGGCCGCCCAGGAAATCAGCCAACCGGCAATAAGGAACGGCACGGCAGCCAGCAGGATCACGATGGCGATCATCGCAAGCACAAATGCCCAGTCACCGAGGCTGGCAGGATGTTCCTCGTAAGCATGCCGTTCGAGCAGAGCCATATTCAACTGGTTCGCCTTCCAGCCGAAGTCGAAAAGATCGCCGACAAACGGAATGGCGCCGACAATGGCATCGACCGCTGCATTGAAAATCATGCGGCCCAATACGATCTTCGGAATGCGTACATCGCGTGCTTGCCATAAGAGCGCGACTGTGAAGAGCGGAGAGACGAGGTCACCAATCCACGGCACGAGCCCAACGATTGGGTCCAGCCCGATGCGGTACGTAGTGCCGGGCACCACAAACGCCGAATCCAGCAGCTCGGCGAGGCGCCGTAGAGCAACAAGTCTCGCCTGCTGACCCTGAGTCAGCGGTCGCAGCCGAACGTTCTGTCTTACTGCTTCAGCCCCCATCGCATCAGAACGGCACCGACCGTGAACCCGGCGCCTACCGAGGCCACGAGAAGCAAATCGCCTTCCTTCAAGCGCTTCTGCTCAACCGCATCATTCAAGGCGAGCGGGATCGTGCCGCCTGTCGTGTTGCCGAAGCGCTCGATGTTGATGACGACCTTCTCCTGCGGAATGCCGAGCTTCTCCGTGGCGGACAGAATGATGCGACGGTTGGCCTGATGGGAAACGAAGAGGTCGATTTCGCAGGGCTTGACGCCATTGCGGTCGAGAATCGCCCGGGCGGCCTCTTCGGTGTTTCGCACCGCGAATTTGAAGACCGTCGCCCCATCCTGCTTCACGTAGTGAAGACGCTGATCGACGGTTTCCAGCGACGCCGGCCGAAGGCTGCCGCCAGCGGGCATGCAGAGCGCATCGCCTCCGCTGCCATCAACGTAGTTTTCGAAATCGAGGATGCCGATACGGTCATCGTCTGACGCTTCGACGACAACCGCTCCCGCGCCATCGCCAAACAGCACGCAGGTTGTTCGATCGGTGTAGTCGATGATGCTCGACATCACGTCCGCACCGATCACCAGCGCGTGCCTGCTGCCTCCCGCCATCACCATCTGCGCCGCAGTCGTGAGCGCGTAGGTAAACCCCGAACAGGCAGCGCCGAGATCAAATCCCCACGCATGCGTCGCCCCGATTTTGTGCTGCACGAGACACGCCGTGCTTGGGAACATCATGTCCGGCGTGGTGGTGCCGACGACGATGAAGTCGATGTCCGTCGGGTCGAGACGGGCGCGGCGAATGGCCTCTCGCGCCGCTTCGGCCGCGAGGTCCGACGTTGCCACGCCCGGATCCACGATGTGCCGCTCGCGTATGCCGGTCCGCTGCAGGATCCACTCGTCCGTTGTATCGACCAGGCGTTCGAGATCGGCGTTGGTCAGCAGCTTCGGCGGCACATACGTCGCGAGGCTGGCAATGCGCGCGCGGCGCGGCGCCTGCGCGAAAGCGTCGGTTACCACAATCGGGAGTCCCTCCCGGGCGCCGTCAGCCCGAAATATTCGTAGGCGCGCGCCGTGGCGACACGGCCGCGCGGCGTGCGATCGAGAAAGCCGGCCTGAATCAGAAACGGCTCGTAAATATCCTCGATGGCATCTTTTTCCTCGTTGATGGCAGCCGCGATGCTGTTGACACCGACGGGCCCGCCACTGAACTTGTCGATGATCGTCCGCAGCAGCTTGCGATCGACTTCATCGAAGCCGTGGTCGTCCACCTCGAGCAGCTTCAAGGCGGCGCGCGCGACCTCACTGGTGATTGTGCCGTCGGCGCGGACCTGCGCATAGTCGCGCACACGCCGCAGCAGCCGGTTCGCTATGCGCGGGGTGCCGCGTGAGCGCCTCGCAATCTCCGATGTGGCGTCGCCGTCAATCGGAACGCCCAGAATCCGGGCCGACCGCCGCACGATTTCCTCGATGTCGCCGTCGGTGTAAAAGTCGAGGCGGTGCACGATGCCGAAGCGCGCACGCAGGGGAGCCGTCAGCAACCCGGCACGGGTCGTCGCGCCAATGAGCGTGAACCTCTGCACCGGTACCTTCACCGAGCGGGCACTCGGTCCCTGCCCGATCACGATGTCCAGCTCGTAGTCCTCCATGGCGGGGTAGAGGATTTCCTCAATCGCCGGCGCCAAACGATGGATCTCGTCGATGAACAGCACCTCATGCTCTTGAAGATTGGTGAGCATCGCCGCGAGGTCGCCTGGCTTTTCGATCACCGGGCCGGCCGTCGCCCGAACCGGTACACCGAGTTCATTGCCGATGACGTAGGCCAGTGTCGTCTTCCCAAGCCCGGGCGGACCGTAGAGCAGCACGTGATCGAGCGCTTCCTTGCGGCCGCGCGCCGCCGCAATCGACACGTGAAGGTTGTCGCGGACCCGATCCTGTCCGATGTACTCGTCGAGCGATCGCGGCCGCAGTCCCGCTTCGTATTGCGCGTCGTCTTCGACGCGACCAGCGGTGATCAGCCGGTCGCCGCTCGATACCGCGCCGCGTGACGCTGAAGCGCTCAAGGGGTCGTTCATCGCATCAATTCCCGGAGGGCGCCCTTCAACGCGTCCTCGAACTTCGCGCTGCCATCGCGCGCATGCACCGCGTCCACTGCTTTCTCAGCCAGCGGCCGATGATAGCCCAGGTTCTGGAGCGCGGAGACGAGGTCGTCGCGTACGTGATCAATCTGCGGGCGTGCGGCGCCACCCGTCGTGGCGGACGGCACGACATCGGCAAGGCGATCTTTCAGTTCGAGCACGATGCGCTCGGCGGTTTTTTTGCCGATGCCTGGAATTCGTGTCAGCCGCGCGACGTCGGCGCGCTGAATCGACGAGACGAGTTCATCGGTGTCGATGCCGGACAGCACCGCAACCGCGAGCTTCGGACCGATGCCACTGATCGCAATGAGTCGCTCGAACAGCTGCTGCTCGAGCGTCGTCAGGAATCCGTACAGCTGTAATGCATCCTCACGCACGTGCGTGTGGACATGGAGGGCAATCTCCGTTCCGGGCTCGCCGACGTCGTAGTACGTCGAGAGCGGTACGTACAGTTCGTAGCCGACACCGTTCACATCGATCACGATTCGGTTTGGATGTTTGTCGAGGACGCGGCCTCGGAGGAATGCGATCATCCCTGGGCAGGTGGACGGTATTGACGCCAGCTCTTCGGCCGGCTGAAGCCAGCCCGAACGTCCGTGTACGTAGGCGACGCCTTCAGGCGGCCCGGGGGCATCGAATGCAAATGGCAGATCGCCACCGCTAAGGCATCCGCCGCATCGTGCGGGCTCGGCGCAGCCTTGAGACCGAGCAGCAGTTTCACCATCTGGCCGACCTGCTGTTTCTCCGCGCGGCCGTAGCCGACAACGGCACGCTTGATCTCAGCCGGCGTGTACTCGACGACATCGCAGCCGGCTTCGACCGCGGCGAGCATCGCGACGCCTCGTGCGTGTCCGAGCTTGAGCGCACTACGGACGTTCGCGGCATGAAACAGATTTTCAATGGCGACACAATCGGGACGGTAGGACGCCAGCAGGGCCGAAAGCTCGGAATGGATTCGCGCCAGGCGATTGGGAAATGTGTCGCGCGGCGGCGCCGCGACGGCGCCACACGCGAGTAGCACGTGCCGGCGTCCATCCGACTCCACGCAACCGTAGCCGGTGCGCTCGGAGCCGGGATCGATGCCGAAAATTCTCACGCCAGGGAGGCCTCGATCTCCTTCTCCTCGATGTCGAAGTTCGCCCAGACGTGCTGAACGTCGTCGTGATCCTCGATGACTTCCATCAGCTTCAACATCTGCTGCGCTTCCTTGCCCGTCAGCTTGACGTAGTTCTGGGGAATCATCGCCACTTCGGCGCTGGCCGGCTCGACGCCGAGTTTCTTCACGGCGTCGCGCACCTTTTCGAAGTTTTCAGGGGTGCAAACGACTTCCCAGCCGCTTTCGTCGTCGTTGACGTCGTCGGCGCCCGCATCGAGCGCGGCGTCGAGCAACCTCTCCTCGTCTATCTTTCCCTTCTCGATGACGATTTGCCCCTTCCGATGGAACATCCACGCCACGCTGTTTTCAGCGGCGAGGTTGCCGGCATGCTTGGCAAGCAGGTGGCGAATTTCACCGACCGTCCGGTTCTTGTTGTCCGTGAGCGTTTCGATCATCAAAGCCACACCACCAGGGCCATAGCCTTCGTAGGTGACGTCCTCATAGGAGACGCCGGGCTCTTCTCCGGTGCCTCGGCGAATGGCGCGGTCGATGTTTTCGCGCGGCATGTTCTGCGCCTTCGCCTCTGCGACGATCGTTCGAAGCCGCGGATTCATGTTGACGTCGCCGCCGCCGCTCCTAGCGGCCACGGTCAGTTCCTTGATGATGCGGGTAAAAATCTTGCCGCGCTTGGCGTCTGCGGCACCCTTCTTATGCTTGATTGTGTGCCACTTGGAATGGCCAGACATGCGGAAACTCCTGAAAACACAAGGGAAAAACGACCGCTGATTTTAGCACCGCCGCGCAAGGATCATCCAGACATCGGCACGCGGATCCCACGGCCCGCCGCGATAATCCCCCAGTAGCGCCGAGATCTCAAAACCCGCCTTCTCGAGGCGCCGCGTCATTTGCGGCACCGACAGCGTCCGGAAGGTCAACGAGAACGTATGGGTGCGCCGATGTGCTCCCCGGCGTTCGATGAACTGCTGATCGAAGATGGTCATACGGCGGACGCGATCCTGCCGAACGGTTTCAACCAGCGTCAGATGTGACCCTCGACGGCCGCCCCGCCATCCCGACAGGCTCACACGCTTTCTGTATTCGTTCCACGACGGGAGATCGGCAACGAGCTCGATTCCGAACGTCGCCCGCGGCTTCAAAACGCGTGCGACGGCATCGAGGGTGGCGGCGAGATCGCGTTCGCGCAGGAGCGATTGCAGCACCCCGTATGGCGCCATCACCAGTGGAAACGTTGACGATGGGAAAGGAAGCGCCCGGATGTCGCCGCGAATCAGATGGACACGGGAGAGCAAACGTCCGCGCCGGATGCGCTTGCGCGCACGCGAGAGCATCGCCTCGGACCGATCAACACCCACTATAGACACGCCTGCCCGCGCGAGTGGAATCGAGATGCGCCCAGTACCGCATCCCAGTTCCAACACGGGGCCTTCGGATTGAAGCGCCAGCGTTCGCCAGAATGGGACGTCGCGGCGACCAAGTGTCCGTGCATTCTCCCAGTCATAGAAGGGCGCGTAGTCGTCCCAGCCTTCGTAGCCCTCGCTCAAGGCACCCTAATCAGAGATGGCGAGCTCGCCGGGAACAATCGGCCGCGTACGAGGCAAGAGACCAAGTCGTGACATGTATCCGACGGCACCCAGGATCGCCACGAAGACAATCAGCTTCGCGGCATCCGCAATCGGTGTCTCGGGCAAAATTTTCCACAGGATCCAGAGGACTGGCTGCGCCACGGCAACAGCCCAGACTGAACCATAGAAATAACGGCGCTCATGACCCTCGCCCTGCGTTGACGGTTTCACGCGGGGTAGCCACCCAAATGCCCCGAGCAGCCACATCGTTCCTGCAATTGGAAAATAGGCGACGGCGTAGAACTGCTTCAGTCGCCACATGCCGCTGATCACCGCCCATGCTAGCCCGGCCATATTCAGAACAGCGAAGGCGACGACCTCGCCCCAGGCGGTCGTGTAACAGACGCGTCGATACAGCGGGTTCGGTCGATCTTCAGTGAACCGGATGATATACGGACGCGGCTCGCACCCGGGAAGGCGACCGCGAAGCCCGGCGATTGCCGTTCCCACCAACACGATCGCCAGCCACACGGTCAACTGCCGATCGAATCCGCGCTCGATCAAATCGAAGGTCAGAGGACCTGGCGCGATGAAGAATACAAAGATCCAGATCGGCCAGTGATTGAACCGGTAATACAGCTTGTTTCGGTGACGTATGTGCCGTTCGGTGTCGCGCTCGATGAAAAGCGCCGAGGTGTGCGCCATGAAGTTACCTACGATACAACATGCACTCGACCGCCTTCGACGGTGAGCGCGCGATGCGCACACGCGCGCGCAAACTCGGCGTCGTGTGTGGCGATGATGATGGTGCGACCCTCCTCGGCGAGTTGACGAAGCGTCGCGGCCAGATCGCCGCGTCTGGCGGCATCGAGCGAGGCCGTCGGTTCATCCATCAGAAGGATGTGCGGCTCGATCGCCAGGGCGCGGGCGATCGCCACGCGCTGCGCCTCACCGCCAGACAGCTCGTGCGGCATCGCCAGTGCGCGATCGCCGACCCCAAGCGATGCAAGCAGTTCCTGTGCACGCTGCTCCGCGGCCGCACGAGGTTGTTTCAAGACGTGCACGGGCGCAAGCCATACATTCCTGTGGGCGCTCATGTTTGCGAAGAGATGATGGAACTGGAAGACCATCCCGACCGGCCGCGGAATCGATACCGTTCCCGACTCGATCGGCTCCAGGCCGGCTATTGCCCGAAGGATGGTCGTCTTGCCCGCACCCGATGCTCCCATCAATGCCACGATCTCACCCGCCGCGGCGGCGAAGGTGGCATCGGCGACGATGACGCGTCCGCTCCGGCGGACTTCCATTGCGCGGACATCAATGACGCTCATCCTTGTCGCCATCCACGCTCGATCCGCCGCGCCAACCTGGCAAGAGGGAGCGACATCGCCAGGTAGATTGCCGCGCACATCATCCCCGGAATGACCCAACTGCCGATATTGGCCGCGAAGATTGAGGTCTCTTTGGTGAGTTCGACGACCGTAATCACCGACACCAGCGAGCTGTCCTTCAGCAACGCGACGAAGTCGTTCGTCATCGGCGCGAGCGCGAGCCGGAAGGCTTGCGGTGCGCGCACGAGAAAAAATGTCTGCCGTTCGGTGAACCCGAGCGTCCGCGCGGCATCGAGCTGGCCCGGCGGCACGGCTTCGAGCGCACCTCTATAGATCTCGCTTTCATACGCGGCGTAGTTCAGTCCGAGGCCGAGAAGCGCCGCGAGAAATGCGGGAAGCTGAACGACAGCGGCAAGCCCGAAGTACAGCACGAACAACTGCAGCAGGAGCGGCGTGCCGCGAATGACTTCGACGTAACCAGTCAGGACAACGCGGAGCACCCCCGTCCCGTAAATACGACCGCTGGCAATCAGCGCGCCGGTGACGACGGCCAGCGCCATCGAGAGGCAGGAGAGCGCGACCGTGATGACCGCCGCTCTCAACAACGCAGGGAGGTACCGTCGCGCAGCCTCCCACGTGTTTGGAGCTGACAACGTCCGCATCGCTTCCGGCGTCATCGTTGTGGCGTCCGGAGCGGTCGTCGAGCTCACGAGGCTCGATGGTGAAACGGGATATGGAGAGGTGTCTGCAAGGACGCGGGCGTACAGCCGCGGCTGATCGTCATTCCAGACATTCCAGCGTCTGAAGATGCGCTCGAGACGGCCGTCACGCATGGCGTCTCGAAGAATCGCGTTCATCCGATCGCGCAAGGCGCTCTGCTCCGCGGACAGGATGCCGACGTAATGTCCCACGGCGAGGATTGCTGGCTGGTTCGTCAGCCCGCTGTTCCGCCGCACACCCCGTTGCGCGAGAATCGCGTCGAGTACGACCGCGTCGACCCGTCCCAGCACCAAGTCACTGTACGGATGCACATCGTCTTCGTACGTCACCGGAACAATGCCGTCACGACCTTCCGCGTCGACGAGCAGGTCGTAGGCGAGGGTTGCTCCAAGGGTTGCGACGCGATGGCCGCGCAGATCCGCAAGTGACCGGTACCGGTCCTTGTCCGACGAGCGGACCGTGAGCACTTCCCGAAATTCATAATAGGGGACCGTTACAGCCAGGCGCGCACGGCGAGCTGGTGTGTCCTCGATGCCGCTGAGCCCGACCTCGAAGTCACCGCGCGATGCGGCCGCATCGATGCTCGTGAACCCGACCTGAACGAAGCGCGGAGTGCGTCCCAGGCCCGACGCCAGGAGTTGCGCGATCTCAACATCGAAGCCGACGACGCGCGTTGGGTCGGTGGCATCGGCTTCGACGTACGGTGCGCCACCTTCGGCATCGCCGCCCCATCGCAGCTCCGGCTGATTCTGCGAGCTCAACGGGACTGGTACGAGCGTGAGACACACGACGAGCCCGAACGCAAACGCGCGCATCGACATCACTGGGCGGAGATTAGGTTACAGGGATTCTGTTTCCGGGTCAGTTATAGCGGGTCGAATCGGATGGCCGTCAGCTTTGGAGTGGCTAGAACCGCGTGCACCCGCGCAACAAGGCCGTCGGACACTTCGATAGCGAGCACGAAGCGACTCGCCCAGCGGGGCCTCCCTTTGGCGTGCCCCAATGCCGCAGGAAGGCCGTTTATCATCCGGAACGAGAAATTCACTGGTCCGCTGCGCTCGGTAAATCGCGCGAGCAGCCTCGCGACAGTCTCGCAGCCGAACACGGTGCCTGCAGGAGCCACGAATTCGCCGCCGCTATCGAAGAGCGCGCGGGCATCCGACGCCAGCGTCTTCTCGAGCGCGGGAAGGTTGTATTCCTGCAGATGCGACAGGAACTCGTGGAGGACGACAGCGACGCCGGCCTGAATATCTGTCGTCGGTGGCACTTGGGCAGCATCGTACTGCTGCATCTTCCGACGAGCGCTCTGCAATGCTGTTTTCCCCGTCGCGGAGGTGAGCTCGAGCGCCGCTGCGGCATCGTGGACCGGAAATCCGAGCGCGTCGCACAGAATCAACACGATGCGTTCGCGTGCGTCGAGCGTTTCGAGTGCAAGCAGAAACGCCATCGATCCGCTTTCGGCACCGTCATAACGGGGACTGCCGGTGGCGTCGAGCCGTGGGCCTGGCGAGGCCGCATTTCCCGTTTCGATCGGCGCAGGCAGCCAGCAACCGACATACTGGCGACGCTTCCTCTGGCGCAACGTTTCGAGTGCGATCTTTGCCGCGCCGCTCGTGAGGAACCGGTGTGCGTCCGATTCATGGTTTGCAAGTAGTCGATCGGCTGCACGTGGAAAGCATTCGCGCAACACGGTGTCGGCGTCGGCAATCGTGCCCGTCGCTCGATACCCGAACTCCCACATGAATCGTCGATAACGGCTGAGGGCATCCGCCGCGACGTCGTAGTAGAGCATTGTCGAGTAACGAGCATTGTGCGTGTCCGCGTCAGGAATCGCAGTCCGCGTCCGTCCTACACGCCGCCCTTTCGACGTTCCAGTTCCTCGAGCGTCCGCGGCCAGTCGTCCCGCAACAGCCGCGACAGCGATCGGTCCGCCAGCAGACGTCCGCCCGTCTGGCAGTTCGCGCAATAGTTCGCCTCATTGGCGGCGTAGACCACACGTTGCACCGGCGCGCCGCAATCAGGACAGGGTTGTCGGTAACGGCCGTGAACGGCCATCCCCTTGCGAAATGCAGTTACTTTCTCGGGGAACTCCGCGCCCGCTTCGCGCTGCAACCGCTCGATCCACTGTGACAGCGTCAACCGCGTCGCTTCATACAGCCGGCGTATTTCGTCATCGGCCATGCCCCCTGTTTGTTTGAAGGGTGACAGACGTGCGGCGTGAAGAATCTCGTCGGAGTACGCATTGCCAATGCCGCTGAACAGATGTGGATCGGTCAGCGCACGCTTGAGCGTGTGATTGCCGCGTCGGAGCGTTTGCTCGAAGGCGGTGAGATCGGCATTCATCACCTCGAGCCCGCCCGGCTCGTGCTGGGCGAGGGCGGCTTCTCCCTGGACGACATACAGCGATGCCTGCCGTTTGGAACCCGCCTCGGTGAGGATCAGGGTTCCATTCTCGAAATCGAGTGCGAGGAGGCCGACTTTGCCGGGGATTGTGGCGCCGGGCGGTTTCCATCGAAATCGCCCCGCGATCATCAGGTGGAATACGAGAAAGAGTTGACCATCGGCTTCAACGACCACGCGTTTGCCCAGCCGCCGCAAGCCGACCACCTGGCGCCCTTCAACGGCGGACAAGGGCGGATCCACGGAACGCAGCAGAAATGGATTGGCAAGCCGTACACCGCTAACACGCCGCCCGACGATGCGCGGCTCCAGTGCGCGAAGGTACAGAAGAATGTCTGGCAGTTCGGGCACTGTTTCTTGTTACCTTTATGCGTCGACTGTGGTTCGCCGCTTTCTTCTCATTCTCGTCGGCGTTCTGCTCGTTGTCGGAGCGGGGCTGGTCATCGCGTTCTACCAGTTCATGAGCGGCGACGGCGTGCGCCTGGCGCTCGAGCGTCAGGGGACCAGCTGGCTTGGCCAACCCGTCAGGATTGGCGCAGCGAGCGCGCGCATCTTTCCACGGCCCGGTCTCACATTGCACGACGTCCGCGCAGGCGATCCGGTTCGCCTCATGCTCTCTGATCTGCAGATTTCAACGGGACTCAAGCCGCTCTGGTCCCGGCGCATCGTGGACGCCGAGGTTGCTGTTTCGAACAGCCACATCGACCTGCCGCTTGCATTCACATTGCCAGAACCGGCGTCGGCAGGGCCGACACAGGGTGCCGGCGTGCAGCTCGAATCGATCCGCACGATTTCGTTGCGCAACATCACCAGCGCCAGCAGGGGCCGCGAAATCACGATCTCCGCGGACGCATCGCTGTCGCAGGGTAACCTGAGCTTGCAGCGGCTCACCGCAGCATCTGGCGCGACGACCCTCGACGCGCGCGGCAACATCCGCCTTGCTCCACGCCTCGACGCGGACGTTCAGGTAAGCGCCGCGCACGTCGACGTTGACGATCTGATCGCGCTCGCAGACGCCTTTGCGCCGCGGACGCCGCGTCGCGGTCCGACAACCGCCGCGCTCCTCCCGGGACGCATCGTTGCGCGCGTGACGGCCGAAACAGCCCGCGCCAGCGGCGTGGACGTGCGCCAGTTCGTCTCGACACTCGTGGCTCAAGGAAACCGGATCACGTTGTCACCGGTGAGTTTCCAGTTGTTCGGCGGCACGTATCGGGGCGTACTGGATATCGATTCAGATGTGAGCGCGCTGCGCGCGACGGTCAGGACGCAAATCAACGACCTGGATGTGGCGCAGTTGGCCGCGTTTGGCGGCTCGGCCGACACGATCACCGGCCGGCTGTCGGGCAGCGGCACGTTCAACGGGAAAGGCGCGACGTTGGCGGATGCCATTGCCGCGGCGACCGGAGAAGGACAAGCCACGATCGCGGCCGGCTCTTTGAAACGCCTGGGCCTGGTGCGCACCGTCGTGTTGTTCTTTGGCCGGCCTGCACCAGACGCAGGCGCCTCGACCGACACGTTCGATCGGATCGACGCACGGTTCGCCGTCGTCAATCAGGTGGTCGCCGCGTCGGCGTTGTCGCTGCACTCAGCCGATGTCGATCTCGTCGGTCAGGGAACACTCACCATTCCCACCAAGGCGATGGACGGACATGTGGACCTATCGTTGTCGGAGGCGCTTTCGGCACAGGCGGGAACCGACCTCGCGCGTTATACGCGCGAGGGGAACCGGATTGTGCTGCCGGCGGTCATCGGCGGCACGCTGACGTCGCCACGCGTCACCATCGACGCCGGCGCTGCCGCGAAACGTGGGTTGCGCAACGAGGTGCAGCGCCGGCTGAAGGATATTCTCGGCACGATCGTGCCAGCGCCGCCCGACTAAACGATGTGCGTACGAATACGATGATTCAGCACATGCAGCTCGGTGCGAATCACTCTCAGCTTCGCCGAGTCGTGAGCCTCGAGCGCTTTGCCCCGTTCGGCGCGCAACATTTTCATCCGTGTCTTGATCTGTGATTTGTCGAAGCCCGCTTCGGCGTGGTGATGGGTGTGTTCGATGCCAAGCGCTTTGCACAGCGCTGGCAACAGATGCTCCTTATTCATTTGCGTATAGCCGTGTACGGCTTCGTGCGTGAGGCCCTTCGCCATGTCGCGGAGCTCCGCGACGGTTTTCTTTTTCAGATCCTCGTAGGTCGTTGCCATTGCTGTCCTGCTGGAATCTGAGCGCCTCGAATCCGGTGCGGAGGGGGAAGTCTAGCGCATGAAACCATCGGCGAGCGGACCTCGTATCGGTTCATCAGAGTGGAGATTGAGATGACTGGATCTGAAGGCAACCCCCCAAGACGGCGCCTTGTTCGGCGGCCTGCCGACGGCAAGATCGGCGGTGTCTGCGCTGGGTTGGCTGATTACTTCAATACGGATGTGGCGCTCGTTCGAGCCGCGTGGGTGGTGTTGTCGATTTGGCCCGGTGCGATTGTGCTCGGCGTTATCGCCTATTTGGCTGCATGGCTGCTGATGCCCCGAGCGGAGTCGGTTGACGGCGCGTCAGCGGCGCCACAGCCGCGCTTGGTGCGTTCGCACACCGACCGACGAATCGCCGGCATCTGCGGCGGCCTCGCCGAATACTTCGACGTGGACCCGACGATTGTTCGCGTCACATGGGTGATTCTCTCCATCATCGCCGGCGCCGTCGTGTTTGGCGTCGTGGCCTATCTCGTCGCCTGGTTCATCATCCCACCGGCACCCGCGGCCGCCTGGCAGGCTACGCCGTCGACGACCTGAGCGCGTAGGATCGCGGGCGATGAGCCCACCGGCCGCGCATGTGCTGGCTACGCTTGTTGTGGCCGCGCATGTCTTGTTTGTCGCGTTCGTCGTTATTGGCGGACTACTTGTATTTCGATGGCGGAAGCTGTTGTACCTGCATCTCGCCGCGGTCGTCTGGGCCGTCTACGTCGAGTGGTCAGGCGCCATCTGTCCGCTGACACCGCTCGAGAACACCTTGAGAGCAGCGGCGGGACTCGAGGCGTATGCCGGCGATTTCGTCGCTGAGTACGTATTTCCGGTGCTCTATCCTGACGGTCTCACCCGTGGTGCCCAGCTCGTCATCGGTGTCGCCGTCGTCGTTGTGAACGGTTGCATTTACGCGATGCTGCTGCGCCACCACAGATCGAATACATTCGCATCATGAAGACGCATCAACTCGGCCATGGCGGTCCCACAATTTCCGAGATGGGCCTCGGCTGCATGGGGATGTCAGAGTTCTATGGTGAGCACGACGATGCGGCGTCGATCGCGACGATCCATCGTGCATTGGACCTCGGGATCAATTTCCTGGACACGGCGGATGCGTACGGGCCGTTCACGAACGAACGTCTCGTCGGCCGAGCCATTCGCGATCGACGCAGCCAAGTCGTAGTCGCGACGAAGTTCGGCAACGTTCGGAACGAAGACGGCTCGTGGCTGGGAATCAACGGGGCCCCGGAATACGTCCGACGTGCGTGTGACGCGTCGCTGCAGCGGCTCGGCATCGACACCATCGACGTGTATTACCAGCATCGCGTCGACGCAACTGTTCCGATCGAGGAGACGGTCGGCGCGATGGCGGAGCTGAAGAACGCGGGGAAGATCCGCTTCCTCGGCTTGTCCGAAGCGAGCGAAGGAACCATCCGCCGAGCGCATGCGGTCCACCCAATTACCGCGCTGCAGACGGAGTATTCGCTGTGGTCACGGGAGCCGGAAGAGAGGCTGCTCGCCGTCTGTCGCGAGCTTGGGATCGGCTTTGTGGCCTACAGCCCGCTGGGGCGAGGGTTCCTCACGGGACGGTTCAAGACGCTGGATGATCTCGCCGCGAACGACTGGCGTCGCAACAACCCGCGTTTTCAGGCGGATAACTTCCGGAAGAATCTCGAGATCGTTGGACGTGTCAAGCGCGTCGCTGCGCGAAAACGCTGCACGCCGGCGCAGCTCGCGCTTGCGTGGGTGCTCGCGCAGGGCGAGGACGTGGTCCCGATTCCCGGAACGAAAGAGCGTGAGCGGCTCGAAGAGAATGCGGCCGCCGCAGACATCCACTTCAGCGCTGAGGAGCTGAGCGAAATCGATGCGGTTCTACCACGAGGAATCGCCGCCGGCACCCGCTACCCAGAGGCCGGCATGCGTGCCGTGAACAGGTGACGGTTCCGCAAGTCCAGGCAATCGTGCGCAGTGCGCGTTCGATAAAGGGACAGCCGTGTCCTGTTCTGTCCTGTCGCGTGAGACACGCGCGCGTGGGAATCCTCTAAGAAAAACAACGACTCGTAACCTGGCGGTGCAACTGCGGCGACGGCCTGTGCCGGAACGGAACACCGCCGCACCTTACGCGTCCTCTATAGGCGCGTTTAAGGCCTCGCATAGCAAGGTGTTACGGAGATCCGCAGATCTGGTCACGGCCTTGCTCCGAAAATGCCCCAAATCGCCGTGTCGAACTTTGCTTCTGCCCCCTTCGCGTCGTCTGTTCATCGATGGTTAGCCGTGGTCTTCGCGGCGGCGGCGCTGGGTGTCGCCGCAATTCTCGCGTGGGCCCAATGGCCTGAACCAAACCGCGTCCTCGATCTCCCGGTTCTGATGACAGCGGCGCTCGGCGCCTCCTTCATGGCGCTGCAACGACCGGTGACGAAGACCGTCATGCAGCCGTCGTTCGTGATCGAATTCGCGTCGCTGCTGCTGCTTGGTCCAAACGCGGCCACGCTCCTGGCGATCGTTGGGATCCTGATGCAACGCCTCATGAACGCGCGCCTGCCCCTCAGTGTCATGCTGATGCGCATGGCCGGCGCGACATTGGCGCTGCAGAGCACCGGTCTCGTGCATCAGTTGCTTGGAGGATCAACCGGCGACTTTGCGTGGCCCGGTCAGGTTCTGCCGATCGGCGCCGCGACGTTGACGTACTGCCTTGTCGTCGGATTCCTCGGACAGATCGTGGAACCCTTTGTCTGCAAGCTGCCGGTCAGCTCGTCGTGGTGGAGAGAAATTCTGTCAGGCGTTCAAACGCACGTCGTCGGGGTTGCCGTGGCAGTCGGATGCGGGGAGTTGATCGACCATCGCGCGTGGGAGCTTCTGCTCGTCACGACTGTCCCGATGTTCTTCGCATGTCGCATGTACAAGGCGCATGTCGATGCGTTTTCCGAGGAGGAACGTCGCCGTAACGTCGTCGACACGCTCGATCACGGCATCTGCGTTCTCGACGATGATGGGCACATTACGGTCTGGAGTGACGCGGCGGAGCGCATTCTAGAGTGTCCACGCGAACGGGCGATTGGCAAGTTGCTCACCGGCGCGGTTCGAGCGCTCGAGAAGACCGAGTTGCCGAGAGTCATCGCTGAGGCGCAGAGCACGCAGACGGTGAGAATCGTTCGGGATGTGATTCTCCGCACCGACAACCCACGAACGCTCGAAGTTAAAGTCATTCCGACATCCGGCGGCGTCACCATGCTGTGGCAGGACGTCACCCTCCGTGCGCAGGCCGAGCGATTACTCAAGCGAAACGAAGAACGGCTCGCTCTCGCGGCCGAAGGCGCGAACGACGGATTGTGGGAATGGGACCTTCGCACGCAGGAGTTCTACTTGTCGAGCCGGTGGCTGTCGATGATCGGTTTGCCGGGGCCGGCGCGCATCGGCCGACCGGACGAGTGGACGAGTCGCGTGCATGAGGCCGACAGAGCGTCGCTGAAGGAAGCCCTCGAGCTTCATCTGTCTGGAAAACAGGAATACCTGTCGCACGAGCACAGGATCCTTCACGAGAACGGCACCTTTCGCCGCTTCCTTTTGCGCGGTGTCGCCGTGCGCGGTGCTGGGCGGCGGCCTGTCCGGATCGCCGGATCGCTGACAGATACGACAGAGCAGGCGATTGCCCGGGAGCGCCTGAGGACCGCAGGATTCCTCGATCCGCTGACCGGGCTCTCCAATCGTTCGATGTTCGTCGAAGGCCTCGGCCGTCGACTCGCGGAATTCAAGCAGCGGCCGCGATCGCGGTTCGCCGTGCTGTACCTCGATCTCGACAGGTTCAAGATCGTCAACGACAGCCTCGGACATCTGGTCGGCGACGAGCTGCTGACCGCGGTATCTCGCCGGTTGGAATCGTGCCTTCGACGAGGGGACACCCTGGCGAGGCTCGGCGGCGACGAATTCGCGATCCTGCTGAACGAGCTCGCCGAGCCGCAACAGGCAAACGCGATCGCGTTTCGGATTCAGGAGGCGCTCAGCGCGCCGTTCTCGATTGGCGGCCGCGAAGTGTTTACCTCGGCCAGCATTGGCATCGCGTTCGGCCTCGCTGAATATGCAGATCCTGAAGCGATCATGCGCGACGCGGACATCGCGATGTATCACGCGAAATCGCGCGGCAAGGCCCGGCACGAGATATTCGACGCGGACATGCACGCTCGTGCCCAGGATCGCCTCGGCCTAGAGAGCGATCTCCGGCGTGCCGTCCAGCACAACGACTTCGAACTTCATTACCAGCCCATCGTGTCGCTCGCCTCGGGAATGTGTGTCGGATTCGAATCGCTGATCCGCTGGACGAGGGATGGTTCGCCCGTGTCGCCCGTCACCTTCATCCCCATTGCGGAGGAGCTGGGGCTCATCGAGCCAATCGGCACATGGGCGCTGGTAGAGGCATGCAAGACCTTCGCGGAGTGGCGCCGGCGATACACCGATGTGGAGTTGGAATGCATCACCGTCAACGTGTCCAGCCGTCAGTTGATGCAGCAGAACTTCCTCATGCTTGTGGAGCAGGCCGTCCATGAAGCGCGACTTCAGCCGTGTGAACTCCGGCTCGAAATCACCGAAACGGCCCTCATGGACAACCCCGCGGCGGCCGCGCGGCTGCTGCAGGAGCTTCGCGAGTTCGGCGTCAAGATCTATCTGGACGACTTTGGCACCGGCTTCTCGTCGCTGAGCCACCTGCACAAGCTGCCGGTGGATGCGCTCAAGATTGATCGGTCGTTCGTCAAGAGCCTGCTTCTGCCGCAGCGGCCCGCGATCGTCGAAAGCATTCTCGCGCTCGGCCGTACGATGAACACCAGCGTCGTCGCGGAAGGGATCGAGAGCGAGGTGCAGTGGCGGGAACTGGAGCGCCTTGGGTGCACGCGCGCCCAGGGTTACCTCTTCTCGCGTCCCGTTTCGGCGACAGCGGCGGAGAAGATTCTCGCGGCACGCGAGCCGCTCGGGCCCAAACGACGGGAGCCACCCGTCAAATCCGAGAGTCCCTGGTCTGGACTGGGGACGCCATTTGAATGGCCGGAGGTCACTGCCGTATCGAGCGACGCACGACCCGTGATGCGCTAACGAGCAGCCTCTTTCAGCGTCGCGGTGTGAACAGCGACGGTGTCCTCGACACGGCGAGCATACCCGCCGGCAAGGACAATCACCATGGGTAACCGGTTCCTGCGCGCCTGATCGATGACGATCCGATCGCGCGCGCGCAGACCATCGAGGGTCAGACTTAGTCCACCGAGCTGATCCTGTTCGTACGGATCCGCCCCCGCCAGATAGAAGAGGCATTCCGGATTCGACGCCATCACAGCAGGCAGCGCCTCCTCAAGCTGCCGGTGGTAATCCGCATCGCCGATCCCGTCCATGAGACCGATGTCGAGAGACCCTCTGGGCTTCCACATCGGGTAGTTGTATTGCTGGTGCATCGAGAAGGTGAACACGTTCGAGTCGGACTCGAAGATGAACGCGGTGCCGTTACCGTGGTGGACATCGAGATCGATGACCGCCGTGCGTTGAACACCATCGCGCTGAAGCACGCGAATCGCGACCGCGACGTCGTTGAAGGGACAGAACCCCTCGCCATGATTTGGAAACGCGTGATGAAGACCGCCGCCGATGTGCCCGACGATGCCGCCGTGGTCCACCGCGAGGCGCGCGGCCTCAATCGTCCCGCCGACCATCACGCGGAAACCTTCTACCATCTCTGGCGACCACGGCAGCTCGAGCTGCGCGATGTCGTCGGGCGTCAGCGTACCGTCGCGAATTTTCGTAAGGTACTCGCGCGTATGCACGAGCGCGAGCTCGTCCCAGGCGGCGGCGTTCGGTTCGATCACGTCCGGCTGCGCGATCACGCCGTCCTCGACGAGCCGCGCATGCACGAGCTGATACTTGCGTGTGGGGAAGACGTGGAGCCCGATATCGATGTGATAACGAGGCGAGTAGAGGACGTTCATCTCATGCGATTTGTGATTTGTGATTGAGAAAACCACTAACCCCAAATCACAGATCACGAATCAGCAATCACAAATACAAAAGCCCGCTCCGTATTGACGAAGCGGGCTTCTGTGTAATTACTCCCGGCAGCGACCTACTCTCCCACACACCTGCGCATGCAGTACCATCGGCGGTGGCAGGCTTAACTTCCGTGTTCGGAATGGGAACGGGTGTGACCCTGCCCCTATGACCAC
>Ga0268264_10001968_pt1 | contig 18457 bp, 9 predicted proteins | sample KBSSwiS32_FD_190357 | JGI IMG/M metagenome (GOLD analysis project Ga0268264, IMG submission 190357) | Switchgrass rhizosphere microbial communities from Kellogg Biological Station, Michigan, USA - KBS Switchgrass S3-2 (SPAdes) (version 2) | ecosystem: Host-associated > Plants > Roots >...
GCGGCCCGAGTCCGGGTCCCGCGCGCGCATCGTCAGGATGCCTTCCACGTTCACGTCGAACGTGATCTCCACCTGCACCTGCCCGGCCCGGTCCGGCCGGATCCCGGAGAACGTGAAGTTCCCCAGAAGCTCATTGCGCTCCACCATCTCGGCGTCGCCCTGGTAGATGCGCATCGCCAGCTCCGTCTGGTTGTCGAAGCTGGTCGTCGCCAGGATCTGCTTGGCGTTGGGGATCGCCGCGTTCCTGGGGAACACCACGTGGAACGACCCTCCCGCCTTCTCCAGCCCGATCGCCATCGGGATCACGTCCAGCAGCTGGATCCGGAGGTTGGTGTCGTCCTCCAGCGAGTGGGCGTACAGCGCCGCCCCGATCGCCACCGCCTCGTCCGGGTGGACGTTCTTGTTCGGCGCCTTGCCGAAGAACTTCTGCAGCCGCTCCTGGACGATGGGCATGCGCGTCTGCCCGCCCACCAGGATCACCTCGTCGATCTGCGAGGTGGCCACCCCGGAGTCCACCAGCACCTTCGCCACCATCTGCAGCGTCCGGTCCACCAGGTGCGCGGTGAGCTGCTCCAGCAGCTTCCGGTTGAACTTCATCTCGATGTTCAGCGGCTGGCCCTGCGCCGTCATGGTGATGAACGGGATGTTGAAGGGGACCTCCTCGCGCGCCGACAGGTCGCACTTGGTCCGCTCCGCCAGGTCCTTGATCCGCTGCATCGCCACCGGGTCGCTGGAGAGGTCGATCCCCGTCTTCGACGCGAAGTCCTTGAGGACGTGGTGGATCATCGCGTTGTCGAAGTCGATGCCGCCCAGGAAGATGTCGCCGCCGGTCGCCTTCACCTCGAACACGCGGTCGCGGATCTCGATGATCGACACGTCGAAGGTGCCGCCGCCCAGGTCGTAGACGCAGACGGTCTCCTTCTTCCCCTTCCCCACGCCGTACGCCAGCGAGGCGGCGGTGGGCTCGTTGATGATCCGCACCACCTCCAGGTCGATCAGCTTCCCGGCGTCCTTCACCGCCTGCCGCTGCCGGTCCGTGAAGTAGGCGGGCACCGTCACCACCGCCCGCTTCACCGGCACCCGCAGGTAGTTCGAGGCGACGTCCCGGATCTTGTTCAGGATGCGGGAGCTGATCTCCTGGAGCGAGAACTCCTTCTTGCCCACGTCCAGGACGACGTCGCCCTTCTGGCTGGGCCGGATGCTGTAGGCCACCACCTTCCGCATGGTCTCCACGACGTCGGTCCGGTAGGCCCGGCCCACCAGCCGCTTCGCGCCGTAGACGGTGTTCTTCGGGTTGAGCTGCCACTGCCGCTTGGCCTCGTACCCGATGAGCTCGTTTCCCTTGTCGTCGATCGCGAAGATCGACGGGATGGTGTACTCGCCGCCCTTGTAGGGGATCAGCTTCACGGACTGTTGATCGCCCTCGACGATGGCAGCGCACGAGTTCGTGGTGCCGAGGTCGATCCCGATGATGGGTTCCTTGGACATGTCGTTCCGGCCGGGCCTACCCCCCGAGCATATGCCCTCCGACGTTACCCCACAGTTTCTGGCTCGGGAACCGGCGCGCCTTCGTCAGGGCCCTCGCGCGTACCGTGAAACGAGCGCCGGGAGCTCGGACAGGTTCGGCCCCCGCAGGTCCAGGGCGTCCAGCGCGCTCACGCCGCCCGACAGCTCGATGGCCTGCAGCTCCAGCGCGGCCGACGGGTCGCTCGCCGGGTCGCCCGCCAACCCGGAGGGCGCGTCCGGCACCCGGATCGCCGTCTGACCCGGGGCGACCGCGAAGTACACCACGTGCCGCCCCTGCGCCGACCGGAGCACCGCCCGCCCCAGCGACGCGCCCGCCACCGCCACCGCGTCCCACGCCGGCTGCCCCAGCGACACCGTCCGCGCCGCCGCGTCCGCGCTCATCCCGGCCGGCAGCGGCAACAGCGGCCCCAGGTCCGCGCTCACCGGCAGCGCGTCCGCCAGCAGCAGCCGCGCGGTGGTCCGCCGCCCGCCGCCCGGCAGCGCGCTGGTGGCGAACGCCCACAGCCCCGGCCGCCCCGCCTCCGCCGCGTCGTACGGCGCGCCGCTCTTGAGCACCGCCGGGGACGGCACCCCGCCCGCGCGCGAGGTCAACCCCAGCACCAGCGCGCCCACGTCCGGGCGCGCCTGGACCGCCGCCACCACCAGCGAGTCCACCCCGGGCGGGAGCGCCGGGAGCTGCAACTCGGTGCGCAGGAGCTGCTGGCGCGCCGGCGTGAAGGTCAACCGGGGGAACCCTCCGTAGTCCGGCACGTCCTCCGACCCCGCCGGGCAGCGCTGCGGATCCGCGCACAGCCCGTCCCCGTCCACGTCCGCCGCGTCCGCCACGTACGGCCGCGCGGCGAACCGCTGCGGTTCGGCGACGGCGTAATCCAGCGCGCCCACGTACGACAGCAGGTCCGCCGACCCGGCGGAGCCGATCGCGTCCAGCGGCACCTTCCCCCCGAACCCGACCACGCCGCGCGGCCCCGGATCCGCCGTCGCGTCCGCGAATTGCTTCACCGGCACCGGCAGCGGGAACCCCAGGTCCAGCGCCGCCACCGTCGAGCCGAAGAAGGGCGCCCGCTGTCCCGAGACCGGCAGCGTGACGAAGAACACGTCGCCGAAGAGGTCCGCCAGGTCCTGGTCCACCACGTCCCACCGCGCCGCCACCGTCAGCCCCAGCGCCAGCTCGCCGCTCCCGTGCGCCGAGGAGAACCCCATGGTGGCGGTGAAGCCCGCCGCGCCGTGCACCGGGTTGGGCTGCACCGGCAGCAGCACGTCCAGCGCCGCCGTCCCCGCGACCGACACGCGGTCGTAGCGGGGCAGCCCGTCCGAACGGAGCTCCGGCGACGCCGCGGCCACGTCCACCAGCGCCGCGGCGGTGAGGAAGCGCGCCTCGCCCGTCGCGTCCGTCAGCCCCTCCAGGAGCCCGGGGCACGGGCCGGCCGCGGGCGGATCCGGGCACAGCGCCACGTGCACCCCCGGCACCGGGTCGCGGGTGGCGGCGTCGATGACGCGGACCACGCGCTCGCCCGCGCTCGCCGGCGCGTAGGCGATGAACGAGGCGTAGGCCCCGGGGCGCGCCCAGCCCGGCAGGGCCGCGCCCACCGTGAACGGGCCCGGGAGGCGCGCGGTGACGTTCCCGGCGGCGTCCACGTCCGCCCAATTCGACGGGCTGACCGAATACGCCGCGCTCCAGATGGGCACGGTGGAGCCGTCCGACCGGACCCCCACCAGCGAGAGCTTCCGCGACTCGCCCACCTCGATCACGCCGCTGGAGGGGAACAGCCGCAGCGCGACGATCGACGACGGGGTGGGCGGCGGCACGCACCGCCCGTCCACGCACGCCTCCGGGAAGGCGCAGTCCGGGTCCCCCCGGCACGGCGACGGCACGCACACCCCGCCCACGCAGATCTCCCCCGTCCCGGCGCAGGGCGCCGCCGCCGAGCACGCCGCGGCGCGCCGGCAGTGCCGGTCCTGGCAGTACCCGGGCTGCGCGCAGTCGGCGTCCACCAGGCAGCGGGGCAGCTCCTGGCAGACGGACTGGGCGCAGTCGAAGCCGGGCGGGCAGGGGGAGAACGGGCGGCACTCGAACGCGTCACCGCACTCCGCGGCGCTGCCGCAGGTCTCGTACGGCGCGCACACGCCGCCTTGCTGGGCGGTGCAGTACGTGCCGGCCGGGCAGTCGGCGAAGGTGGCGCAGTTGGGCCGGACGCAGTCGCCGTCGAAGCAGACCAGCCCGCCGCCGCACGCCAGCGTCCCGGTGCAGCGCCGCACGCACCGGCCGGCGTCGCACCGGTACAGCAGCAGGGCCAGCTGCGGATCGCCGCCGGGGGAGCAGTCGTCCGGGGTGGTGCAGGCGACCAGGCAGATCCCCTGGTTGGGCTCGCAGGTCCGCCCGTACGGCGCGCAGTCCGCGTCCTGCGCGCACGCCGGCATCGGCCCGCACGCGCCCAAGAGGCACGCCTCGCCGGCCGCGCACGCGGCGTCGCGCAGGCACAGGCACGTCCCCTCCGCGCAGGTGAAGCCGGACGCGCAGTCCGACGCCCGCGTGCACCGGGGCGGCGGAGCGCACCGCCCCTCCGCGGCGCACACCTGTCCCGCGGGGCAGTCCAGGTCGTCCCGGCACTCGGGCGCGCACGCCCCCAGCCGGCACCGCCGCCCCGCGCCGCAGTCCGCGTCCGCCAGGCAGGGCTCCGAGTTGGTGGATGGACATCCCGAAAGCACCGCGGCCGCCAGGAGTACGAGCGCCGCGCGCCTGTTCCTGAGAGAATCCATGCCCGGCCAGGAGATCACCGTGGACGCCAAGCGGACGCTGCAGCAGATCGGCTCGGAGGTCTCGAACGACTTCGCCAAGAGCAGGACCATCCTCTCGTTCGAAGAGTACCTGAAGCTCTACGCCCAGGAGCCCCGGCGCCAGTCGCGCAACGCCGCCCAGTACCTGAAGGACGTGATCGACCACTTCGGGGCGGAGCAGGTGCCGCACCCGACCGGCTCCGGGAAGATCCGCCGCTTCAAGATCTTCGACCTGATGGAGAACGAGCGGGACGGGCGGGTGGCCGGGCAGGAGGAGGTGCAGAACGCCATCTACCGGCTCCTGGGCAACTTCGTCCGCGCCGGGCGGATCAACAAGCTGATCTTCCTCCACGGCCCCAACGGCTCCGCCAAGTCGTCCATCGTGGACGCCCTCAAGCGCGGGATGGAGCAGTACTCGGAGCTGCCCCAGGGCGCGCTCTACAAGATCAACTGGATCTTCCCCGCGGAGAAGCTGGTGAAGGGCTCCATTGGCTTCGGGGAGAAGCTGGAGAAGGCCGGCGAGCTGGCCTCCTACGCGCACCTGGAACCCGAGCACATCGACATGCGGCAGCCGTGCGACATGCGCGACCACCCGCTCTTCGTGCTCCCCCGCCAGGAGCGCAAGCGGCTCCTGGAGCAGTGCTTCAAGGACGTGAAGGACGAGCCGGGGTCGAAGGACTTCGTCATCCCCGACGTCTTCTCCGAGGGCGAGCTCTGCCACAAGTGCCGCCGGATCTTCACCGCCCTGATGAGCGTGAACCACGGCGACTACCTCAAGGTGTTGCGGCACGTGCAGGTGGAGCGCTTCTACATCTCGCGCCGCTACCAGACCGGGACGATGACGGTGGAGCCGCAGATGAGCGTGGACGCGGCGTACCACCAGGTGACCGCGGACCGGTCCATGGCCAACGTCCCCGCCGCGCTGCAGAACGTGGTCCTCTTCGAGCCGCACGGCGCGCTGGTGAACGCCAACCGCGGGCTGATCGAGTACGCGGACCTGCTCAAGCGGCCGCTGGAGGCGTTCAAGTACCTTTTGGGGTTCTCCGAGACGTCGGAGGTCCCGCTGGAGCACATGATCCTCCAGCTGGACGAGGTGCTGATCGCCTCCTCCAACGAGAAGCACCTCTCCGCCTTCAAGGAGCTGCCGGACTTCGCCTCCTTCAAGGGCCGCATCGAACTGGTGCGCGTCCCGTACCTCCGCCGCTACCTGGTGGAGAAGCAGATCTACGACGCGCAGATCACCTCCACCACGGTGGGCAAGCACGTGGCGCCCCACGCCACCGAGGTGGCCGCGATGTGGGCGGTGCTGACGCGGCTGAAGAAGCCCATCCCCGACCGGTACTCCCAGGACGTGAAGGAGGTCGTGGACGGGCTGGCGCCGATGGAGAAGATGCACCTGTACGAGGAGGGCGTGGCGCCGGACCGGGTGTCGCTCGCGCAGGCCAAGGAGCTGCGCAAGCAGCGCGAGGCGGTCTACGCGGAGTCGGACGCCTACCCGAACTACGAGGGCCGCAGCGGCGGGTCGGCGCGGGAGATCAAGACCGCGCTGTTCAACGCCGCCCAGAACCCCAGCTACCGGTGCCTCAACGCGCTGGCGGTGCTGGAGGAGCTGGAGGCGCTCTGCAAGGACAAGAGCGTCTACGAGTTCCTCCAGCAGGAGGTGGTGGACGGGTACCACGACCACGAGGAGTTCGTGAAGGCGGTGGAGGGGGAGTACCTGGACAAGGTGGACGGCGAGGTGCGGGAGTCGATGGGGCTGATCTCGGAGGGCCAGTACCGCGAGCTGTTCGAGCGGTACGTCCAGAACGTCTCCCACTTCGTGCGCGGCGAGAAGATGACCAACCGGGTCACCGGGCAGTCGGAGAAGCCGGACGAGGGGCGGATGGGCGAGATGGAGGGCATCGTGATGCCCAAGGGCGAGGACGCGGGGGACTTCCGCCGCGGGCTGATCGCCACCATCGGCGCGCACCGGCTGGACAACCCGGACTCCGGGGAGATGGATTACGCGCGGATCTTCCCCGACCTCTTCCGGCGGCTGCGCGACCACTTCTTCGAGGAGCGCAAGCGCGTGCTCCGCAAGAACAAGGAGAACATCCTCAAGTACCTCTCCGAGGACCGGAACCAGCTCTCCAACAAGGAGCAGCAGCAGGTGGAGAGCACCCTCAAGGAGATGGCGTCGCGCTACGGGTACTGCGAGGCGTGCGCCAAGGACGCCATCCTGTTCGTGATGCGCAAGCGCTACGCGGTGTAGCGGGGGCCGAAGGCGGCGCGCAGCAGCGCCTCCTCGCGGCGGACGCGGAGCACGCTGGTGGGGAGCAGGAACGAGGCCCACACCGCGGCGGCCACCCAGCTGTGGGCGAGGACCGCCGTGCCCAGGGCGAAGGCGAGCAGCCCGATCTCCGACGGGTGGCGGGCGAAGGCGTAGGGACCGGTGCGCACCAGCTCCTGGCCGGCGTGGACTTCGTGCTCGGTGCGGAAGGATTCGCCCAGGGCATGGATGGCCCAGAGGCGAAGGTGGCCGCCCAGGATCATCAGCGCCGCGCCCAGGATGGTGAGCAGTCCCGGCCACCGCGGCTCCCTCCACACGACCGCGGCGATCTGGAGCACCAAAAGCCCGGAGCCGGTGGCGGCCGCCGGGCCCGCCCAGCCGGGCGCGCGGTGGGTGATGCCGGTGGGCAGCCGCGGCTCCGGCGCGAGCATGACCTCCCCCGCGCACAGCACCCCGCTCAGGTAGACCAGGAGGAGGACGTCCGCATCGGGGGGGAACCCCACGGAGGCGGCCGCCAGCCAGAGCAGCGCGAGCGCCAGGAGCCCGGCGGCCCCGATGGCCATCGCCACCCTCATGCGGACGCGGCGGCGGCCGGGATGCCGGCGAGGATGCCGCGCAGGTGCGCGTCGCTGAGGCCCAGCGCCTGGGCGATGGCGCTGACCGCCTCCTGCTCGACCGGCTCCAGCGGGCCGTCGAAGAGCGCGACCTCGCACGCCGCCGTGACCAGGGACTCCTTCTGCTGCGGGTTGAGGGCGGCGCCGAAGTTGGCGAGGTACCGCTTCACGTCGATGCCCTGCTCCCGCACGTCCTTCACCTCGCGGGACAGCTCCGCGTCCGGCATGGACATCCCGACCTGCTTGCGGAAGATGCGCGAGCCGGCGTCGATGGCGGCGGCGTCTTCGCGCCCGCTCGCCAGCAGGACCATGGCCATGCTCCGGCGCATCGCCCGGCGCAGCTCCTCCTGGACGGCCTGCTCCCGGTCAGCCGGCGGGCCGGCCGTCAGCACCTCGGTCTTCCAGGTGGTCAGGCACTGGCCGCACTCGGCGTACTCGCCCAGCACTCCCATGGGGAAGATCGGGATGAAATACAGCGTGAACCAGCGCTGGACGCGCTTGAGCTGGTACGGCTGGTTGCTGCGGCAGCGCGGGCAAAGGAACTGCCCCTCCTGCACCACGCTCGTGCGGCCTCGCGAGCCCCAGATGATCATCGGTTTCTCCTGGCCGAGGAGTGTGCTCGGGCCGGGTAGGCCTGCGCAACAGCGAGTGAGCGCGCTCCGTGGTTTGATGGCGCCCCGTGCAAGGTTCGGAATCTGCCAAGGCCCACCGGCGCGCCCGGTCGCTGCGAACCGCGCTGTTCGGACTGGCCGCGCTGCTGGGCCTGGGATCGGCGCTGGGGTGGCGCTGGCAGCGGCCGTGGTCGGACCCGGCGCACCCGCCGCGCGGCGTCTCGTGGTTCTTCACCCCGCTGGAGACCAACGCGTGGATGCGCCTGGGCGCGCACGGCAGCGGGTTCTCGGTGGCGCCGGTGTACGGACCCGGCCAGGCGCAGCGCTCGCCGATCGAGGACCTCGCCGCCAACAAGTCCCACGTCTTCGTGGCGTTCAATGACGGGACCATCGCCCGCTATTCGGAGGACGACGGGTGGCAGCAGTCGCGCCTCGACGTCCCGCGGTGGCCCGGGCCGATGTCGATGGCGTTCCTGGGAGAGCTGGAGGGCTACGCGGTGGCCGGCACCGGGGTCGTGTTCCGCACCTCCGACGGCGGCGCGCGCTGGGAGCGGTTGGACAGCCGGGAGACGCTCCCGCAGCTGCTCGCGGTGGACGCGAACGCGGGGGCGCTGTGGGCGCTGGCGGAGAAGGAGGCGCTGGTCTCCCGCGACCACGGGTTGACCTGGACGCACTTCCCGCTGGAGGGCGTCCCGCCCGGCGGATGGATGGCGGAGCACGCCCAGAACGGGAGCGGCGGGCGCGCGCCGTCGCCCGTCCCGCGCAGCTGGCTCCTGTCGGACACGCCGAGGGAGCAGCAGCAGCGGCCGGCCTCCTCCCCGCAGACCCCGGTCCCGCCCGCGAACGCCCCCAACGCCGTCAAGCCGGGCGCGCCGGCCGTGGCCCGGCCGAGCGCGGCGCAGCGGTACGCGGACGCCCCCGAGCCGCCGCCGGCGCCGGCGCCGCCGTCCGGCCGCGAGGAGCGCGCGCGTCCTCCCGCGGGCGCGTACCAGGTCTGCGCCACCCCGAGCGAGACCTGGATCCTCACTCCCGCCGGCGCGTTCACGGTGTCCGCGGAGGGCCGCCTGCTGCCCGCGCCGGTGGGTCCGGGGCTGGTCCGCTGCGCCCGCTCCCGCTTCGACGTCGTCGGGCTGATCGACGCCCAGGGCGGCTCCTGGCGGCGGCGCGCCGGCAGCGAGCCCTGGCAGCAGTTCGGGGACCCGCGCATCTCGGACATGGCGATGCTGGAGGGAGCCGAGGCCCAGCTGGAGCTGGTCGGGCCGGCGGGCTTCGTGTCCTCCAGGATTCCCATCCCCTGGCGGCGGGACCTGCGCCGGATCGCGCTCGGGCCCGGAGGGGCGTGGATCCTCGACCGCGACGACTCGCTCTGGCGCGAGGAGGCGGACTCCATCCGCCGCGCCATCGCCTTCCGCTCCTCCGTCACCACCGCCGCGGAGCCGGAGCGGAACGCGCTCCTGGCGGCCACCTCCACCGGGCTGCTGCTCCGGTCGGGCGACCTGGGCGCGAGCTGGACGGTGGAGGCCGCGTTCGACCGGCCGGTGGCGGCGATCGGCCAGACGCCGGACCGCCGCTGGGCGGCGTTCCAGCCGGACCCGCCGCCGTGGAAGGCATGGGTGGAGCGCCGGGACGCGCCCTGGGAGGAGGACGAGCTCACCGGCGCGGTCACCGTCGTCCAGGCGCCGCACCCGGACGGATCGTCCACCTACTCGCCGCTGAACGACTTCCCCGCGGCCCTGGCCGATTCGTGGTTCCGCAACTTCGTTCCGCCCGCGATGGTGGCCCAGCCCGGCGGCGCCGGCGCCGTCTTCGTGACCGGCGGCGCGGGCCCGTCCACCGCGTGGGCCGTCGGGGGCCGCTGCCGCATCTCGCTGGCGCTCTCCGCCGACTCGACCCCCGAGGAGCGGGCCGTGGAAGGGTGCACCGCCACGCTCCGCGACATCGCGCTGGCCGGGAGCTCCGGCTGGGCGGTGGGCGACCGCGGCACCGTGCTGCGCTCCACCGACGGCGGCCACACCTGGGAGCGCGTCGCCTTCCCGTCGCAGGCCGCGCTCACCTCGGTGCTCGTCTCCAGCGGCGGCGACCGCGTCACCGTCTTCGGGGACGGCGACACCATCCGCTGGACCGAGGACGGCGGGCTGACCTGGCGCGCCCCGCAGAACCGCCTCTACCCGGCGCCCTGGACCTTCTTCGCGGTCGCGCTCGCCCTCACGCTGGGCGCCGGCGCCGCGCGGACGAAGATCCCGCCCGAGGTGGTGGGCTCGCACATCGAGGACCTCCTCGCCTCCGACGCGCCGATCACCGACGAGCGCCAGGACGTGCTCGGCCAGGCGGAGGTGGCGCGGACCATCTCCTACTTCCTCCAGAACGACCGCACCGAGGCGCCCCTCACCCTGGCGGTCACCGGCGAGTGGGGCACCGGCAAGAGCTCCGTCCTCAACCTGGTCCGCAAGCGGCTCCAGCGCTCCGGGATGCCGGTGATCGGCTTCAACGCCTGGCACCACCAGCAGGACGCGGACCCGCTCGCCGCGCTCTATGCCGCCATCGTCGCCGGCGCCGTGCCCCGCGGCCCGGCCAAGGCCGAGTACCGCCTGCGCCTGCTGGCCCGCCGCTGGCAGAGGCGCGCCTGGATGCTGGGGGTGATCGCGCTGCTCGGCTCGTTCCTGCTGGGGCTGTACATCAAGGCGCCGCACTACTCGCACGACGCCTTCCAGTCGATCGCCCCCATCGTCACCTGCTTCTTCGCCGACTGCCCGGAGCTGGAGCTCAAGAAGGAGGTCAAGCAGGGGGCCGGCGAGCACGCCCAGGTGGAGAAGGCCCACGCGCACACCTTCTGGGGCGGCGGCCTGGCCACCCTGGTGGTGGTGGCGCCGATCCTCGCCAGCCTCCTGCGCAGCCTCCGCTCCTTCGGCGTGAACCCCAGCACGCTGCTGCGCGCGGTCTCCGGCCGGAAGGGCGGCGGCGGCGACGACCGGGAGCTGCTCACCTTCCACGCCCAGTTCGCCGCCGAGTTCGACGACGTCACCGCGGCGCTGGGGCGGCGCCGCCTGGTCCTGTTGATCGACGACCTGGATCGCTGCGCGCCGGACAGCCTGCTCAAGATGCTGGAGGCGATGAACTTCCTGGTCTCCTCCGGCAAGTGCTTCGTGGTGCTCGCCATGTCCCGCGCCATCGTGCTGGAGGCGCTGGCCACGCAGCTGCCCGACGCCGGCGGAGGAACGCCCGCGGAGCGCGCGGACCGCTACCTCCAGAAGCTGATCAACGTCGAGGTGGCGCTCCCGCAGCTCTCCCCGCACCACGGCCGGACGCTCATCACCGGCGCCAGCGCGCGCGCCGGCGCCGCCGAGGAGCCCCCGGAGCACTCGCTGACCTCGCGCTTCGCCGCCTGGGGCCTGGGGGCCGCGGTGGCGCTCACCGTCGGCGTCCTGGTGTTCAACGCGGGCGCCAAGCTGGGGGAGGTCGCCGAGGGCACGGTGGGCGTGTCCGAGGCGCCCGAACCGCCGCCCGAAGAGGCGCTCGCCTCCGCGCCCCGGACGCCGCCTCCTCCGCCGCCGGCCTCCGCCGGCCTCGCGAACGAGGAGCGGGGGAGGCCGCGCGGCGATTCCCGCGTCGCGGTCGCTCCCGCCGCGCCCGCCCGCCGGCCCGGGGCGACGGTCCGCCTCCCGGAGCGCTGGACCGTCGAGGAGCCCCCGCGGCCCACCCGCAGCGCGTGGGCGGTGCTGCCGTGGGTGCTCCTGGTCTGGGCCGGCCTGCTGTCGCTGGCCGTCTCGTCCTCGCCGCGACCGATGACCACCGACTCGCGCGACTTCCGCGAGGCGCTGGAGCGCTGGTGCGAGGTCATCCAGCTCCGCCAGCCCACGCCGCGCGCCCTCAAGCGCTTCCTCAACCGATTGCGCTTCTGGGCGATGCGCCTGCGGGCCGAGAAGGAGCCGGCGCAGGTGGTCTCTCCGTGGCAGCGCCTCTTCTCGCGCGGGCCCGAGGCGCGCGGCAACCCGGACGCGATGTCCGAGGCCGCGCTGGTGGCGCTCGCCGCGCTGCACGAGATCCGCGCGGAGCTGGTGACCGAGCCCGGGGCGCTGTCCAGGCTCCTGGACGCCGACCCCCCGGAGGTGAGGGCCGCCCTCGACGCCGAGCGCAAGGCGTCCGGCCACCCCACCGAGGAGGACCGGCTCAAGTTCCTGCAGCTGTTGGGGACTGTGAAGGCGTGAGCGGTGTCGGACCCGTCTGCTAGACGGCCGGCATGTCCGTTCGCGACTCCTGGGACGAATACTTCATGAACATCGCCCGGCAGGTGGCCACCCGCGCCACCTGCGACCGCAAGCACGTCGGCGCGGTGCTGGTCCGGGACAAGACCATCCTCTCCACCGGCTACAACGGCTCCATCCGCGGCCTCCCGCACTGCGACGAGGCGGGCCACATGATGGAGAACGGGCATTGCGTGGCCACCGTCCACGCAGAGGCCAACGCGATCATCCAGGCCGCGCGCAACGGCGTGCGGATCGATGGCGCCACCATCTACACGACAGCCAGCCCCTGCTGGCCGTGCTTCAAGCTCATCGCGAACTCCGGATGCGCGAAGATCGTCTTCGGCGAGTTCTACAGGGACCAGCGAATCTTCGAGTACGCGGAGAAGCTCGGCATCGCGCTGCTCGGCATGGTGGACGGCGCCGCGCAGCCGGCGGACGCCGCCGCCATCCCACTGGCGTCCGCGGCCGCAGGGCGCTGAAGCCATCCGAAGCGTCCAGCGGTGGACATTGCACGGCGGCCTCGCCGCTCGAATGACCGAAGAGAAGACACTTCCCGGTAACTCTTACTGACGCGGGTTGACGCCCCCCGGGGGTGTCCCTAGATCCTGGTCCTGCGCGCGGACGAGAAACGGCGTGACGGAGAGTTCATCTTGGTCAGCTCAACGGCTCGTCGGGGCGCCGCATCCTCCCCGGGAGCACATCAGCTCGAGGAAGTGATGGCAGCCTCGCACGCGGCCCTCTCGCGGCTGGTGGAGAGCATGCTGCACGACGCCCGCAACCCGCTCAACGCGCTGGCCATCAATCTCGAGGTCCTGAACGAGAAGCTGAAGGACGAGACGGGCGCCGTCGACCCCGCGCTGGAGAAGAACCTCCGCGCGATGCGCGAGCAGGTGTACCGGGCGGACCTCATCCTCCGCGCCTTCGCCGACTTCCTGATCAACGAGCCCCAGCGGCTGCCGGACGCCACCCTGGCCGACGTGCTCCCGCGCGCGGTGGAGGTGCTGGGCCACCAGGCGCGCACGGGCCGGGTGAAGCTGAAGCTGGAGATGGAGCCGGGGGTCACCGTCCGGTTGGGCGATTCGGCGGCGCTGCGCTTCCTGGCGTACCACAGCATCCTGCGGGCGGTGGAGCGCTCGGCCCCCGGGAGCGAGGTCGAGATCTCGCTGCAGCGGGCGGGGGAACGGGCGGCCCTGCGGGTGCAGGACGCGGGGGACGGCGAGCCCAATCCATTCACCGGGCCGGCGCTGGAGGCGCTGGGCCGGGAACAGTCCGTGGAGGTGACCGTTCACGGCGGCCGTTGTGAGCTGCTGTTCAAGGCGGGATGAAGGTCCGCCCCCATCGAGGTTCCAGTCTTTCGAGGTGCAAAACTTGGCGAGCGCCAGAATCCTAGCGGTGGACGACGAGCGGGCGACCTGTGAAGCCCTCGCGGAGATGCTCTCCCGCTGGGGCTACAAGGTCGAGACCGCGGTGGACGGCAATGACGCCATGAAGCGCGCGGCCGAGTTCCGCCCGGACGTGGTGCTCTCCGACCTGGCGATGCCGGAGACGGACGGCCTGTGGCTCTTGCGGGCGATCAAGGAGGAGATGCCGGACTGCCCGGTGGTGTTCCTCACCGGCCGGGGCAGCGTGGACGCCGCGGTGGAGGCGATCCGCCAGGGGGCCTACGACTTCATCGAGAAGCCGCTGGACTCCGCCAAGCTCAAGGTCTGCATCGAGCGCGCGCTGGAGAAGAAGGAGACGCTGCGCGAGGTGCAGGGCCTGCGGCGGCGGCTCAAGCAGCTCGGCCCGTCCGAGTTCATCGGCCAGTCGGGCGCGATGCGCCGGGTGTTCGAGCTGATCGAGCGGGTGGCCCCCGCCAAGGCGTCGGTGGCGATCACCGGCGAGTCGGGCACCGGCAAGGAGATGGTGGCCCGCTCCATCCACAACCTCTCCTCCCGGCACGAGAAGCCGTTCATCGCCGTCAACTGCGCCTCCATCCCGGCCACGCTGATCGAGTCGGAGATCTTCGGCCACGAGCGCGGCGCCTTCACCGGCGCCGACCAGCGCCGCCCCGGCGTGTTCGAGCTGGCCCACGGCGGCACGCTCTTCCTCGACGAGGTGGGGGAGATCCCCATCGAGCTGCAGGCCAAGCTGCTCCGCGTCCTCGAGGAGGGCCGGCTGCGGCGGCTGGGCGGCAAGGTGGAGATCGAGGTGGACGTGCGCGTGCTCTGCGCCACCAACCGCGACCTCAAGGCGGAGATCAAGAACCAGCGCTTCCGCGAGGACCTCTTCTTCCGCCTCAACGTCTTCCAGATCCCCCTGCCGCCCCTGCGCGATCGCAAGGAGGACGTGCCGCTTTTGGTCCAGTACTTCGTGGAGAAGTTCTCCGGCGAGTCGGGCAAGCACGTGGCCGGCGTCCACCCGGACGCGATGGAGGTGCTCAAGCACTACGAGTGGCCGGGCAACATCCGCGAGCTGCGCAACTCGGTGGAGCGCGCGGTCATCCTCTGCGACGGCGACCTGCTCATCCGCGAGCACCTGCCGCCGGACATGGCCGGCCGGGCGCCCGAGCGCCAGATCTTCAAGGTGCCCTACGGCCTGACGATCGACCTGCTGGAGAAGGAGTACATCCTGGGGAGCCTCCAGCGGAACGGCGGCAACAAGGCGCGGACCGCGGAGATCCTCGGGGTGAGCGAGAAGACGCTCTACAACAAGCTCAACCGCTACGCCGCCGAGGCGCGCGGCGAGCACCCGCCCCACCACGCCAACCAGGTCCGCGACGAGGCCAAGAACGGGGCCGGACACGAAGCAACCCCCCTGGATCCGGACCACGCCGCTCGCCCACCCCTGGGGTGAGCGGCACTGTAGGCAACCATGAGTTCAGGAGGGCGTGGGGCCCATCCTCCCTTGACTTGGAGGGGTGGAAAGAGGGACTCTTTGCCCCCTCTTGAACGCGGTAAGTTCGCGATCTGACGAAGATCGCGGGCCTCCGGACCGTCACCTACCAGCGCCTGACGCGGCGTGCCAACCGATGGCGGTCGGAAGGAAAAGAATGAGCGACGCGCAGAGTCTTCACTTCTTCGGCGGTAAGGGCGGTTCTGGAAAAACCACGCTCGCCCTCGCCTTCGCGCAGAACCTTTCCGAGAAGCTCCAGAAAGAGAAAGTCCTGCTCGTCTCGCTCGACGCGAGCCACGCGCTCTCCGACGTGCTCAAGAAGAAGCTGGCCCCCAAGCCCACGAAGCTGCAGGCGGGGAAGGGCCAGGGTGGATTGTTCGCCGCGGAGCTCGAGCCCGCGGAGGTGGCGGCGCCGTTCATCGCCGAGCTGAAGGCCGCGGTGCAGCAGACCGCCGCCAAGGGCGCGGTGCTCTCGGACGAGGAGCTCTCCTCCGTCCTGCAGCAGCACGCCCCCGGGCTGGAGGAGCTGGCCGCGCTGCTCCAGGTGGCGGACGACCTGGAGGGCAAGGCGTACGACCGCGTGGTGGTCGACCTCTCGCCCACCAGCCACGCGCTGCGGCTGTTCGACTTGCCCACGCAGCTGCGCCGGTTCCTGGCGCTCGCCCGCGGCCAGTCGCTGGACAAGGTGAAGGCGAAGAAGGAAGTCGCCCCGCCGGGCCCGCTGGACCCCATCGCGGCCAAGGTGGAGAAGCTGGTGGCGCTGCTGAAGGACCCGGCGCGCACCGCGTTCCACCTGGTGGCGCTGGCGGAGCCGGTGCCGGAGGCGCAGACCCGGTTGCTGTTCGCGCAGCTGCGCGAGCGCGGCGTGCCGATCTCCGAGGTGGTGGTGAACCAGGTGGAGGACGGGCAAGGCTGCCCGGCCTGCCAGGGCCGCCGCGGGCTCCAGGCGCCGCACGTGCGCAAGTACCAGCAGCTCGACAAGGCGGTCCCGGTGGCGCTGCTGGCCAAGCGGGAGGTCGCGCCGCGCGGGCCGGACGGGGTGAAGAAGCTGGCCAAGGAGTGGGCGGCGGGCAAGGAGACCAAGCAGCTGGAGTTCGCCGCGGCGGAAGGGCCGCCGGCGCTGGTGCGCGCGCCGTCCATGCCGCCCATCGCCGCGCCGCCGTTGCCGCCCACCCGGCTGATCTTCTTCGTCGGCCAGGGCGGGGTGGGGAAGAGCTCCTGCGCGGCCGCCGCGGCGGTGACGCTGACGGAGAAGGAGGGGCCGGTGCTCCTCATCTCCACCGACCCGGCGCACTCGCTGTCCGACGTGCTGCAGAGCCGGCTCACGGACACCGAGACCCAGGTGAAGGGCACCAAGGGCCTCTACGCGCGCGAGCTGGACGTGCCGGGCTGGTTCGCGGCGCTGCGCAAGCGCTGGCGGGAGAAGGCGGAGAAGGCGTTCGAGGCCCAGCCCAAGCAGGCGGAGGTCACGCCGGACCGCGAGGTGCTGCGGAACCTGCTGGACTGCGCGCCCGCCGCCATCGACGAGCTGGCCGCGCTCTCCGCGCTCACCGACGCGCTGGTGCAGGAGCGGTTCAAGCGCATCGTGGTCGACCCGTCGCCCAGCACCAGCGGGGTGCGGATCGTCGAGCTGCCGGAGATCGCCCGCGGCTGGCTGACGGCGCTCTTGGGCATCCTGGTGAAGTACCGCGCCAAGGGCCTGGGCGAGCTGGCGGACGAGGTCTCCGCCATGCTCAAGCACGTCAAGCGCTTCGAGGAGGCGCTGGCGTCGCCCACCGAGTCCCGCTTCGTAGTGGTCAGCCGCGGCGAGGAGCTGGCGGGCGCGCGCACCGAGCGGCTGGTGGAGTACCTGAAGGCGCGGAAGCTGGCGGTGGAGCGGGTGCTGGTCAACCGCGTGCTGCCCAAGTCCGCCTGCCCCAAGTGCGAGAACCGGCGCAAGGGCGAACTGGTGGCGGCCAAGAACATGGAGAAGAAGGTCGGCCTGCCCATCACCGTGGCCCCGGCGCTCGGCCGGCACCCGGCGGGGCTGCGCGAGCTGAAGGCGTTCCGGACGTCCTGGTACGCGCTGTCCGCGACGGCGAAGATCAAGGCCGCGTAGGCCCGGACGCCCTACAGGCACCTGGACTCCGGGCGGGGTACGCTGCGACCTCGCGTCGCATGGTCCCCCGCCGACTCGCCGCCTTTGCCTTGCTCGCCGCGGCCGCGTCCGCGCGGGCGGAGCACGACTGGTTCCTGGCCGGGGACGGCGGGACCTCCCCGACCATCGGCGCCGCCGGCGCGATCCTGAACGACTACGCGCAGGTGTCCTCGGCGGTGAACCCGGGGGACATGGGCGTCACCGTCACCGCCGCCAGCGTGAACAGCGCCGCGGGCTTCGCCCCCGGCCGGCTGGTGATGATCATCCAGACCACCGGGACGCAGCTGGCGCTCGGTTCGGGCGACCAGTCGGCGCTGGACCTCACCAACGACCTCACCGGCCGCTTCGAGCTGGCGAAGATCGCCTCCATCACCGGCACCGCCCTGGCGCCGGCGTCGCTGGCCTTCACCGCGCCGGTGGCGTACGCGTACCCGGCGCTGGTGACGCAGGTGGTGGTGGTGCCGGAGTACAGCGCGCTCACCGTGAGCCTGGGCGCGTCGGTGGTGCCGCAGGACTACAACCCGACCAACCACACCGGCGGGGTGGTGGCGCTGCTGGTGAAGAACACGCTGACCGTGAACGGCGCCGTCGACGCCACCGCGAACGGCTTCCGCGGCGGCAACGCCTCCAATGACCCGACCGGCGCCTTCAGTTGCACCAACCTGGACGAGCCGGACCCGCAGGGCGCCGGCAAGGGCGAGACCATCGCCCCCGCGCTGTACCCGGGACGGACCGGCTACGGGAACGTCGGCAGCGGCGGCGGCGGCGGCGACTGCCACAACTCGGGCGGGGGCGGCGGCGGCCACGGCGGCCGGGGCGGCAACGGGGGGTACACGTACATCGGCGACGGCAACGGGCGCGACGTGGGCGGCCGGGGCGGCGCGGCGGTCTCGTACTCCTCCTACTCGCGCGCCACCTTCGGCGGGGGCGCAGGCGGCGGGCAGGGCAATGACGGGCTGGCGACGGCGGGTGGCCGGGGCGGCGGGTTGATCTGGGTGCGCGGGGGCGCGCTGGCCGGGAGCGGGCAGCTGCGCGCCGACGGCCAGCGCGCGGGGGATGCGACCAACGACGGCGCGGGGGGCGGCGGCGCGGGCGGCGCCATCTATGCGCGGTTCATCAACTCGGCCCAGTGCGGGGCCGTGCAGGCGCGCGGCGGCGCGGGCGGCAACCTCACCACCGCCGACCACGGGCCGGGCGGCGGCGGGGGCGGCGGGGTGATCCTCCTCCAGGGCGCGACCTTGAGCTGCCCCACCGACGCGGCCGGCGGCGCGGCCGGCGTGATGGCGAACGGGCCGTACTTCGCCCAGTCGGGGGCGGTGGGGCAGGCGACGCAGCGGTCGGGCGGCATCGCCACCCCGCCGGCGTCCGCGGTGACCTTCCCCACCACGGCCGGGCCGCCTTTGAGC
>Ga0268264_10001974_pt1 | contig 18438 bp, 17 predicted proteins | sample KBSSwiS32_FD_190357 | JGI IMG/M metagenome (GOLD analysis project Ga0268264, IMG submission 190357) | Switchgrass rhizosphere microbial communities from Kellogg Biological Station, Michigan, USA - KBS Switchgrass S3-2 (SPAdes) (version 2) | ecosystem: Host-associated > Plants > Roots >...
CGCGAGTCCGTATCGTCATTTCTTGCGAACCCAGGTTTTGTTGAGATTTGCGCCTTGTTCGGGGTTACTGAATATCGCCTCGGGGATAGTGTCATTGTCGTACCACGGACCGCAAACGACCCAAATCGTCATATTGGGAAGTTCGAGCCAACCGCGAATAACATACTTCACAGTATTTTTCTGCGTGATCGAAAAGACGCGTCCGTTGATTCGGACAGTACCAGTCGTATTGTCGATGATCTTCTGCCCATTTCTAATCGCAAAGAAATCACTGGCATATCCGCCGTTTCGGGTGATCGTCATTTTGCTCTTAAAGCTGAGTGAATCGGAACCCGCATATACACCTGAACTACGGTCCACATAGATCGTCGAGATTCGCTGCGCGTCTTCGCCCCACTCGCCGGCAAGCTCCGCAACGGTCAGCTGCCGGGTTAAAGGCGGGATGACGAGTCGGCCGTTTTGGACCTGCGGAGGAGAAGCAGCAGTAGTCATAGGCAGTTCTTTTTGCTTTTCGATGTCCAGGCTTGAACTAAAGGCCGCGAGGTCGGACAAGTAGGCCTCATCGTTGAAAAGGCCTAGGATGCTCACTGTTCTGCCCGACCCGCTAAGGACCGTAAGAAATGCGAGGGCCTTGACTCCGTTAAACTCAACGGCCGAACCTCCCGCGGTAACAATCCAATCATCCGATGACTGGGTTTCGGTCTTGGGTTCTGCCTCGCCGTTAAATGGACCCGCAACAAGATTCTTCCACTCTCGGACGAAGTCGGTTCTTGGGCTCCCGGTTCCCGGCGTCGCCCCGTACAGAGTAATGGTGCAAAAGCGTCCGCTCGCTTGGTCGTATTTGCTGAAAACGATGATGTTCTCCTTTGAGCTTTTGGTAAAACCTACCGGAGCGCTATAGCTCACTGGACCAAGGTTTTCCTTTTGAGAAAAAACGGTAATCGTCGAGAACAGTCCGACGCCGAACGCAAGGACTGTGCACCAAAGGATGCGCGGCTGCAGCTTGAACATGATCATGGTTTTCTCCAACTTATCGTAGGTCGCAGGGCCTGAAAAACGGACGGCAAAAAAAAACGGAGGGAAACGTAAAAAAATCAGAACGCGGGACCAAGGGTATAGCCTAATGTCATCAATAGCAAGAAAACCTCGAAGGGCGGATGGGTCATTGCAATGTACCACGCCTAGTTTGGGAGATTTTGGAAGAATCGATGGGAGTCTCAACAAGGATTTCAAGCTCGGCTTGGGCAGGACAACCACCTATGTCAAAGCAAAATTCTTCGGCGATCACTTTAACTCGTATGGAAATGTTCTTCACCTTCAGTTTTTCGTGAATGCGGACGGTTATGCGATCAGTCCCCTGACCTTCAATTATCTCGCCGCCGATGACGGTCCATTCAAGATGAAAATAAACAACTTCCGCCGTGCGGAGAGATATTACATCCCCTGGCCTCACCGACTTATTCGAACCCCGAATGGAGATGTCAGGACAGCCTAGGCAGTCAGCATTGCACTCTGGACATTCTTTGACCTGCACGTTCTGAGTAACACTTTTCGAGATCTCGGTGGAGCCATTAAGAATTCGAGCTGTTATCTGATAAATTCCCGGTCGGGCCGTAGACAAGTCCCAAACAACCTTCAGTCCTTTTCCCACTATATGTCCACCCGAAACCAAGTATTCGTATCGCAAGGACTTTCTGGTTCTACCTTGACGTTTTAGTTCGACATTTATGATCATTCCCTCAGGGCAGGTCCGATATTTTGCCGGAAGAGGGTTGCGACAAGGTAAGTAAAGGGAAGTAGTATCCAAAAACAATTGATCCGGTGACGGGGTTTGGCCGTAGACGACGGGTGCCAACAACAGAAATAGAAGAAAAGCTTGGGGTATTCTAATCATGATTGATGCATTTTATTTCATCCACGGCTCCCGGATTCTCCAGCGCCGAAAGATCGCCGGGGTCTTCGCCGAGGTAGGCTGAGCGTATGACGCGGCGCATTACTTTGGCATTGCGGGTTTTCGGAAGTGCTGAAACAAAATGGATACGTGACGGTGAAAGAGGTTTGCCCATGTCGCGGGCGACGAGGGACTTGAGTTCTGCTTCGAGTGAAGCGAGGACACTCTTGTCCTCACGAACGTCACCACTACGTTCGGAATCTAGCTCGGCGGAAGAACCGCCCAAGGGGGCTGGAGCGTCCCCGCTCCGAACTACAAAAGCCACCATTGCCGTACCCTTCACCTCATCGGGGACGCCTATGACGGCGGCTTCCGTGACGAGTGGATGAGCGACAAGTAAACTCTCGACTTCCGCCGGGCCGACGCGCTTTCCTGCGACCTTTAGCGTGTCGTCGCTGCGACCGAGTATGAACCAGTGCCCGTCCTTGTCACGCATCGCAAAATCGCCGTGGACCCAGATGTTTTTAAATCGGCTCCAGTAGGTTTCGAGATAACGTTCCTTCTCCTGCCAGAATCCGCGGGCCATGCCGATCCAGGGTTGCTTAATGACAAGTTCGCCAACCTTGCCTGGTTCAACGGATCTGCCCTCGTCATCAACTATATCGACATCCATTCCCGGACACGTAGCAGGGAATGAACACGGTTTTTCGGGAAGCAGCGGATTACCCATCAGAATGCCGCCCGATATCTCTGTTCCGCCGGAGTAATTGATGATCGGAAGCTTGCTGTTGCCGACCTTTTCAAACAACCACCACCACGGGGCCGGATTCCACGGCTCACCAGTTGAAGCGAAGATACGAAGAGACGAGAGATCGTGTCGTTCAAACGGAGCGGGAACAAATGGAGCGGGGACACTCTTGTCGCCACGAACGTCGCTTCGACGTTCGGAAGATGTCTCGGCGGAGGAACCGCCGATGCGGACAAGAGTGTCCGCGCTCCGTTCAGGAGTTGCGCTTCCGAATTCCCAATCTTCCGGAGTCGAAGTTAGCCCTGCCGCTACGGGGTTATTTTCTATATATCTAAAGACCTTGTCGAAATGTTCTGCGTCCCGAATGTATCGATCAAAATAGTCTGCTTGCCAGACGGGTCCGCTACGCCCAGTGAGCTGATTGATCTTTCTCGCCGAAACCCCTTTTATCCGTTTCATCAATCCAGCGAGGTCGCAACCATCACACATCCGCAAAAGCAGATGGACGTGATTTGGCATGATGATCCATGCCTTTAGGTAGCAGCTTTTGCCGTTCTCATACAGAATCGTAGATCTGACGATCTCCGCGATAACCGGGTCTTGGAGAATACACTCACCGATTCCCTGATCAAGGTACTCTTCGACCTTTTGTCGATACTCTTCTGAATCGTTATCTAATTTTTCGTTTTTGAGCTGAAGCTTGAGGGCTTCAAGAACGGATTGGGGAAGCGAATCAGCCAACCGGAAGGTTACGAACTGGGTAACATTGCCGTCATAATGCGGCAAGCGGCCCTTGCGGCTCCAACCCTTACGGTCGATCGGGGCGCGGACACTCTTGTCCGCAAGGCTGCGTTTTTCAGCAGCCTGATCCGCCGCATGGTCGAGAGGCTGTCCGGACGTCGAAGCGACGTCCGTGGGGACAAGAGTGTCCCCGCTCCGTGCTAACGACCTAACCAGTGTCGGCGAAATTCCCAATACCTCGACCTTGTGTTTGGCGCAGAATTCCCACATGCGGTCGGGCGTCGGGTAATCGGGAGCACCATCATATATGCAGATAGTTGCGCCATTGATCAGAGCACCGTAGATCAGCCACGGCCCCATCATCCAGCCGATGTCCGTGTACCACGAGATCCGCGTGCCTTTGCCAACATCCGTGCCAAACGCCATGTCCTGTGCCGCCTTGATCGGAAAGCTCGCGTGGGTGTGAGCGATGCCCTTTGGCTTGCCGGTTGTGCCGGAGGTGTAGAGGATGATAAGTGGGTCTTCGGCTGAGGTGGGTTCGAGTTCCTCAAGGTCATTAGCATAAAGCCCCTCATCTTCACAAGCAGCCTCTAAATGAAGAATGAATCGTCGTTCATCAAGATCCGAATATTTTTCATAAGAATCGAAATCTCCAGCGTAGCCTTCCCAGAAAACCCTCTGAATCGAGGGAACTCTCGATGTAGCTTCTATTGCTACGTCCAACGCGTTTACCCACTTTCCACGCCGAGGAAATTTCAAAATCGTACAAAGGCCCTTTGCTTTTACGGCATTCAAACGGGTTGCAATTGCCTCAACGCCATAACCTGAAAAAACCGGTACGGCAACCGCTCCGATCCGAGCGATGGCTAGAAGAATAACGACGGTGCTCGGTGTCATCGGCATGTGTATACCAATCGCGTCCCCCTTTCCAAATCCGTAATGGCGGAGTCCAACTGCATATCTATACACTTCGTCGAACAATTCGCCATAGGTCAACGCGCGCGAGTACTCACCGACACCAAGGAACTTTTTCAAAAGAATTTCTTTGAAGCCTTTAGGTCTGATTTCACTCTCAAAAATCACCGCCGGCTGATCTTTCATCTCGTCCGTCTGCCAGCGGTCGAGGCACATCGTTGTGATATTGAGTCCTGCTGGAGCGCGGACACTCTTGTCCCCACGAACGTCGCTTCGACGTTCGGACGATCTCTCGGCGGAGGAACCGCCGATGGGGACAGGAGTGTTCCCGCTCCCTCCGAACCACTTCGGAAATTCAACGCCACCGGAAATATCAAGGAGCTTCCCGTACGGAGGATCAAAGCGGATATCGAGAAACTTCAATACCTCTTCTGTGAATTTTTCGACGTCGCGGATGGAAGATTGATAAAGCTCGTCCCAGGTCGAGACGCCGACCTGCTTCATAAATCGCGTAAGCTGCGCCCGTTCGATCACTTCGGGCGTTGGTGTCCATGCGATGGGTTGATCTTCGAGGAGGTTTGTATCGTTCATGCTGGATTTCATTCAAAAGTAGCACGAAATTGACCGCTGAAAAACCTGTTGATTCGTGATTGGGCCGCAAGTTATAATAGTTACGGTACCTTTCCCAGGCCACCCTTCTCGCCAACCCAATGCGTAAACTAAAACTTGAAGAAGCTATTGAAAGCGCCTTTTCTTTTCGCGGACCTGGTTCCTTTGAAACCCGCGATGCTGCCGGGCTTGCTGGCGGCGAAACAATTGCGGCAAAACCCGTCGCGTCGGGACATGTCCTGCGCGAACTGTTTGTATTCGTGCCGGGAACTTTCCTGCTCTTTTACTCCACGCTCGCAGCAATATTCTTCTATCCTGCGACAGGTATTTCGTTCGTTACGACTTTATTATTTTTTGCCGGCGCGTTTTTGACCTACGCAGGTTCCGGCAACCTGAAAAATACTCGGAATCTGGTAGTACCAGGTTCGATAATGGCGTTTGCTGCCGCCGTTGCCGCCGTGTCATCGCTTTTTCCGGCAAAGGCACAGCCCGATCTATATTTTTGGTATTCGGTATATTTGTTCCCAAATGCATTGATCGCGGCAAAGCTGATACGGACCTGCTTGCCCGACAAAAAATAGATATTTGTATCGTTTCTGGATGTTTGCGACAGGGCCTTGGCTGGTCCTGTCGTTTTGAGTTAAAACAGTCGATCCTGCCCCGATTATCTGAAAGACCACTATGAAACGCTGCCCAGCCTGTTCCAGCCAGTATTCGGATCCTACTCTAAGCTTTTGTCTGCAAGACGGCACACCCCTTGTAGAAGTCAAGCAAAGCACGGTTGACACGGTCTCATTCAGCAATCCGGTAACCGCCGAAAAGATATTTCCGACGCAAAATTTTGTCGATGTGCCTCAGCAGCGCCCCGTCACCGAGGTGCGTTACCAGGCATATCCGCAGCCGATGACGATAAAGCCGCGCGGGTCCCGTAAAGGGTTGATCGCGGGGCTTAGCGTCTTGTCCGGTATTGTTGTTTTGGGATTGGGAATCGTCGGATGGATGTACCTGGCAAGTCGAAACCCAGCTCTCGCCAAAATGAACGGCGATCAGTCGCAGCCAATGGCCAATGTGTCTGCGAACCCGGCGGACAGGCCCGCCGATGTTGTTACACCGATCAGTACGAAATCGACGACCTCATCTAATACCGCGCCGGCTGGAAAGATTGATCCAGATTCGGTGAGGAAACAGATAACAGGCAGTGTAGATTCGTGGAAGAGTGCGGCGGAGACCTGTAACGTCAGCGATTACGCAAATAAATACGGCGAAAAGGTCGAATACCATGACCGGCACGGCGTAACGGCCGCGGAGATAAAGGGCGATCTTCAAAAGATCTGCGACGGTCACAGCACGATCACGATAAATGTGGATAACATGGTCGTCGCGGTCGACGCCGAAGGCGATGCCGCAACCGCGATCTTCGACAAGGAATGGCGATACGAGGCCAGCCCGAAACTCGCCCAGGGCAAGGCGCATGTAAAGATACACTTTCGCAAGGTCGGAGATGACTGGAAGATCGTCAGCGAAGAGTATTTGAAGGCGTACTATGCCAAGAACTGAGCTTTAATTTTTTGGCGTCGACGGTGGGGTTATTTTGAATCCCGCAGGTCCATTCTTCGCCAGAGTTGGGTTCTCCCGTCCTCGTCATAGGGCGCGCCAAATGGCTCATAGTTCGCTATCAGAAACTCACAGAGCTGAGTTAGGTGATCTCCGGGCGCACGTTCTTCCGCTGGCATACACAGGCCTGCATGCCACTGAATGTATTTCGGCGGATTCTTCTGGAGGTCTGACACGGCGTCTGCAACCATTTCCGGTCGTGTATAGTCGGTATTCCATATTTGATAGTAGCGAGTCGGATTGCGAAGCTGCATCGGGAACAACAAATTAGTTCCGATCGGGTCGAAATAATAGTCGCCGGGAGCTAATATCTGCGAAAACAACAGAAACGGTTTATCCCCGGGGGAATCAAGTACAGCCAGACCACCTGTAGGTGTCTTCCAGATACTATATTTCCAGTGCGTTTGGATGTTTATGGCTTGCACGAGGCCAAGAAGCAGTAAACCGACAATGATCGTGTATGAGAGCATTCTCTGAATTGAACTAGAACTGACAAAATGGTTGATAATCCAAAAAAAGACGATCAGTGACGGCTCCGCGATTTGAAATAAGCGGCCTTGATTCGGGCCCGTGTTCGAGAACATTAATGCTGTGCCGACGATCAAACATAATAAGGGCATTCGCCATTTCGCGTAAGTGGTGAAATGGCGCCGGAATAAGGACAAACCTATGGCGAACAGGTTTGCCAAAGGCAGAATCACCGTATAAAGGAAAATCGGCAAAATGGCAAACCTTCCCGATACGGATGATAAATCTAGGGCCTTTTTCCAATCATGCAGATAAACTCCGTAATTATTCATCGGGGCGTACTGGTAGTATTTTCCCGGATAAACTATCGTCCAGTATAAAAAGTCGGACATGCCAACTTGATACATGAAGTATCCGCAAAGGAGAAGCAAGGTGATCGTGAAGCCCAGACAAGTCGCAAAGATCGGGCGGACGAATCGGTCCGTTGCGTCACCGGTGCAACGTTTTTCTAAAAGAATGAATAATAAAACTGCGACAAACGCAACAATGCCGCGCTGTTGGGTGAAAAATGTTGCGAAGGCACAGGCCGCGCCCGCCTGCGCCCAGTTCCAAAATCCGTTTCCTTTGAGTAAAATCCAAATTGCAAGAAGAATAAAGATAGGACTGAACATTCTATGATAGCCGTCCAAGCCAAACCATCGAAAGCCAAAAAATACGTATGTCAAGGCGGGCAGCAAGTACATGGGGCCGTCAATAACCTTTTTTGAAATTGAAAGAGTCAGCCAAAATGTCGTTACTCCAATTAATACTATTGTCGCCGAAACGATCCAGTATTGAGCCCCGAAGATAAGAAAAGCGAGTGCGTAGAAAACGGGAGCTCCAGGAAAAATAAAATCCCAAAAGTCTTTGTAAATGATTTGACCATTTAAGATTAAATTACCTTCATTCATGGCGAATAGCTGATCTGCGTAATTAAAAAAGGGCGTAAATGGCAGATAAAAAACAAAGCAATAGAGAAAGAGGGTTACTAACAATGTAAGGATGATGTGTGTGATGTGCTGACGCTTCCTATCCAAAATTGGTCGGCATAAATTGGAGATCCGAAGGAGCATCGTTAAAGTTTACGTGCGTGTTCCAAAAGGTGTCAATCCATTGATAAGAAACAGTTTTGCGGCCCCGTTTTGTTGGTCGCAACGCTCCTGATAGTGACTGTGTTGAAATTGAAAGTCTGGCCCGTTTAGGTAAATGTCCCCGGTTTTGAAAGACACGATACCCAAAGTTATGGATGAGAATCAGTCCGTGGAATTGTCCATTGTGATGCCATGCCTGAACGAAGAGGATACGCTCGAAAGTTGTCTTAGAAAGGCATGGCGGGCAATGGCCGACCACAACGTTGAAGGGGAGATCGTTTTGGCGGACAATGGGAGTACGGATACTTCTGTTGAAATAGCGAGGCGGAATGGCGCGATTGTTGTGCTAGTCGAAAAGCCGGGTTACGGAAATGCATTAATGGGAGGAATAGAAGCGGCGAAGGGCAGGTTCATCATCATGGGTGACGCCGACGCCAGCTACGATTTTCTCGAAATACCAAAATTCCTCGAAAAACTTCGCGAAGGCAATGATTTGGTTCAGGGCTGTCGATTGCCATGGGGCGGTGGAACAGTTAAGCCTGGCGCGATGCCGTTTCTGCATCGTTGGCTCGGTAACCCACTGTTCTCCCTGATGGTGAGGAAATGGTTCAGGGCTCCGATAAACGATGTGTATTGCGGACTTCGTGGATTTACCAAGGAGCATTATGAGAGGCTCGATCAGCGATGTACCGGGATGGAGTTTGCGACCGAGATGATTATTAAGTCGAGCATCTGCGCGAAGAGCATGGATGTGCGAATCGCGGAAGTTCCCATAACTCTTCATCCTGACGGCCGCAAGTCGCACGCGCCTCATCTTAAGACCTTTCGCGATGGTTGGCGCACGCTTCGATTCTTTTTAATGTACAGCCCTCGGTGGCTTTTCCTGATACCTGGGGTTTCGGCTATTCTCTGTGGTGTTATTGGCTATATTGTCGCCCTACCCAGGCTGCAGATCGGTGCAATAAGCTTCGATGCTCACACACTTTTATTTGCGAGCTTGTTCGTGCTCTGCGGATATCAATCCGTGCTGTTTGCGATCTTAACAAAGACTTTTGCGATCAATGAAGGACTGATGCCACCGGACGCGAGGATGGACCGATTTTTTCAGTTAGTAAATCTTGAACGTGTGATCCTGGCCGCGGTCTTGGGATTGATCATCGGTGTTGTCCTTCTTGGAGTTGCTGTCAACGTCTGGCGCGATGCCCACTTTGGTCCGCTAAACTATTCAGAAACGATGCGGCTTGTTATTCCCGGGACGACACTCGTTGCTTTAGGATTCCAAAGTGTCCTGTGGGGCTTTTTCGTCAGCATCCTGGGGATGAAACGGAAATGAGGGCTACAAAGTTCTTTGATATAAGTGGTCTTAGCGATACTGAGATACAGCGGCACTGGGAAGACGCTTATGTGCGATTTGAAACGCCCGAAGAGGAAGTAGATAAATTTACCCGGCGTCTGAGAAGTCTTGGCGAGTCGGAATGGGGTCGCGAGTCAAAGATCGTCGACATCTTCTGCGGCCGTGGAAACGGCTTGAAAGCCTTAGAGGGGTTGGGGTTTACGTCCTTGGAGGGCGTCGACATATCGGGTGCACTTTTGGCCCGGTACGAGGGCCCGGCGAAAATGTACGAGGCCGACTGCCGAAGCTTGCCTTTCGAAAATGAAAGCAGAGACATCATTGTCGTCCAGGGTGGCCTGCATCATTTGCCTAATTTGCCTGCCGACCTCGACCAGTCGCTTGCGGAAGTGCGGCGAGCGCTTCGACCCGAGGGCAAATTCGTGATGGTTGAACCCTGGTCTACTCCATTTCTTCAGCTGGTACATTTCGTAAGCGACATTCATCCAATGCGGATGATTTCTACAAAACTGGATGCCTTTGCGACCATGACCCACTATGAGGCAACAACCTACTTTAATTGGCTCAGCCACCCCGCCGAGATAATAGGTCTGCTCCAGAAAAATTTCATCGAGGATTCGCGCTCCTTAAAGTGGGGGAAAATAAATTTTGTCGGGAAACCGATCAAGTAGTTGGTCCGATTTTCTCTTTGAACAACTGGTATGCTCCTACTCGGATTTGGTGTAAACGCGTGGCATAATGAAAACCTTGGCAATCTTCACTATGCAGACACGATGCGGATGGTCATCGGCTGCTCAGTTCGTGTTGCTCTCGGTTTCAGACAGTTCTTTCGGGCGTTTTTGCTAACATTCTTTTATGAGCGGAAGTGAAGGTCAAGGTTGTTAGATCGGTAGTAAAAAAAAGGCACGAAGAAATAAGTACGGAAATCACTTGAAGGAGGTCAACAATAGAAGGTCTTGCATCCAGCTTATCTTGACCACGGCAATACGATCCCACTCCCACCTGATTTATTTGCCCGAAAGACAGCGATCGTGACCGGATCGTCGCGGGGAGTTGGGCGTGCTACGGCCCTGAGGCTCGCGGAGGGCGGGGCGAACATTGTCGTCAATTATTTGAGTAACGACGCCGAGGCGGCAGAGACAGTGCGTTTGTGCGAGGAGAAAGGCGCTGAGGCGTTCGCCGTTCAAGCGGATGTATCGGAGATCCTGCAGGCGATGGACCTGGCGAAGCGGACGGTAGAAAAATTCGGACGGATCGATCTGCTGGTTTGCAACGCCGGCGTGTGGGACGGAGCGCCGATCGACGAGATGTCCGAAGAGCTTTGGAACAAGGTCATCAATACTAATCTGAAATCCGCCTGGGCGATGACCAAGGCATGTGTTCCAGCTATGAAAAAACAACCTTCGGGCGCGATCGTGATGGTGTCGTCGACATCAGGTCAACGCGGCGAAGCAAACTACTCAAACTACTCGGCGTCTAAGGGCGGCCAGATATCTTTTACGAAAGCTCTCGCCTGCGAGCTTGCACCAAAGATCCGCGTCAACGCGGTAGCTCCGGGATGGATCGAGACAGCGATGGTGCGCGATGTCTTTGAAGACGAAGCCTACAAGGAAAGCGTCCTTGACGCGATACCGATGCACAGGATGGCTTCGACGGACGATATCGCGCTTTCCATCTGCTTTCTTCTTTCAGATTGGTCGCGGCACATCACGGGCGAAATACTCAACATTAACGGCGGCTCAGTCCTTTGCGGCTAAGAGCTTTTTCCCGCGAATCAACGCAAATAATCGCGAATTTCTGCGCAAAATTCGTTTGATTAGCGTAATTCGCGGGCTGCTTTTTGCTTCAAGTACAGTTTTCCTTTAATTTTACATCTTGATTGTGGGCGAAGATCTCCATCCAACTGTGATGAAGTTCGGCGGAACGTCGGTGGGCGACGTGGCCGCTTTTGAGCGCGTTTTTCACATTGTTTCGACGCAGATCGATAAGCACCCGGTAGTTATCGTGTCGGCGATGACAAAGGTGACGGACGCACTGTTGAACGCCTTCGACATTGCGAAGAAAGGCGATTTTGCAGGAGCCTTTGCCTCGCTCGAACCGCATTTTGAAAGGCATACCGAGGTTTCAAAACATTTTATTCCAGCGGGCGCGTCAAATCTCTTTGACACCGAATTGGAATTTGCACGCGGCGAGCTTTCCGATCTGCTGATGCGCACAACGCGGCGTTCGCTTCCGCTGTCGATGCTCAAGGATGCCATCGTTTCGTACGGCGAGCAGCTTTCGTCGCGGCTGCTTGCCGAGGTTTTAAAGGCAAAAGGTGTTAAGGCACGACATGTAGACTCGCGGCGGCTGATCGTTACGGATGATGAATTCGGTGCTGCGCAGCCGATTTGGGAAGAAACGCGAGATCTGGTAAGGCTTGAGCTGCAGCCGCTGGTTTCTGGCGGTGAAGTGCCGATAATGGGCGGCTTTATCGCGGGGAATCGCGCAGGTGAGACGACAACGTTGGGACGCGGCGGTTCGGATTACTCAGCGGCCTTAGTTGCGGCCGCTTTAGAAGCCTCAGAGCTTCAGATCTGGACGGATGTCACCGGTGTAATGACATGCGATCCGCGAATATGCGGCGAGGCCAGGACGATTCCGGTGCTGTCTTACGAAGAAGCGGCCGAGCTTGCCTACTTCGGCGCGAAGGTACTTCATCCGAAGACGATAAAGCCGGCGGTCGATCATCATATCCCGGTGCGGGTTTGTAATACCTTCGAGCCTTCTGAGACTGGCACGATGGTTCTGGCTCACTCCGGCGAAGCCCCGAACACGATCAAGTCGATCGCCCATAAAAAGAACATCACGATCCTGCGCATCACCTCGGCACGAATGCTTGGAGCCTACGGTTTTATGAGCGCAGTGTTTCAAGTGTTTGACCGTCATCGAACGGTCATCGATGTCATCTCGACCTCGGAGGTTTCGGTCGCCCTGACACTCGATAACTCCGAGTCGATAGAAAAAGTCGTCGAAGATCTGCGCCGCCTCGGCGATGTCGACGTAGAAAGCGGCTACGCCGTGATCTGCGTCGTCGGCGAAGGCCTCCGCGCCAGCACCGGACTTGCCGCAAAGATATTTTCGACACTGGCAGACGTCAACATCGCACTTGTCTCACACGGAGCCTCCAGCGTGAATCTGACTTTTGTGGTGAGGGAAGGTGTCGTGGCTGACGTCATCAAAAAACTACATAAGGAGTTTTTCTAATGCTTAGACAATGGCTGGAGAATAAGCCTCGACGCCGAAGAAATAGAATGTTTTTTCGCCACCGTCTGACGGACTAATTGTTTCTTCTAATGGTTATGGGAATTGGTCCAAGCAAAAAACGACTATCTTTATAAGGGCCTGTTTCGTCACTCCAAGCAGTAAACAAAGGCGTGATCGTGGTGGTTATTTGCAGATCAGATGGACTAACCCCGAAAATTTCAAGCTGAACCGTTACGTTATCGCTATTGTCGGAAACGAGTTCATCAGTAAAATCCTTGTAGAAGACCCATTTTCCAGCTTGGTTTTGCGCCCTTAAGGAGCGTGCATGGGGAGCGCCATCTGGAAAATTATGAAACTTGTATGAAATTCCTTTTTCATTCTTTCCTGGAGCCAAAAATATGTTGTAGTAAGGCACGATCAAAGGAACCTTCCGAATGTGAAGTGTAACCTCGGCGATGACTAGATCACGTTGGTCGGTGATTATGCGCGCGTCATCGGCGGCAACTTCGATTCCTGAACCTTTTAACTCGTCCAAGATCTTTTGATGGGCTTCGTTATCTTTGCTGCCTCTTTCTGCACTTCGCTCATAGGAAATTTGCTGGTAGAGGTCAATCGAATAAAATCCCGCAGCAAGGAGGATCATAGGAAAAGTCGAAATAAATCCAAAAATTAGCACGCGGTGAAGCACCTCGGGGCTCAATTCGAAAACTGACTGTCGGATGTAAAAGGCCACGAACGGACAAATCAACAGCGACACGACAATGGCGACCTGGCACGATAGCACCGCCGCGATGTCGAGAAGGGGATTTTTGAGGAGCGGCGGCCCGCCAACCATCCACTTAATGGCCACAAAAAAGCTAAAACAATAACAGAACGCGAATAGACCGGCAGATATTACTCCAAATACTATTGTCGTGAGGATAACCCTTGTAAGAGGAGACATAGGTAGGATTGGTTGAAGAAAACGGAAACGTCATTACAATTGTATTCGAATTAAATACTTGGTGTAAATGAGTTTCTTTGATAGACGTAAATGACGAGGTTCGTTGCATTCTCACTATTACTGGGTGCCATTTTTACGGGCTGTTCTGATCACGCTAGTTCGCTTCAGGAGTTCCCTGCGCGAAGCGTTACACTCGGCAGTAAGAATTATCAGTACCGGGTTTGGCTGCCGAAGAATCGTGATCCGGGCAAGAAGCTTCCGGTAATGCTCTTTCTGCACGGCTCCGGTGCGCGAGGCAGCGATAATGCAGAACAGATAGATGGTTTTCGCTGGGCGATAGAACCCATAAAGGAGAAGATCGATTTTGTCGCTGTTATTCCGCAGTGCGAGTCGGACACGTTTTGGTCGTCTGTCGAGATGTCCAATTATGCTCTGGCAGCGCTCGATGCGACCGTCAACGAATTCAACGGGGACCCACAGAGGCTCTATCTCGCTGGCTTTTCGCTTGGCGGCTATGGCGTATGGCAGATCGCAGCAGTGAATCGCGGAAAGTTTGCGGCTCTTGTGCCGATCGCCGGCGGTGTCGTCGGTGAACGGCCGATCGATCCACGCGACCGTGCCGTGATAATTCCAGAGTTAGGAGCAATGCTGGATTCGGAAGAGCCTTATCAGGCAGTAGCGAAAGCTATCGGTCAGACGCCAGTCTGGGCATTCCACGGAGACGCGGACGAAGCGGTTCCGGTGGATTTCTCACGACGGATCGTGCAGGCATTAAAAGACAACGGCAGCACGAACGTAAAGTACTCTGAGTATTCGCACGATGGACATATGATCATAAACAAAGCTTTCAGCGAGCCCGGATTGCTCGAATGGCTTGCGGAGCAAAAATTAAGCGACAAGAAATGAATTTATTCGAACTAACAAAATCTCTCATGAACATCCCGTCTGTTTCCGGTGATGAGGAAGCGGTTGGCTTTTATTTGCGCGATCATCTGGAATCGCTTGGGTGGACGGTTGAGCTGCAGGAGGTTGGAGCGAGGACACTCTTGTCCTCATCGCCGCTTGCGGCGAAAGACACTCCCAACGACGAGGCGTCGTCCGTGGGGACAGGAGTGTCCCCACCCCGACAGTATAATGTCATTGCGTATTTGAATGACACGCCCCGGGTTTGGCTGTCGACGCACATGGACACCGTGCCGCCGTTTATACCGCCAACCGAAGATGACGAAAAGATCTACGGACGCGGCGCGTGCGATGCGAAGGGCATAATTGCGGCGCAGATCACCGCCGCGGAGCAGTTAAGAAAAGAGGGAATTGAAGACGTCGGCTTGCTTTACACAGTCGAGGAAGAGCGCTCCTCAACAGGGGCGAAGGCGGCGAACTCGCACCCGCTCGCCGCAAAGTGCGAATACATGATCAACGGCGAGCCAACGGATAACGATCTCGCGATCGGCTCGAAAGGAACGTTTCGGTTAAAGATCCATACATCGGGCAAAGCAGCACATTCGGCATATCCCGAAATGGGAGATTCGGCGATCGAAAAGCTCCTCGATATTTTGGAAGACGTACGCCGGACGAAATTTCCGAATGACGATTTTTTTGGCGACACAACGCTGAACATCGGAACGATCGAAGGCGGCACGGCGCTTAATGTGATTCCGCCGAAGGCGGAAGCCGGATTGGCGATTCGCCTGACCACGAAAAGCCAGCCGATCGAGGACGCCCTGATGAGCCTCATCCGCGGGCGCGCCGAGGTCGAAGTGTTGTCGTGCAGCGAACCGGTAAGAATGCTTGAGGTCGAAGGATTCAAGCAAAAGGTCGTGCGGTTCACTACAGACATTCCATATCTGACAAACTGGGGCCAACCATTATTGCTTGGGCCAGGTTCGATCCTTGTAGCGCATACGAAAGACGAGTTTGTGCTGAAGAAAGATTTGGAAGAAGCGGTTGGGTTGTACGTGAATTTAGTCAAGCACTTGCTCACCACGGAGCCACGGAGGGCACAGAGCTGATCAGCAATTTCTCTAGTATTCTCTGTGCCTCTGTGGTGAAGAGTTATGAAACGCCGCAAATTTCATCGGATCGTTTTTCTGCTGGCAGGGATCTACAACATCTGCTGGGGATTGTGGGTTGCGTACGACCCGCAATGGCTGTTTCGTTTTGCGGGTATGGAGCCGATCAACTATCCGGATGTATTCGCGTGCTTGGGAATGGTGGTCGGAGTCTACGGGATCATCTACCTGGAAGTGGCAAGACGACCCGAACGTGGGTTTTTGTTGGCAGCTGTTGGATTTCTCGGAAAGGTTTTGGGACCGATCGGCATGTTGGTTCTCATCGCGCAGGGCAAATGGAAAGCTGGTGCCTTGATAATGAATGTGACCAATGATTTTATCTGGTTGATCCCATTCGCGATCTATCTTTGGGATTCGTGGCCGTTCTATAGAAAAGATCTTAGAGGTGAATGATTTGAAAATCGCATTGATTGGTTTCGGTTCGATGGGAAAGCTCATCAGTCAGCACGCAAAAGAAAAAAGATATGAGGTCTTCGCCGTTATCGACGAAGTGGATGCGGCATTGTCCGCCGCCGACCTGGCCAAAAAACTTCGGGGAGCCGATGTTGCGATAGATTTTACGACTGCAAGTGCGGTGCATCGAAATGTTGAGTCTTGTGTCGCGGCAGGCGTGCCACTGGTTGAAGGAACGACCGGTTGGAACGATTCGCGGGCGGATATCGAGCGAATTGTGATGGACGGCGAAGGGGCATTCGTTTTTGGCGCAAATTTTTCGATAGGTGTGAATTTGTTTTACCGAATGGCTGAACACGCCGCTGATCTTTTTGCGAAGTTCCCTGAGTATGAATTGTTCATCGAGGAGCAGCATCATTCGCGAAAGAAGGATGCCCCGAGCGGGACCGCCTTGAAACTGAAAGATATTGTTTCGAAACACATTGCGAAGGACTTTTCGGTATCTTCGACCCGGGCGGGAAATATTCCAGGTACCCATCGCGTCGGATTTGACGGGACGGCAGATCAGATCTTGCTTGAACATACGGCAAGGTCAAGGGAAGGATTTGCGGCTGGTGCGATCCTGGCGGCAGAGTGGATCATCGGAAAAAAGGGATTCTATGAGTTTACTGATGTGATGGACGATGCCTTGGATCAATAAAATCCGATGGATCGACCCAACCTTTACGATCGGTTGCGTAACCTGGGCCTGCTTGGTTCCACATCGGACAATCATTCGTTCGAATTTCAAAATGAAGGTGGCATAAATATCGGCCGTTTGCGTTACCGACCTTTCCAATTTGATCGCGTTTTTTAACCTCGCCTTCTGTTCTTAGGATCTCCATCATGTGCCCGTAGAGTGACTCGATCTTTTCGCCCGAAGCAAGAGTATGCTCGATGATCACGACGTTCCCCCAGCCCGGTCCGGCATCGTTTGCAAATGTGATCACGCCGTTGGCAGCTGCATAGACCGGTTCGCCGCAATCGGTGTTTCCGCCAGTGTTCTTATTCCAATCCTCGCCAAGGTGGTCGTTCTCACCAAAATCCTGGACATTAAACCATTCGTCGCTATCCTTCTTTTGCGTGACAACTTCTGTCTTCCCGATCGGGTAGGCGAAATCGTCTGCGACGACGACCGGTTTTGGCGTCGGCGCGCTTACCTGCGGTATGCGCGGTTTAGCACATCCAACAGAAAAGCCGATCAGGACAACGAGTAGGAAATTTCTTATGGCGAGCATAAATTGGGCCGATTATTTTTGTAAGATCAATGTTGATAAGAATATACTTAAGCAGACTTTCGCAAGCAATATTTCTTGATTTATGACCTTAAAGATCGATTGGATGCGCGGTTGTGCGACTGCTTTGATCACACCTTTTCGGGCGGATGGCTCGATCGATGATGAATGCTTTAGGCGGTTGGTCGAACGGCAGATAAAGGGCGGCGTTGGCTTAATGGTCCCCTGCGGTACGACGGGCGAGAGCGTCACGATGAGTGAGGCCGAGAGGCTTCACGTTATCCGCCTTGCCGTCGAGGTCGCGCATAAACTAAAGGCAAAAGTGATCGCCGGAACAGGCAGCAACAACACGGCTGCGACTATCGACTTTACTCGTAAAACACGAGAGGCAGGCGCCGACGCGGCATTGGTTGTCGCGCCCTATTACAACAAGCCCACACAGGAAGGGATGTTTGCTCATTTTTCGGAGATCGCGAAATCCGTCAAGGGCTTTCCGATCATGCTCTACAACGTACCTTCGCGAACCTCTTCAAATATTTCAGCGGAGACGACGCTTAAGCTGGCCCTTAAACACGAGAACGTTGTCGCTACCAAGGAGGCATCGGGAAACTATTCACAGGTGATGGAGATCATTGATCGGCGGCCGAAGAATTTCAAGGTTTTTTCGGGGGATGACGCCTCGACGCTGCCACTGATCTCTCTTGGGGCGGACGGCCTCATCTCGGTTTGTGCGAACGAGGTGCCGAAAGAGACTTCGCGAATGGTCGAATATGCTCTGGATGGCGGATTCCGCTCCGCCCGAAAGGTCCACTACAAGATTCTTTCGTTGATGGAAGCAAACTTTATCGAATCGTCGCCAGCTCCGTGTAAATTCGTAATGAAAGAAATGGGTTTGTGTGAGGAGAACTTGCGGCTGCCCCTGGTGCCGGTCACCGAGGCAACACGAAAGAGGCTGAAGGAAGTCATGAAGGACCTTGGGATATGAAATCAAGCACGATCACGAGGATCTGGCACGGAATTGCAAAAGTCGAGCATGCTGATGA
>Ga0268264_10001975_pt1 | contig 18437 bp, 12 predicted proteins | sample KBSSwiS32_FD_190357 | JGI IMG/M metagenome (GOLD analysis project Ga0268264, IMG submission 190357) | Switchgrass rhizosphere microbial communities from Kellogg Biological Station, Michigan, USA - KBS Switchgrass S3-2 (SPAdes) (version 2) | ecosystem: Host-associated > Plants > Roots >...
CACCGGAGCGAGGCAGAGCGTTGTTCTTATGGTTTCGAGCTGTTCCGCCTCAAAGGAGGAATAGCTTGTTCTGGGGCGGGGTGCCCATCTCGAACAAGATCAGGAATGAAACGCCCTGGGTGCGTTCCGACGCGCGGCCGCAGTCGATTATCTCAACCGCCTCCGTGGCCTGCACTGTGTTCTTGATTTTCCTTTCAATTTCCAGCGTGCCCATGAGTCCTCTCCAGTCGTGATGTCGAACCTGACGAAAGCATTCCGATCGCTTGTACGTCGGTCCATCAACGCGGCTTGCGCCCACTTCACGCTCCTTGTCAGGTTAGGTTCGACGGATGATGCCAGTGATCGGTTGGCCCACGCACGCTGCGCCTAAGTCTTTCGTCCGTCAAGTAGTGCTAACACAAAATCCGCCGGCTCGACTCCGCCGGCCGCAGGTGGGACTAAATGACCCACTTCTGTCTATTGGACCATGGGCCAATTGCATTGCTGCTGTGCTCGCCCGCAGCGTCCGGTCAGGTAGATCGTAGGGGCGTCTGTCCCGGGGACAATCGCGGGCATCGCGCGGACATCGAAAGAGTGCTCGAGGGTGGCAATGAAGCTGTCCAGATCGGTGCTGCGAAACCGGCCGCCGATCTGCAGACGCCCAAGCGCCGGATCCACCAACACGAGATGCTCGGAATGATACCGGTTGAACTCGGCCACCGCCTCGGTAAGGGAATCCTGGTAGAACCAGATCCAGCCGTCCGTCCAGGCTATTCGGCGCTTCAGGACGGCAGGAGACAGTTGCTCGCGCACCAGTACGTTCGTGGAGCTCATGGCAATTGATTCGCCGGCAGTCAAAATCAAGTGAAACGGGGTTGCTGCGGTTGAGCGCCCGCCCCAACGCGGCGCCTCCTGTGAGCGCGGAACGTTCGCAATCGCGGCCGGGTTCCCCCTATCAATGGCCACGTGCCCCTTGATGACGAGCACGTTCGTTTCGCCGTTTTCGTGCACTCGAATGGAGACTTGCGCGTCAGTGGTACGGAGCATCACACCGCCGGCCTCCACCAGGAAGGGCCAGCTCGGGTTACTCATCACCGTGAAGAGGGCCTCGCCGTGAGTTAGCAAAACCTGACGCTGCCAGGGAAGGAAATTCGTATTGACCTCACTACCCGAGTTGAGATGCATCACAGTGCCATCTTGCAAGGTGGCTTGTTGCATTTCACCTACGTTGGTTGCATAGCGCATCCATACAGGACTTGGATGAGGAACCCACTGGTCGGAATCAACCCGCAGGAAAGCAATGACTCCCAGGGCGAAAATCACGCATCGCCTGCTTCCCTTGCGGAGCTGCCAACCTGACTTCAGCCTGCTCATACAACACCTATATTCAGGCACCCACTAAGAGAGTCGTGCGATGATTGTTTTTCCGTTATTCAACCCGCACTTTTCCTTTGGACATGACTGACTCCCCGTCACGATACTTTAAACACGAACATTCAAAATGCGCTCGACATCCTCTGGCGTCAAGCAAGAGGAACATACAGTCAGGTTCTCGAGTCAGGCTGTACAGGATCACTCACCTGTCTGTTGTTGCAACGCACACCAAACAACAGGTTTTCGCGGCGCCAACGACTTGCCGGGAACGTCATTGCGATGGCAGGCGGTGATGACTCAGGGAATCCCTGACCTTTGTCGTCCCGCCGACACGCCGGGGTATAATTAGCCTGCGCCGGCCCTGGCTCGCTCAGCGAAGAAGCAAGAACGCGAGATTCCGTCGGATGCCTGCCGCAATTGCGGCCCCAAAGGCTTGTCGAAACAACGTGATAGCGGAATTTTCCGTCCTGGCCGTCATCCTTTTGAGAGCCTCGATTTTCGATTTTGAACGGCCGCAACATGCCCGCGAACGACATCGAATCTGAAGCTGCCCGGTGGCTGATCCGTCTCGAGGGAGAGCCATCCCAGCAGACGCGTGCTGAATTCGATGCCTGGTTGGCCGCCGACGCCCGCAATCACGCCGCCTACACACGCCTCCAGGAAACCTGGAATCGCGCCGACATACTCAAAAGGCTACGCCCCTTGGACGGCGCCGTTGACGCGCGGGTGCTCGATAAATTTGGCGCCCCAACCCCGATTTCCGACGCGCCGAAGAAAAAGCGCAAGAAGCAGTTGCTGACCGTCGCTCTGCTATTAATGTTCGTTGCCGCCAGCATTGCGACCTGGGTCAGCATTTCTCGCTCAGCATGGGAGATATACGAGACCGGGCTGGGCGGATTCCAGCGCTTGGTTCTCTCCGACGGCAGCACCCTGATGTTGAACACGGATAGCCGGATTCGCGTGCGAATGAATTCGACTCGCCGGGAAGTACAGCTCGATAGAGGCGAAGCACTGTTCACCGTGGCGCACGATACACAGCGGCCATTCGATGTGACTGCGGCAGGTACTCGAGTACGGGCCGTCGGCACAGCGTTCTGCGTCCAATTGAGAGCTCAGACCCAGCTTGATGTGATAGTGACTGAAGGCCGCGTCGCAATTGCTTCCGCAGATGCGCCACCTACCGATCCCGCGATGTCCAGCCTCGCTGCGGGACAGATGGCATCAATCAAAGGACGCCTCGTTCGCGCTCAGAGCATTGACGATGAGCACATAGCTCATAAATTGGCATGGACGCAGGGAAAAATCTGGTTCGAGCGGGCAACCCTTGCTGAAGCGGTTGCCGAGTTCAATCGGTACAACCGCAGGCAGTTGGTTATCGATGATCCGGCGATCGCTGGGTTGTTTATCAGCGGTGGATTTGATGCTACGGATTTGGACCGCTTTGTCGCAGCGCTGGGCACGTTTGGCGTTCGGGCATTGCCGAATCCGGAAAAGGCCGAAGAGTCCGGGCCAGAAGCTATTCGGCTCGTTGCATCGCACAATCACAGCTAGCGACGCGCCAGCTCCCGGCTATTCCCTTGCCAGCGCCACCACCGGATCGAGGTGCGCCGCGTGGCGAGCCGGCAGGAATCCGAACACAAGGCCAATGATGGTGGAGACCCCGACAGCGGCAAAGATCGAAGTCGTTGAGAAAATCATCGGGAAGTCGTTGAACAGCCGGGAGAAGACAAACCCAATCCCGAACGCCAATAAGATACCGAGTGCTCCACCAATGAGGCACACCAGCACCGCTTCGATCAGAAATTGCCACAGGATATCTGCCCGCCGGGCACCCACTGCAGTTCGCACACCGATTTCTCGGGTCCGTTCCGTCACAGATACGAGCATGATGTTCATGACTCCGATACCGCCCACGATCAGGGATATGACGGCAATGGAAGCAACGACCAACTTCATTGTCCCCGTCGCGTTTTCGAGGGCCTTTCGCGTAGTATCGGTGTTGTAAATATAGAAATCCTTCCGCCCATGCCGGCGAGTCAGCAGCCGGGTGATCACATCTGCCACGAGATCCGTAGGTGCATCATCGCGAACCCGCGCAGAGATACTTTTTAAGTGCTGCTGGCCCAGGATCCGACCCATGACTGCAGTGTAAGGAGCCCACACATTGAGCCCGTAGCCAAGGTAGTCCATATTCTCCTTGGTCTTCGTTACCCCGATCACACGGAAGGGCACAACATCCAGGATGATGACCTGGCCAATCGGATCCTCGCCGTTGGCAAACAGCACTTTGCGCGTGTTGTCGTCGATCACGACTACTTGGTGGAGCCGCAGCGTATCGGCGGTGGAAAATGCATTTCCTCGCGAGAAGTCAACACCATGGACGCGAAAGTAGTTTTCACCTACGCCGTTTATGGTGCCGCTGACCGAGACATTGCTGAATCGCACGGACGCTGTCTTTGAGACCTTCGGTGTCACGCTATCAATATGACCCTGTTGAGCGATGGCATCCGCATCCGCCGGGATCAACGTGTGAATGCTCAAGGCCTTCTCATCTCCCCAGTCCTTGCCGGGATACACATCGATGGTGTTAGTGCCAATAATCCGAATGCTCTCCAGCACGCGCTCTTGTCCGCCGCGACCCAAAGCTACGACAGATGCGACCGAAGCTATACCGATTACGATCCCCAGCATTGTCAGAAAAGTGCGCAAGCGCCGTGAAGCCATGGAGAGCAGCGCCATCCTAAAGGCCTCGACAAATAGCTCCCACACAGCGATGAGTGAATTGCTGGCACTGTGAACAGGCTCTCTATGGCCCTGGGCCGCGGAGTTCTTCGCGGATCCGCTTCTTTTGTCGGAAACGATGTGACCATCACTTAACTCGATGACACGCTCCGCATGGCGCGCCACTTTGGGATCATGGGTGACGATGATGATTGTGTGACCGTCGGCATGCAGCTCCTTCAGAATCGCCAACACTTCCTCTCCGACTTGACTGTCCAGGGCACCAGTGGGCTCGTCCGCTAGGATGACTTCGCCACCGTTCATCAATGCCCTACCAATGCTCACACGCTGCTGTTGGCCTCCCGAGAGTTGGCTCGGCCGATGACCGAGTCGCTCTGGCAACTTAAGCTGCTGAAGAAGGATCCTGGCACGCTCACGACGCGTACTTCGCCGGCAGCCTGCGTACACGGCCGGAATCTCGACGTTCTCTAACGCAGTAAGGTCCGGCAACAGGTTGTATCGCTGGAAGATGAATCCCACGCGTTCTCGACGCAGTGCCGCCAACGCGTCGGCGTCCATCTGCGCTGTGTCCTGCCCCGCAAAGTAATATTTACCTTTACTGAGTCGATCCAGGCATCCGAGAATGTTCATGAGAGTGGATTTTCCCGAGCCCGAAGCACCCACGATCGCAACCATCTCGCCAGCGTCAATTGTCAGATCAAGATCCTTCAACGCGGCGAACGTGCCCTCCCCTGAGGGGTATTCACGCCGCGCTCGCCTCAATTCCAGCAGAGGAGCACGCATTCAGGTGGTTCCCGCTGATCGCTTGGCCGCAGCCTCAGCCGCTTCGACCGTGGCTGAGTCCCCCAAGACCACAGTGTCGTTGGATTTCAATCCTTCCAACACCTGGACAACCGCGGTATTATTGAACCCAACTCTCACCCACCGGGACTCAACACCGCGCTTTCCATCTACGACGCGTACCAATCGGCGCCCGTCAGCGCCGGTCTCACCGAGAGCGGCAGTCGGAATGCTCAAAGCAGCTCGTGCCTCCCCCAGGACGATATTGACCTGCGCCGTCATCGATGGCTGCAGCACGTGATTAGGATTAGGGATGTCAAATAGGCCGTTGTAGTAAATGGCGGAGCTGCTCGTGTCTTTAGTTGTCGCCGCAGGTATCGTCGCGGTGTCCACAGCTATCGACTCGGGTGCGGGCTCGACGGCGCGAAGCTTGGCATAGTAACGGTGTGAGGGATCGCCCAGGATGGTGAAATATAGGCTTTGACCCGGGTGCACGTGCGGAACATCCGCTTCGGAGATTTGCGCCTTCACGGTCATCGTCTCGAGATCGGCCAACTTGACGATGGTCGGGGCCGTCTGGACCGCATTCACTGTCTGACCTTCGGGGGTCACGATGGCCACCACCGTACCGGTTATTGGCGCGATGACTTTCGTGTAACCCAGCGTCACGCGCGCGAGATCGACGGCTATTTTGGCGGCGCGAATCTGAGCATCGACCGCTACGACTTCCGCTTGCGCTGTATCGAATGCGGCCTCCGCAGCATCGTAATCCGCCCGTGATGTAAGCCTTTGAGCGTAGGTCGCCGCGGCGCGCTTGAACACGAGATCGGCCTGCCTCAGCGCAGCACTACGGGCAGCGCGCTGAGCGCGGTCCTGGGCCAGGATGGCTTCAGCGTTCTGGAGCGCATTACGCTGCGTCGAGGGGTCGATTTCGGCAACGAGCTGACCCTTGCTCACCTGATCGCCAAGGCCAACGTGCATGGCTACGATTCGTCCAGAAGCCTGGGCTCCGACACTGACCAGTTTGAATGGCTGAATCGTGCCGCTGGCCAACACCGTCTGCTCCACATCGGTAACGCTGACCGGTGCGGTGAGCAGTCGCGGAGACTCCGCAGTAGGGAAGAAACTTCGCTCAACTCCCCACAGCGCTAGGACGGCGAGCACCGCCCCAGCAACCCACCATCGCTTGCGGTCCTTGCTGGCCACATCAATTGTATTGCGGCGTCAGCGGACGCGAGGCGCTGGCGACGCCGGAATGAGTTCGAGGTGGATTGTCTTTTTCGTCTTGTGTTCCATGACGACCCTTCCTGCGCATCCTTCGCGGACGGCAGCAATCATGCTCTTTGGATCGGGGCTGTCAAGATCTCGCCCTGAGCCCCCTTTTTGGGGCGGTGCCAGTCATTGGATTACAGACCCCGCCCCCCAAGCCCCGGGCCGTGAACCTCGGCATCCATTGCAACAGCACGCCGGAGTTATTTTTCGGCATCCTAATTATTGCTGCAACGCAAGTTTCCCTTTGGTCACGAAGATATTGATACAGTGCTCGCGGCCGAGACTGCCGATCCTGACGCCAAGCAACACATCGTTAGGGACATGGAAGGAGACGAGAATGAAGAAGTCAGCTACCGGACTGTTGATGATCAACCTCGGATCGGTGACCAGGGGCACACAAGGCATGCCTGTCGGGTTCTTTTTGGAAGGCGCCCCGCCACCATTCTATCTGACTATTTACCACTAACCATCGAAGAGCCGGAGCCGCACAGGTCGCTGTGCGGCTGCGGCCACAATTTACCAGCGATGTTGAATCGCAATGCTGACACGCCGCCCCAGCAGATCCCCGTTCTCCGGGTCATAACCGAGGGCAGAGAGACTGTTATTTAGAAACGGCGGTTGCTTGTTGAACACATTCTGACCGCGTAAGGACACCGTCGTCTCACCGCCTATTGCCGCGTCGACAGGTCTCACCTCGTAACCCAGCACCAGATCCCAGGTCATCCACGAGCTCACCGACCGGCTTGGGAAGCTATCAACGTCCGTGTAGCTGCTTTGAAAGTTGATGGCTGGAGAGACCGAAACTCCGTGATGCTCCCAATTGAACAAGCCTCGCAATCGCAACGCGGGCGGATTGTGGTCCGTATTACGATATTCGACTAAAGGACTGCCAGGCGTCTGCGCCTCCCGGTAGTGCAGGAAGTAGGTTGCCGCGACGTTGGCCGCCACAACACCAAAAGACGTATCCCGTCCGTAACGTGCCGACAGATCCAGTCCATCCGCCTCCAGCCGCTCCATATTGCGTAACCGCAGATCCACGATCGCCCCTACATCCGAGCCCAGGCACTGCGATTGTTCGCCGATGAACTGACTGTGACTGCACACATCCGCCCGCGCGGCCGAGCTGACAGAACGGTTGACCACATAGTCATACCGCGGGTCTCCCAGTACGGTCAGCGGCAATGGAGTCAGGGCCACAATGCGGTTGGAGGAGACGATATTGAAGTAGTTACCGGAGAGGGTGAGGTTCAGATTAGACGGCGGTGCAAACGCCAGGCCCAGCGTCCAACTATGGGAGGTCTCGGGGCGAAGCCCTGAGTTATTGCCCGTCACCGCCAACACACTGGTGAATCCCTTGGGCGAGTTGGGATCAACCAGCGGAAATATCTCACTGATATTCGGCGACTCGTTGAGATCAGGAAGATTAGGAGGCCGAAACAACCGAGCCCACGTCCCTTTCACGGTGAAACTGGGGCTAGGCGAAAGCTCAAAGCCGAATGTCGGCATGATGCCCTGCCCGGCGTCACTGAAATGTTCATAGCGCACGCCAGCGGACAGATCCAGCCTCACCGGCCAGCGAGTCTCTAGATCGGGACTCAAGATCGGCGTCGAGCTCTGCAGAAATACCGCGCTCACCGTACGGTCGCGATCCGTGGCGGGTGTCGGAATGAGATTGGCATAGCTCAACGATGGGCTAAACGAGGTTCGGAAGGTCTGCACGCGGTAATCGGACCCGAACGTCAGTGTCGTAGGGCCGGCCGGCAGCAAGGGCACCAAACCTGTGGCGCTGACATTTGCATAACGAAACGCAGACTCAAAATCCAGCCAACCATCCGCCCGAACGGTGTCCAGGGTTGAGGGGTTGGTATTTGACCCATCCCCGAATGGATTGAAGGCGGTAGCCGGATCCTTCCTCCCGAGGTAGTCCTTAAGCAGGCCAAAGTTCACCAGCCCATGCTCCAGGTCGTACTGGTGCTCGAATGTATAGCCGACGTACCCGCGGATATTCCAGTTTCGCGTTAACTCCCGATTGAGCCCCAACGCAAACTGTCCGCTATCGACCCGGCCATCGACTTTAATTGGACCAAAGTCCTTGCCAAAACCGTACAGAACCGTAAGTGGATCTTGGTTTCCATTGACGGGGTTGACGTAAAAAGGATTGCTACTCGGAACCGACAAGATCGATGTCAGGGGCGCATCCTGCGTCTTGACCCAACGCCGGTTCAAGAGCGCATCGAAAAATAGACTCGAGTCATCCGAGAGCTGATACGTCGAGCTCGCGAGCAAGCTCAAACGTTCTTGGCGCGGCAAAATCCACGTACCCGCGTCCCGATCATAACGATTGGGTACGGCAATAAGCTGAGTGGGTGTGAGCGAGCTACCGTCTTGACCCATTGGGATACCCCAGAGGCGCCCTTGGCTATCGAGTATGGTCCCAGGGTTGCCAGCCAAATTGTTGAAGTTCGACCCGCCCCACTGTGTCAAATCGCTCGTGGCCTGACTGCGTTCGGAGGCGAGTAGCTCATCACGAGAGTAGTACTCGAGCGAAAGCACACCGCCACCCCGACCCCATCTCTTGGACAGCGACTGGCTGAATTCCTTCTCTCCGAGTGATCCGCGCGCCAGATGTCCGATCACGGCATCAGAGACGGTCGCGGAGAGCGCGCCATGCAACACAAAGTTCACGATGCCGCCAACGGCATCCGCACCGTACAGGGCGGCAGCGCCATCCGAAATCACGTCGATATGATCGATCGCGGTAATCGGTATATTGGAGATGTCTGTGAAGGTGCCAGCCGAACCGCTAGGCGCCAGGCGCCGGCCATTGACCAGAATAAGGGTAGCGCGGGAGCCGATGCCGTAGAGGTTCATTCCAGACCCATACGCCGTGTTGGTTAGCGCCTCTCGAAGAAACCCGTGGGTAGTGTCCTCCGAGGCCCCGCTACCCTGGTTCTGGGGCAATGTGCGCGCCCAATCGGCAACCGTGGATACTCCCGCCTTGGCCAAGTCATCTGCCGTCACGCGCTCGAGGGAGACGCCCGCCGGCAAAATCGAGCTACTGCGGCTCATCCACCCTGGAATATGAACTACGGGCAGCTCCCTGTTCTCCGGGCCTGCTGAGGCAGCTGTTCTCGTGGGGGTCTGCTTGGGATTGACTGAAATCACCATGCCACCGGAAACCGAGAATTGCAGCCCACTGCCCTCCAGCAGCATTGTTAATGCCGTCAGGGGTTCGAAGCTGCCCTTCAGTGCTCGTGTCCTGTAGCGCTTGAGCCGCCCAGCCTCATACATCACCGACAGCCCACCCTGCCGCGCGAATTTCGGGACCGAGAGATTGGCGGATTCAGCCGGGATGTCGAACTCCCGCTGCTGCGCGGCAAGTGCAGGCGCCAGAAAGGCCCAATTACCCACCGCGAAAGCAATCGCGAGGAGAGCGATAACAAAGCCGCGTCTTATGGCACGCTCCCTGCAATTAAGTGTGCGCGCGTTTTAGGTATAGTTTACCCGCGCGCTGATCGCCTGTTCAATTAGATTTCTGCGCTCGGATCTGCACCAGCGCCGCAGCGTGTTACTTAATCCCAATCAGACTCTCTGAGGGTCCCTTCATCAGCGCGGTCAAACTCGAGACCGTCCGGGACTGTATTCAGACTGTATGCACCGATAATCGTACTCACTTCGCCCTGGCAAGTCGCCCATGCAGTGCAACAGGGCAGGCTCGCCCCCCCAGCACGTACGCTCGCGCCATCCCGAAATATCCCTATTCGGAAAATGGTGAACCCACTCTGCTGGACTCCCGCTACAACATACCAGAGCAAACATGGATGTTGGTAACACCAACCACTGACCCCTCAAAGCACGTCTTTGGATTTCGGCGGTGTTATTCTTAGGGAAGCAGATCCGGTTTATTTCACCGTCATGACACCGGCAAACAGCACCACAGGTCCTGTCATACATACCAGCCTAATTACATGAACGTGCAAACATTTTTATCCGACCAACCTCCCGTTGCGACCCTAGGTGCGCGGCATAGCCGGCACAGGTATTCGTCGCATCGTTACTGTTTTGTTATCTCTACTGATGAGTTATCCACACGGAACGTGTTGACATGTGACCCGTGAATGGTGCACGGTCCACACCGCCATCGATTGTCGATGGCAATGGAAGTTCGTAATTGCACAAGGAGTCCTGCCATGATCATTGAACTCGGAAAAGTTTCAGCAGAGACCAAGGGCACGGCCGCTTTGAATCAGATCGAGCCGTCGCATAACAATCGAGTCAACTTCAAGGATTAATCGCAAGATCGATCCTTTTTTCAGTGGGGTGCGCAGCTCCGGACTGCACACCCCACGCTCACGACCGGAGGGAGCTGCTCCAACTCGCGGCCAGGCACTTCCACACTCGATGTAAATACCCCCTCGGAATTCATATGTACTTTCTTCCAAGCCATGTATACACATGCGAGACCAACGGCCGACTCGTCTTTCTCGACTTGAAGCGCGACTCCTACGTCTGCCTTGACCAGCAGCACTCGAAGGTTGCGCTCGCGCTTCTGAATCGAGACCCCGCGTGGGCACATGCGACCTCTAATGCTTCGCCGCCTCTCACTCTGACTCAAGAGGTCGCAAGCACATTGCTCCAACGCGATCTCATTACGGCTGAGGGGACCGGTGCCGCCGCCGGCCCCAGACATACGACAATGGCTCCCACTCGCACGCTGCTCGGCGACGCACGGATTTCAGAGCCGCGCCCGTCTTTGCCGCGGATAGCACGGTTCTACCGTGCATCACTCTCAGCTGCGGCGAAGTTGCGCTATTGGCCGATCGAAAAGACCGTGCGTTCAGTTCAAGCTCGACGGCACGCCAATTCCAATGGATCCGCGCTGTGTGATAGCCCCCGCGCAAAGGAGCTCACAACAGAATTCAACGTGCTGCGATCGTTCTTTCCACGGCGATATTTATGTCTTTTCGACAGTCTCGCCCTCTTGGATTTCCTCGCCCAGTACGAGCTGTATCCAACTTGGGTGTTCGGAGTAAAACTCAATCCCTTTGGCGCGCACTGCTGGGTTCAGACGGGGGACGCCGTAGTCAACGACGACCTCGAATATATACGGAATTTTTCGATCATCCTGACGGCTTGAAAGTGACGGTAACACGGATGTTTCGCTATTTCGGCATCGCACTGAGCTCGCCTGACCAGACCAAAAGCACGCGCGTTGGCCAATTGGTACAGGCCCTGAGCCGCCGCGATTCGCGCTGGGCCGTAATCCTGGACCAGCCGACCCTGACCATCCTGCATATCCAAACCTCGCAGGACGGGCTCAGGGCGTACTCTTTGGGGCCGTCGGGAGCAATACTCGGGCAACTATTCACACGCCCGACGCAAAGCAGCTCGGCTGCAGCCGACGTCATACTCAATGACAGCCAGATCGATCGCATCGTGAAGACCGAAGGTTCGGTGCTAGGCAGCGAATTTTGGGGATCGTACGTCGCAATTATGGCGACGCATCCCGACCGGCACTGCGTTGTCCGGGATCCCACAGGCGCAATTCAGTGTTACCTGACCACAGTTGATGGTATTACCTTCGTGTTCTCACACGTTGAGGACTTTCTCAATCTACGCTTGACCGCGCTCAGCATTAACTGGCCGCACGTGGTTCGATATCTTACCTTCCCGCGGATTATTGAAGATGCAACCGGTTTTGCTGAGATCACGCAACTGCATGCAGGACAATCGGCGCGAATTCGCGGCGGCCGTTGGTCGACACGCTTCAATTGGTCGCCGAGTCATGTCTATAGTTCAAAAGTTCTGGACGACACCTCTGTTGCATCTGAGACATTGCGAGATGCTGTGCGCTTGAGCGTCAGCAGCTGGGCAGCTCGCTATCGAAGTAGCCTTCTCGAGCTCTCCGGCGGCCTGGACTCTGCCATAGTTCTAAGCTGCTTCCCCAAGGCGTTGTCTGAAACAAGCTTGGTATGCGCAAATCTTTACACGAGTACTCCCGAGGGAGACGAGCGAGCCTTCGCAAGAAAAGCCGCGTCGTTGGCGGACAGGGAGCTGATTGAGATACCGCTCGGCGTACCCGACGGCCATCTGCATGAGATGCTGAACGCTGAAAAGGTCGCAAGCCCGACAATGGTTTCGATGTCTTCGCCAGCCGATAGCGCACTTGAACAGATTGTGAGCGAACGGGGAATTGACGCTGTCTTTTCGGGTCAAGGCGGCGATCATTTATTTCAGAGAAGGAGAAACAACTTAATCGCGGCTGAGCATCTGCAGTTGCACGGTCTGAGCACCCGGCTCATTCGCGTCGTGCGCGACACGTCACGGCTGACGCGAAACCCTATTAGTTTGGTGTTCCGGGATGCGGTGATTTACGGCCTGTTCAAACGGCCCTTCGATATCTACGCGGATTTTCAGGGACCTGCGTTTCTCCGTCGCGAGGTAGCACAATCGAACTTACCGGAGCAGCTGGTGCATCCCTGGATAGCGGAGGCTCGTGCATTGGGCCTGCCGCAGTCCAAAGTGGTTCAAATCGCCGACATCGTAGACTGCCAAGCCTTCTACTCGCAGGTTTGTCGATATACCGACATAGTGCATCCACTGATCTCGCAGCCGGTGTTCGAGGCCAGCCTGGCGATTCCGACCTACGTGCTCACGGTCGGCGGTACGGAACGTGCGTTGGTCCGCAACGCTTTCGCAAACGATATTCCTCCCGAGATCGCGACCCGGACCACCAAGGGTGGGGCGACGGGACATTTCCATAACATGATCCTGGACAATCTCAAATTCGTGCGGGAATACCTGCTGGATGGCTTACTGCTCAACAAAGGTGGCATCTTCGATCGACAAGAGCTCGACGGGACACTGTCGGAGGCGCGACTGCTTCATCCGCTCCATTTGACGTCGGTGCTCGCCTCGATCCTCGCGGAAAGCTGGGTGAGGGCGATATATCAAAGTCCCTAGTGAGACGCTCGACGGGAAGCTGCACCCCTGCCCCTTGCCGTGCCCTTATTTCGCAGCGTGAATCTCGGCCCGCATTTGTCGCCAGCGAGCGTACTGGTCCGTCTTTGACGATTCGCGGTCTTCAGTGCCGTTGAGCCAAAAGTCAAACCAATCGACATTTCGTTCGTAGATGTGAAGTCGGTGCTGAGGGTGCCATTTCACGTGAAATTCGTTCGGGTATATAAACATTTCTATCGGTTTGTCAGCGTCCGATAGGGCCCTTACGGCACCCATTGCCGCGTGATACTCATCATCCGACGAGTTGATTAATATTGGAGCCGAGATCAGGGCCGTATTCTCAGATAGGGACAGTTCCTTCCATGCTCTATCATCAGGGCTGCCCGGTCGCCCAAAACCGGCGCGGCGAAACAGGTCCTTGTAGGGGCCACCACCCGAGAGATAGTAGCCTATGGGGTCCCATGTAATACTGCTCATCGATGCGGCCGCAAAGTGGTTCGAGTGAATCAATGCATACGCCGCCAACGTTGCCCCATTGCTGAAGCCGGTAATTCCCACTTTGTGTGTGTCGACAACCTTTTGATCGCCCAGCTTGTCTATGATTGCTTCCAGAAGAGACAGAGTGCGGACAATCTCCACAGGCCTGGGCCCCCAAGAGCGCAAAAAGCTCTCCTCGAGACTGGCCGCGCTCGCCTCCACTTCAATAGGGTCTGCCATGTCATAGACCAGAACCGCAAAGCCATGCGCCGCAAAAAGCTGGACAGGATATTCGTCTCCCGTCCCACCGCGCAGCGCACGCTTTCCCCGATAGCCGACAACGATGAGAGGATATGAATTTCCGGCGCGATAGTTGATGGGCCTGACCAGATAGCCGAATGTCTCCTGACCCAGCGCGTCGCGCCACTCCAGTCTCTCAACACTACCTAGGGCGAACTTGTCAAACTCCGGATTGGGGTCGTACAACACCTGCGTCGCCCCACTCTTGAGATTGACGGAGATTAACCTTCTCGGATGGGTTGGCGTTTCGAGAAAGCAGATGGCCTGTTGATCTACTGGAAGACAATCGGTGAGCCAATCGAAAGTCGCAAGAATCCTGCGGACGGTATTTCTAGATGGATTCCACGCGTATAGGGCTCTATGACCATTGTTAGCGCCATCCAAGCGAGCAAACAGTACTTCGGATCCGCTGTCGCTCCATCTAATCCCTCCTTGGATCAAGGTTTCGTATTCATACATGCCAGTGCACTCTGGCGCAACGCACCGCCGTGCCTTTGTTCGGTCCTTGCCTATTGACGCGTACAGCGCCATGGGCGGATTACGACCTTGCTTGTCGGTGAACGCCGGCGAGAGCCAGGCCGCTTTCTTGCTCGCCTTATCATAGGCAACCACGCGCTTGGCGCCGGAATCCCTGTCCGCACCATCAATTTTTCTCTGCCCGTCTTCGAATTGTTGAATCTCCGGCGCTGTCGCCTCTCGCTCAACATGCGTCTGCAGTTCGTATACCCATATTCGAGGTCCGCCGACCAATTCGTAGCGCGGTCGAATCGACCTACCTTCGAGCAGTGACCAGTACAGCTTGTCGTCAAATCGGTAGCCGGACTCGTCGCTCTCGACATTATATTGGGTCTTCATGGACCTTGACTCGGCCACTTTGAAGAAGACCTTTGTTCCACGATCGGCCAGAACAAACCCTTGAACATCGGCAGCGTTGTGTGTCAATTGCACCGCCGCGCCTTGGTCGAGTCCCGCACTCCAGATCTGTGTTTCGCCGTGCTCACGTCTTCTAAAAAGGATGGATCGGCTGTCCGGCATCCACGCGGGTCTCTCGGTAATCCAAGCTCCCGATGTTGTACCGTCGTCTTGCTCGCCTTTGAAGAGTGACGGGTCTCCACCGTCCGCCACGAATCTCAGTGTAGCGTGATCCACGGCACCCACTATCAACCAATGGACTGTGTATGTATCCCGTGGTACGTCGGCCTGATGCTGTTCCACTGCCACATAGCGGCCGTCAGGAGACACGGACAAGCCCTTGCCATCGACTCCGCCTATGTCTCTAACTTGCACGAGATCGGCAGCTGTCAAATGCTCGTGAGTGGAATCCGCGCACATCGCCGTGCCGCCGCCAATGGCCCAATACACGAGAGAAGCCGAAACAACTACAGAATGCGACACCTTGGTTGACAACGCCGTTTACTACCAGGCCTTGGTGAGTTGCACAGAGACGATGCGGCCAAACGGGTTGGAATTCGCTGAATCATAACCTCCGACCTGATTCACGAACGGCGGGTCCCTGTTTAATGCATTGGTTACACTTACTGCCGCGCGCAGGCCCTTCAGCCACTCATGTCCTGAGCCGGTTGGAACCGCATAGGCCAATTGCATATCCATAGTCGTCCACGACGCGATATCGCGGGAAGGGATGGACATGTTATCGATGTAGTGTCCAACGAAGTTCGCATTCACACCAGCAGTCCAACCGCCCCGGGTCCAGGACAGTCCCGACCTGAGGCGCACTTTCGCGGGGTAATTGATGGTTCCGACGGTTTCGAGTAGCGGCGCGGTTCCGGTAAACGCCTGCTTCAGACTGAGGAGGTAACTGCCGTCAAAATCCAATTGCACTGTGCCGAAGCCAAATGAGGCCGCATAGGATGCAGTCAAATCTACGCCGCGCTCATTGGTTACAGCCACATTGCTGAGTCTGTCATCGATAATCGCACCCACCTGCTCTGGCGGTATGGGTTGGGATAGAAACCCCGGGTCGGCATACAAGGCATTCACCGCTGCCGCACTCGGATTGCGGGTGAGGATCGGTGCATAAGCGGAATCGTTGGGCAAGATAGAGTTGAGACTGTCGGCGGGAACTTTGATCCGCTCGTCTATATCGACATGAAAGTAATTCACCGCGATTTTCAGGGGACTCAAAACCGGGGGGTCGATTTGGATGCCGGCCGTCCAGGTCTTTGCACGTTCGGGCTCGAGTGCACCGTTGGTCCCCAGAACTACAGCTGACGTCGTGAACCCAGAGGGGGCCTTTGGGTCGGGGAGCGGCAGCAGAAAGATCACGTTCTGTCCCTTGAGCTGGCTGAGCAGGGGCGCTTTAAAGGATTTCCCGAACGATCCCCGCACCGACAGACCTGACACGGGGGACCAGAGCAATCCAAATCTTGGATTCGTGGTTGAGCCGAAGTCATTGTAGTGCTCGAGGCGGCCGGCCAGGGAAAGCTCGAGACGTTCAATGCCGGGCAGGTGATTCAGTCCGGTCACGAGGGGAATGTACAATTCCGTAAATGCCGCCGTGATCGACCTCGATCCCGTGGTGTCGCTCCCATTGTTCATCGGAGTCACCGAATCAATTTGGGCGACATCCGTAAAATTGAACCTTTCCTTACGTTCCTCCATGCCGACCGCCAGCTTCGCCGAACCGCCAGGCAATGGAAAAATATCGCCGTCCGCCTTCGCTGCAACGCTCCAGATGCGGGAGGTTGTCGCTTGGTCCTCAAATCCCCTCATGCCGGCCAGCGTCGCGGGATTCGTGTGCGAGCCGTCGCCAAATGGATTGAAGGCAGTGTTTGGATCCGGGTCCGCCAGAGCAGCGTCCAGTGCGATGGAATTGAATGTGTTCGTCCTGCGATTGAGCGTCGTCTGCCGGCTATAGGACCCGCTTACTTCGCCTCGCCAGGAGCTTCCAAAATCAACCCGCAATCCTGCCGTCCCATCGTAACTTTGCGCGTTACCGGACATCCGCTGAGCGCCAAAGTCATCTATGAAGGAATAGTTGACCTGAACAGGGTCTGTCCCTCCAAACGGATTCACGTAAAACGGATTGGTCGAGGGCACCGAAAGCACGCTGATCTGTGCTGGAATCCGGTCGTCGAAATTTCGCCGACTGTAGCTCAGATTCCCGAAGAGAACTGCGTGACTCCCGATTTCCTGCGACGCCAGGACGAACACGCTATTTCTCCTCTGTTGAGGGAGAAGATCGGTACCTTGCAACGTGTTCTGCAGGTTCACCACGCCCGGCAGCAAGCTTCCGGGCTGAAGCGCACGCCCGTCCTGACCCCGTGGGATCGCGAAGGCTGGATCGCCTGTATCAGGATCGAGAATATTGCCTGGATTACTCGCCTGATTGCTGAAATTGGATCCGCCGAGAGAAGTTAGATCGCTGTTCCGAGCATAGACGCGATCGGCCGCGGCCAGATTCTGACGTTTGTAGAATTCATACGCGAGCAGCACATTGCCGGTCTGCCAATGAGTCCCGATCAGTTGACCGACCTGCACCTCCTTTGCAAGGTCCCCACTTGCCGCGCCATAGCGCAGTCGCGTTTCCGCGCCTTGATAATCATTTCGGGTAACTATGTTTACGACACCCCCCACAGCGTCGGATCCATAAATAGCGGACGCGCCGTCGGTAAGAATGTCCACATGGTCGATCACGGCCAGTGGAATTGTCGAAATGTCGACAAAGTTCGCACCCGCGCCACTGGGCGCAAGTCTGGTTCCATTGAGCAGAACCAGCGTTGAATCATTTCCGAGCCCACGAAGATTGACACCGGAGCCAAAGCCGATGTTGAGGCCGGCAACTGCTGAGGTCGAATTGTAGTTGCCCTCGTTGGAGCCAGCGCCGAAATTCTGCGGCAATGACTCCATTACCTCATGCAAGGTTCCACGGCCCGAACGCTCGATGTCAGTAGAGGTTATCTGAATCAGTGGAGAACCGACATTCGCAGCCTCTCGTATGTGGGTTCCTGTAACAACGACTTCTTCAAGAGTCTTGCGTCTTCCCCCGGTGGTGAAGTTTGTTTCATCCTTGCCGGCATCTTGGCTCGCATCGGCACTGGAGCGCTGCTGCACGGAGCTCACCGATGCGTCACTTTCCGATCCCCGCATATCGGCCGGGCCCGAGGCAGATGCCGCTCTCCTGACGGAGGGTGAATCTGCCGCCTTCTGCTGCGACCCCAACACCGCGACGGTCTTGTCGTCGAGATACTCGTAGCGCAAGCCCGTGCCAGCAAGCAATTGTTCCAATGCCTCGACTGGAATGTAGTCGCCGTCGAGCTTCGGGGACAGAACGCCGCGGCCAACTACAGATTGGATCATCACGGTCAGGCCTGTCTGCCGCCCAAACTCACTGAGCGCATCACCCACCGGCTGAGGAGGAATATGTAGAGTGACTCTCTTTGCGTCCGATGCAGCAATCGACTGGTGAGCTATCGCGCCACCTGCCAGCAGTAAAAGCGAGGTGAACCAAGGTGCCCGCGAAAACCTCATCGACCCTACTCCCATGATTCCCCTCGTTTTACCTTGTTGCTCTGGCCCCCTTCCATTGGATT
>Ga0268264_10001976_pt1 | contig 18436 bp, 20 predicted proteins | sample KBSSwiS32_FD_190357 | JGI IMG/M metagenome (GOLD analysis project Ga0268264, IMG submission 190357) | Switchgrass rhizosphere microbial communities from Kellogg Biological Station, Michigan, USA - KBS Switchgrass S3-2 (SPAdes) (version 2) | ecosystem: Host-associated > Plants > Roots >...
CATCCACCCGACGACGTCGGCGAGCGAGTGCCCGCGCACGCGCGCGCCGGACCACACCGCGGGCAGTCCGACCTGCAGGGACGCGATCCCGCCCCAGGCCGTGCCGAAGTCCCCGGTGTCGAGGTGCTTCAGCTCCGCGGTGCAGGGCGAGTGGTCGCTGACCACGATGTCGACGACGCCGTCGGTGAGGCCCTGCCAGAGCAGCTCGCGGTTCTCGGCCTCCCGGATCGGCGGGCAGCACTTGAACTGCGTGGCGCCGTCCGGGACCTCCTCGGCGTTGAACGTGAGGTAGTGCGGGCAGGTCTCGACGGTCACCTGCACCCCGTCGCGGCGGGCGCTGGCGAGCATCGGCAGGGCGTCGGAGCTGGAGAGGTGCAGCACGTGCACGCGCGCCCCGGTCCAGCGGGCGCGCTCCAGCAGCCAGGCGATCGCCAGGTTCTCGGCGCCGCGCGGGCGGGAGCGGAGGAAGTTCTCGTACAGCTCGCCGTGCGGTGTCTCGGCGCGGTCGATCGCGTCCGAGTCCTCGGCGTGCACGATGAGCTGGCTGCCCATCTCGGCGATCCGCTCGAGCACGCCCTCCAGGTCCTCCGGCGGGAGCGGCTGGAACTCGTCCACACCGGAGTGCAGCAGGAAGCACTTGAAGCCGAACACACCGGCGTCGTGCAGGCCGCGCAGCTCGTTCTCGTTGCCGGGCACCGCCCCGCCCCAGAACCCGACGTCCACATGGGACTGGGTCTCGGCCGCCTTGCGCTTCACCTCGAGCGCCGCGACGTCGATCGTCGGGGGGATGGAGTTGAGCGGCATGTCGACGATCGTGGTGACGCCGCCGAGCGCGGCGGCCGCGGTGGCGGAGGCGAAGCCCTCCCACTCGGTGCGGCCGGGCTCGTTGACGTGCACGTGGGTGTCGACCAGGCCGGGGAGCAGCACCTCGTCCGGCCCGAGCTCGACGGTCTCGCGGGCGTCGAGCTCGGAGTCGTAGGGCTCGATCAACTCGATCCGGCCGTCCTTGACCCCGACGCAGCGGTCCACCTCGCCGTACGCCGTGATCACCCGGCGGGCACGGAAGACCAGGTCCAGCTCGGTCACGAGACCTCCAGGGGTGGGGTCAGCACCTCGGCGGTCCAGCCGGGGTGGGTGGCGACGGCCTCGGCGAGCGCGCGCTGCGTGCTCACCGCGTCCGGTCCGACGGCGGTGGCGAGGCTGCCCCGGACCGCGAGGGGGGTCAAGGCCCACCAGTCGCCTGCCGCGGCCGGGCCGTCGGCACCCCAGAGCAGGATCTCGGTGCCGAGCACCCGGCGGCCCGCGAGGTGGGCGGGGGAGGCCTGCAGGACCGGATCGCCGAGGTCCTGGGTCTGGTGCAGCAGGGGCCGGTGCTCCTGCGTGACGCGGGTGGTGCCCCGGTAGCGACCGCTGGGCTCTCCGGAGCGGCCCGCCACGAGGATCTCGCGGGCACGGAGGCGGGCGGTCTCGTGCAGCTCCGCGTGGACCAGGGTGTGGTGATCGGCCCGGGAGGTGATCACGGTCGGCTCGGGGAGGTACTGGACGCTCGCGCCCTCCGCGATCTCGAACCGCATCGTGAGCGTGCTGGGGCCTGCGAGGGCGACCGCGGCCGCCACCCCCGTCAGGACCAGGTCGGCGCCGGGGCCGACCCGGACGGCGAGCTCGACGTCGTCGCCCGCGAGGGGGGTGCTCGCCGAGCCGACGAGGTGGACCGTCACCGCACTGTCGTACGCCGCCGCCGTGCCCCGGCGGGGCACCAGCGACAGCGGGGACTGCGAGCGCAGCTCCCGCACGACGCTGCGCTCCCCGACGCGCTCGACGGTCAGGACGGCCCGGGCTCTCACTACGCGGGCACCCGGGCGGAGAGCTGTGCGAGCACCCAGGCGCCGACCTCGGTGGCCGCGGGGTCCTCGACCAGGGACTGGGTGATCACCGGCAGCTCGCCGCGGATGCGCGTGGCGTCCCCGGTCATCACGTCCATGTCCGCGCCGACGAGCGGGGCGAGGTCGGTCTTGTTGATCACCAGCAGATCCGCCGTGGTGACGCCGGGGCCACCCTTGCGCGGCACCTTGTCGCCGCCCGCGACGTCGACCACGAAGATCTGGGCGTCGACGAGCCCGCGGGAGAACACCGCGGTGAGGTTGTCGCCGCCGGACTCGACGAGCACCAGCTCGAGGTCTCCGAACCGGTCCTCGAGGGTGTCGATGGCGTCGAGGTTGGCGGTGATGTCGTCCCGGATCGCGGTGTGCGGGCAGCAGCCGGTCTGTACGGCCTCGACCCGCTCGGCGGGCAGGACGGCGTTGCGGCGCAGGAAGTCCGCGTCCTCGGTCGTGTAGATGTCGTTGGTGACGACGGCGAGCCGCACGCGCTCGCCGAGGCTGCGGGCCAGGGCGGCGACCAGCGCGGTCTTGCCGGAGCCGACGGGGCCGCCGATGCCGATCCGGAACGCCCGGCCGAGGGTGGGGGTCGGCTCGTGGTGGTCGTGGTCGGTCTCGGTGGGGTCGAAGGAGATCAGGTGGCCATGCCCGTGACTGTCGGGGGCGTGATCGTGGTCGCTCATGGGGCTCTCCGGCTCAGGAGGCGAACAGTCGCATCCGGTCGTGGTGGTGGACGTGGGACTGCGCCATCAGGTCGAGGACGGGGGCGCTCGGGGCGGGGAGCTCGGGTCCGCGGGCCCCGGCGACGACGGTGTCGAGGCTCGGGCCGAGCCGGACGAGGGCGGCGTTGACCTGGAAGGGATCCAGCCCGAGCAGGCGCACCGCAGCGGAGGCCGGACCGGAGATCGCGAGGTAGGCGACGCACCGCGCGGCCTCCTCCGCGGGCTCGCCCGCGATCCCGCACACCGCCCCGACCAGCAGGGGGTGGTGGGGGCGGGGGTGGACGGCGACGAGGGCGTCGAGCACGGGCGAGGGCCAGGCGGCCCGGACGGCGCGCAGGGTCCCGCGGCCCTGGGCCCGCGAGGCCTCCCGCTGAGCCTCGGAGGGCGTCCGGGCATCCAGCTCGGCGTCGAGCTCGGCCCACGATCGCGACGCTTGTGTGGCTCGAGCGTCGCTGAGTGGTGCTTGTGCCACACAAGCGTCGGAGGCCAGGAGCGTGGCCGCGGCGGCGAAGGCGGCGGCGATCAGGCCTGCGGTGTGCAGCCTGCCCAGCAGGAACGCCTCCAGGCTCGGCACGTCGCTCACCAGACCCCGCGCCACCGCCTCCTCGACCCCACCGGAATGGACGTGTCCGCCGCCCGGGAAGCGGGCGTCGGCGAGGACGAGCGAGGCGGTACCCATCAGTGCGAGCCCATCAGAACAGGAAGTACCGCTGCGCCATCGGCAGCTCGGCGACCGGGGCGGGCTCGACGACCGCGCCGTCGATCCGGACCTCGAAGCTGTCCGGGTCCACCGTGACCTCGGGGGTCGCGTCGTTGCGGAGCATGGACGCCTTGGTCACCGAGCGCGTGTCGTCGCACGCCACCGCGCCCTTCGCCAGGCCGGCGCCGAAGCCGGACTCCAGCGCGATCGGTGCCACGAAGTTCAGCGACGTGGCCGCGGCCACCAGCGGTGCCGCCCCGAACTGGGGCCGGGCGAACACCGGCTGCGGGGTCGGGATGGAGGCGTTCGCATCCCCCATCTGGGCCCAGGCGATGAACCCGCCCTTGAGCACCGTCTCCGGCCGCACGCCGAAGAACTTGGGCTCCCACAGCACCAGGTCGGCGAGCTTGCCGACCTCGACGGACCCGATCTGCGACGCCAGACCGTGGGCCAGCGCCGGGTTGATCGTGTACTTCGCGACGTACCGCTGCGCGCGAAGGTTGTCCGCGGGGCCCTCGAGAGCGCCGCGGGCCTCCTTCATCACGTGCGCGGTCTGCCAGGTCCGGATGATCACCTCGCCGATCCGGCCCATCGCCTGGCTGTCCGAGCTCATCATCGAGATGGCGCCGAGGTCGTGGAGGACGTCCTCCGCGGCGATCGTCGTGGGCCGGATGCGGCTCTCGGCGAAGGCCAGGTCCTCGGGGACCGAGGCGTTCAGGTGGTGGCAGACCATCAGCATGTCGAGGTGCTCGTCGAGCGTGTTGACGGTGTGCGGGCGCGTCGGGTTGGTCGACGACGGCAGGATGTTCGGCTTGCCGACGACCTCGATGATGTCCGGGGCGTGCCCGCCGCCCGCGCCCTCGGTGTGGAAGGCGTTGATCGAGCGCCCCGCGATCGCGGCCAGCGTGGACTCGAGGAAGCCCGCCTCGTTCAGGGTGTCCGTGTGGATCGCGGCCTGGACACCGGACTCCTCGCAGACCCGCAGGCAGGCGTCGATCGCGGCGGGGGTGGTGCCCCAGTCCTCGTGCAGCTTGAACCCGCCTGCGCCCGCCCGCAGCTGCTCCCACAGCCCGTCCGCGGACACGGTGTTGCCCTTGCCCATCAGCAGCACGTTGATCGGCAGGTGGTCCAGCGCCTGGAACATCCGGTGCAGGTTGCGCGGGCCCGGTGTGACGGTCGTGGCCTTGGTGCCCTCCGCCGGTCCGGTGCCGCCGCCGCCCAGGGTCGTGAGGCCCGCGGCGAGCGCGGTGTCGACGAGTCCGGGGGTGATGAAGTGGACGTGGACGTCGATGCCGCCCGCGGTGAGGATCTTGCCGTTGCCCGAGATGATCTCGGTGGACGGGCCGATCACGAAGTCGACGCCGTCCATGGTGTCCGGGTTGCCTGCCTTGCCGATCCCGGTGATGCGCCCGTCGGTGATCGCGATGTCCGCCTTGACGACGCCCCAGTGGTCCAGGATCACCGCCCCGGTGATGACCAGGTCGGGGGCGCCCTCGGCCGAGGTCACGGCGGACTGGCCCATGGACTCGCGGATCACCTTGCCGCCGCCGAACATCACCTCGTCGCCGGACGCCGCGCCGCGGCTGCGGTCCTCGGTGACCTCGATCAGGAGGTTGGTGTCGGCCAGCCGGATCCGGTCCCCCGTGGTGGGGCCGAAGAGGTCGGCGTAGCGGCCGCGCTCGATCCGGGGGGTCGGAGTCGAGGGAGTCGGCGGGGTGGGTGGAGTCGTCATGCGCTGGTCTCCGGTCCGCGAGAGTCGAGGTCGCCCGCCCATTCGGAGCGGAGGCCGGGCACGCGTCGGGCCCCGGCCAACGGCACCAGCGTGACCTCCTTCTCGACGCCCGGCTCGAACCGCACCGACGTCCCCGCCGGGATGTCGAGGTGGGTCCCCCAGGCGGCCTCGCGGTCGAACTCCAGGCCGGGGTTCACGGCGGCGAAGTGGTAGTGCGAGCCGACCTGGACGGGCCGGTCCGCGGTGTTCGTCACGACCAGGGTCGTGCGGGGACGTCCGGGGTTCAGCTCGACGGGCTCGTCCCCCGGGATGATCTGTCCGGGGGCCCAGCCCCCGGTGGGACGCGTGCTCATGCGATCGGGGAGTGGACGGTGACGAGCTTCGTGCCGTCCGGGAACGTGGCCTCGACCTGCACCGAGTCGATCATCTCGGGGATGCCGTCGAGCACCTGCTCGCGGGTCAGGACGGTGCGGCCGGAGTTCATCAGCTCCACGACCGAGCGCCCGTCCCGTGCGCCCTCCACGACGTGGTCGGTGATCAACGCCACGGCCTCGGGATAGTTCAGGCGCAGACCACGGGCCTGGCGCGCTCGGGCCACGTCGGCGGCGACGTGGACGAGCAACTTGTCCCGCTCCTGGGGGCTCAGGTGCATGGCGACAGTTCTACGGCCCGCATGTTTCGCTCCCGTTTCGCGGGGTCATATATCCGCTCACTCTGCGTAGTCACATCGCAGCAGGTCAGGGCCGCACGAACCGCCAGTCCGCGGTGTGCCGGTACCAGGTCCAGCGCGGCACCGGACGCGGGTGCGGCACGCCGTCGACCTCCACGAACGCCTCCACGCAGCCGATCTGCAGGGCCCGCCCGGTCGCGGCCCGCACCTGCCTGCCCGGCAGGGACGACACGCCGTCGGGACCGGGGACGGCGACGAGCCGCCGCGTCCGTCCGCGCAGGACCAGCGTGTTGTCGCAGTAGGCCTCGCCCTCGAGGTCACGGATCACTCCTCGGCCCACGAGGACGCCGCCGGAGTCGTCCCGGATGAGAGGGGTCCGCCGGGCGGGGGCGTCGAGGGCGAGGGCGGCGGCGTCCCGTGGCAAGTTCCAGGCCTGGGCCACGGCGGACCGACGCGCGGCCGGGACGAAGGCCACCTCGACGTCCAGCCGGTCCCGCCGCAACAGCCTGACCAGCACGGATGCCAGGTCGGCGTCGTCGCCGTGGACGATCACCCGGCTCGGCGCGCGCTCCTTCAGCACGGGGTCGACGTCGTCCTTGCCCGGACGCGCGGGCAGCGACACCGCGGGGACGTGCGCGAGTACCCCGGGCACCCGTCCGAGCCGCGCCGCCGGGCGGCTACCGTGGAACGGGAACCGGCGCACCGGCCTGTCGCCACAGGTCAACAGCACCAGCTCCTGATCGATCGAAGCCACTGGATCGGTTACCCTCCCGCCGCAAGCCAGGACTGGAGTTTCACATGCCGGCGATCGTGCTGATCGGTGCCCAGTGGGGCGACGAGGGCAAGGGCAAGGCCACGGACCTGCTCGGCGGGTCCGTGCAGTGGGTGGTGCGGTATCAGGGCGGCAACAACGCCGGCCACACCGTCGTGCTGCCCGACGGGCAGGACTTCGCGCTGCACCTGATCCCCTCGGGCATCCTCACGCCCGGGGCGAAGAACGTGATCGGCAACGGCGTGGTCGTGGACCCCGGGGTGCTGCTCGAGGAGCTCAAGGGCCTCGAGAACCGCGGTGTGGAGACCTCCGGCCTGCTGATCAGCGCGGATGCGCACTTGATCATGCCGTACCACGTGGCCATCGACAAGGTGACCGAGCGCTTCCTGGGCAAGTCCAAGATCGGCACCACGGGCCGCGGGATCGGCCCCGCCTACCAGGACAAGGTGGCGCGGGTCGGCGTCCGCGTGGCGGACGTGCTGGACGAGAAGATCCTGCACCAGAAGGTCGAGGCGGCCCTCGACTTCAAGAACCAGGTGCTGGTCAAGGTCTACAACCGGCGCGCCCTGGACCCGGTCGAGGTCGTCGACACGGTGCTGCAGCAGGCGGACGGCTTCAAGCACCGCATCGCGGACACCCGGCTCCTGCTCAACCAGGCCCTCGAGGCGGGCGACACGATCCTGCTCGAGGGCTCGCAGGGCACCCTGCTGGACGTCGACCACGGCACCTACCCCTTCGTGACCAGCTCGAACCCCACGGCGGGCGGCGCCGCGGTGGGCTCGGGCATCGGGCCGAACAAGATCGACAGGGTCATCGGGATCCTCAAGGCCTACACCACCCGCGTGGGCTCGGGTCCCTTCCCGACCGAGCTGTTCGACGCCTCGGGCGAGTACCTGCGCAAGACCGGCGGCGAGGTCGGCGTGACCACCGGGCGCCCCCGGCGCTGCGGCTGGTTCGACGCCGTGATCGGCCGGTACGCGCAGCGGGTGAACGGGATCACGGACTTCTTCCTCACCAAGCTGGACGTGCTCTCCTCGCTGGAGCGGGTGCCGGTGTGCGTGGCGTACGAGGTCGACGGCAAGCGCGTCGACGACATGCCGATGACGCAGACGGACGTCCACCACGCGGTGCCGGTCTACGAGGAGCTCCCGGGCTGGTTCGAGGACATCTCGCACGTGCGCACGTTCGACGAGCTGCCCGCGAACGCCCAGGCCTACGTTCACCGCATCGAGGAGCTCACCGGCGCGCCGGTGAGCGCCATCGGTGTCGGACCCGGCCGGGACGAGACCATCACCCGCGAGGTCTGACCCCGGTCACCGGGGCCGGTGGCGGGCGAGGATCACCGAGGCCTTGGCCACCCACAGGTCACCGACGGTGACCCGGGCCGAGGTGAAGACCGTGCGCCCGCCCACCCGGTCCACGGACGCCGCGATCTCCACCCAGGAGCCCACGTCCGCGGGCTCGAGGTAGTCCAGCGTCATCGAGATCGTGCTGACGATGGATCCGTCGGCGAGGAACGCCCGGGTGCCCCGCGACACCGCGACGTCGACGACCGTGGCCAGGTAGCCCCCGTGCGCCTTGCCGTGGGAGTTGGCGTGCTCGGACCGGATCCACATCCCGTAGCGGCCGATCCCGGGCCCCCGGTACAGCCCTCCGACGAAGGTCATGAACGGGGCCGTCTCGGTCGGCTCGAACCCAGCGGAGACGTCGTGGTCCGGGGACACCTCGCCGACCCCCGTCAGGCGGCGCAGAGGCCGGTGTCCGCGGCGCGGGTGGCGGCGGGGGCCTGGCTGAGGGCCCGGGCGACCTGGGGGGCGGTCAGGACGAAGCCGGTCTCCGAGTCGTCCAGGGCCGCGCCGAAGACGACGCCGAGGACCTGGCCGTCCGGCGCGATCATCGGGCCGCCGGAGTTGCCGGACTGGACCTTCGCCCGGACCGTGTAGACGTCCCGGGTGACGGTGTTGGCGTCGTAGATGTCCGGGCCGCGGAGCTGGATGCGGTCGCGGACCTTGCCCGCCGAGATCGTGTACGGGCCGTCCAGGGGGTAGCCGAGGATGATCGCGTCGTCCCCTGCGTCGGCCGGGGCCTGCGCGAACCTCAGGGGCTCGACGTCCAGGTCCGGGACGGCGAGCACCGCCACGTCCACCTCGGGGTCGTAGCTGACCACGCGGGCGTCGAGCTGCCGGAGGCCGCGGGAGGTCTCGATCTCGACGGTGGTCTCGTCCGTCCCGGCGACGACGTGGGCGTTGGTCATCACCCGCTGCGGCGCGACGACGAACCCGGTGCCCTCCAGCTGCCGCTGGCAGGACGGCGCGCGGCCGTGCACCTTGAGCACCCGGTCCCGTACCTCCGACACGATCGGCAGGTTCAGCAGCGCCGGGTCCGGCGGCCCCACCTGCTGGATCGGGGTGGCCTGGAAGGGGCTCAGGACGTCCGGGAAGCCGGAGCGGTCCAGCAGGGTGCGCAGCTCGGCGGGCAGCGAGCGAGCCTGCTCGGGCATGACGGCGTCGACACCCTTGAGGACCTCGGAGCTGCGCACGCTGGCCGCGAGGCCGGGGAAGCTCGCCGACGCCAGCGGCAGGGCCACCAGCCACGCCGCCAGCACCACGGTGATCGCCTGCACGACGGCGCCGAGGGTGGAGTCGACGGTCAGCACGTTCTCGCCGCGGATCCGGTCCCGGATCTTGCGGCCGAAGAACACCCCGATCGTCTCGCCCAGCGCCACCAGCAGCACCACGACGACGATGCTCACGATGATCCGCGTGGTCGGCGCCTGGATGCTGTCCACGAGCAGCGGGGCCAGCCGCACGCCGAGGATCGCGCCACCGAGGACGCCGACGAAGGACAGCAGTGCCACCGCCAGCCCGTGCCGCCAGCCGGAGACGGCCGCGATCAGGGCCAGCACCACCACGACGACGTCGACCCAGCTCACGTTGCCAGCCTCACGTGCCCGCAGCCTCCTGACCGCTATCCGTCCGTGTCGCCGTCGACGACCGGGCGGCCGCCCAGGCCGCGCCCAGCTCGAGGACGCGGTCCTCGGCCCAGGGCCGGGTCCATCCCCCGCGATCCAACAGGGCGGACAATAGGCCCCCGGTGAAACCCCACACGAGGACCCCCGCCACCAGGAACGCCGGGCCGCGGTGCCCGCTCGGGTGCAGCGTGGTGATCCGGTTCGCGGGCTCGGCGAGGTCGGCGACCGGCACCCGCAGGACCTGCGCGGTCTCCGCGTGGTCCACCGCCCGGACCGGGCTCGGCCGCGCCCAGTGGGCGAGCACCGGCGTGACCACGAAACCCGACGGCGGAATGAACAGCTCGGGCAGCAGGGCCAGCGGCACGACGCCCGCGGGCTCGAGCCCGGTCTCCTCCTCGGCCTCGCGCAGAGCGGCGCCGACCGGCCCGCTGTCGCCGGGATCGATCATGCCCCCGGGGAAGGCGACCTGGCCCGCGTGGTTGCGCAGCGTGGCCGCCCGCTCGATGAGCAGCACCTCCAGGCCCGCCCCGCGCTCGGCGAACAGCATCAGCACCGCGGCGCGGTGGGTGGCGTCCGGCGGCGGGGCCAGCCGGTGCCCGCTCAGCTCGTCCGTCGTGGCGCGCGAGACACCGCGCAGCAACGGCTCGAGGACCGGTGGGACCGCCTCCGGGTGCAGGTCCTCGATCACCCGACCAGCCTTCCGACGGCCGCGGCCACCTCGTCCGCCGACGCGAACGGGATCGGCGGGTCCACCCGGACCACCGACCCGTCCGCCCTGACGACGTAGCTGGCCGGGATGGCGGGTGGGACCCGCAGGGCGGCCCGGACCGCACCGTCGGGATCGGTGACCGACGGCAGCCGCACCCCGAGCTCGGTCAGCATCCGCAGCGCCGCGGCGTCCGTGTCCTGGATGTCCACGAGCAACACGGGGACGGCGCCGGGCCGGGCGGCGTACTCGGCGAGCGCGGGCAGCTCCTCCCGGCACGGGGCGCACCAGGAGGCCCAGACGTTGAGCAGCGCGGGGCCTGCGGCCGAGGCGGTGCCGAGGTCCGTGGGGGCACCGTCGCCGAGGCACGGCACCGTGATGCCGGCCAGCGGACCGGCCGCCGCACCCGATCCGGTGGGGCAGCCGGTCAGCGCGGCGCGGGCCCGCAGGTCGGCGAGGTCGACGGCGGCCGCGGGCGGCGCGGCGGCGGGTTCGCGGGGCGCGGGATCGCGCGGCCACAGCGCCACGACACCGACGACGACCAGGACCAGTACCACGAGGGTGCTGACCACCTCGGCGCGCCGACCCCGCAGCGTCCGGAGCGCCGTCTCCCGCGCTGGGCTCACGCCTCGGCCAAGCCCGCCAGCGCGAGCAGGTGCGGCGCCTCCGGTCCCTTGACCAGCTTGGCCGCGGCCACCGGGTCCTCCGGGCCCAGCCCGAAGGACGGGCACTCCATCGCCAGCGTGCACGCCCCGCAGGCCGGCTTCTTGGCGTGGCAGACCCGGCGGCCGTGGAAGATCACGTAGTGCGAGGCCATGGTCCAGTCCCGCTTGGGGATCAGGGCTCCCACCTCGTGCTCGACCTTGACCGGGTCCTCCTCCGCGGTCCAGCCCCAGCGCCGGACCAACCGCCCGAAGTGGGTGTCGACGGTGATGCCGGGGACCCCGAACGCGTTCCCCAGGATGACGTTCGCCGTCTTGCGGCCGATTCCCGGCAGAGTGACGAGATCGTCCAGGTTGCCCGGCACCTCGCCGTCGAACCGCTCGACCAGGGCCGCGCCCAGGCCCATCAGCGCGGTCGACTTGTTGCGGTAGAAGCCCGTCTGCCGGACGTACTCCTCCAGCTCCGTGCGGTCCGCCCCGGCGTAGTCCGCCGCGGTGCGGTAGCGGGCGAACAGCGGCGGGCTGATCTCGTTGACCTTCTTGTCCGTGGACTGGGCGGACAGGATCGTGGCGACGGCGAGCTCGAGGGGGGTCGTGAAGTCCAGCTCGCAGTGCGCGTCGGGATACGCGACGGCGAGGGATCGCAGGATGCGCCCGACCCGACGGGCGCGGCCGATGCTGCTCTCCCCGGCGGCGATGCGCGCGGACAGCTTCGCGACCTCGCGGCTCGTGGGGCGCCGGAGTGTGGTGGTCACGCCCGGGAGACTACGTCCGGGCACCGACACTCCCGGCAGTGGCTCGGGGGTCGACGGTCCGCGACCTCGCAGGCGTGTGAACGGAGAGTGACGAGGCATCGCTGCTGGTAGCGGTCTCGATCGCGCATCGATCACGACACGCCGGGACCCCGGTGCCGCCCGCGCGAGCCCGGTAGGCCATCATCGTCGGTGATATGACTGCGTGGCTGGCCGTTCTCGTACCGCTTCTGGTGATGTTCTTCGCGCTGGGCATGGAGCGCGTCGAGTCCCGGCTGCGGGAGTCCACGCTGCGCCAGGACGAGCTCGACGAGCTGCTCGAACGTCCCCGCCCGGACGAGGTCCGCGCCCTGTTCCGGCAGGGTACGGTCCGCGCGCTGGAGTTGTTCCGGCTGCGTAACCGGGGCGGCAGGCGTTCCGCTCGGCGGAGTAAGGTGTCCTCGTCATAGCCCGTTCGGCCCGCGCTGGTCGTCCGGGTGGGGGCCCGGAGGGTCGCTCCCGCACCCCGAATGCTCCCTTCGAGCACGATGTCTGCGTCACACTGTGCGGATCGACCCCCTAGACTGGCGCGCCGATGATCCCCGCTGACGCCGCGCGGGGTGTGGACGAGGAGCAGGTGTTGTGGACGATGTTCTGATCCGGGCCGGGATCTTCCAGGGCGTGGAGCCGCACGCGGCCGAGGTGCTGGCCCAGGCCCTGGAGCCCGTGGACTTCCCGCGTGGGCACGTCATCTTCAGCGAGGGCGAGCCCGGAGACCGGCTGTACATCATCGCCAGCGGCAAGGTGAAGATCGGCCGCAAGTCTCCCGACGGCCGGGAGAACCTGCTCATGGTGGCGGGCCCCTCGGACATGTTCGGGGAACTGTCCATCTTCGACCCGGGGCCGCGCACGTCGTCGGCCACCACGGTGACCGAGGTCCGTGCGTACAGCATGGACCGTGCGGCGCTGCGGGAGTGGATCGGCAAGCGGCCGGAGATCGCCGAGCAGCTGCTGCGAGTGCTGGCGCGCAGGCTGCGCCGCACGAACAACATGCTCGCGGACCTGATCTTCACCGACGTGCCGGGGCGCGTGGCGAAGTCGCTGCTGCAGCTCGCGCGCCAGTTCGGCTCCCAGGAGTCCGGCCTGCTGCGGGTGACCCACGACCTCACGCAGGAGGAGATCGCCCAGCTCGTCGGCGCCTCCCGCGAGACCGTGAACAAGGCGCTCGCCGACTTCGCGCACCGCGGCTGGCTGCGGCTCGAGGGCAAGAGCGTGCTGATCCTGGAGCCCGAGCGGCTCGCCCGCCGCGCTCGCTAGGAGCCTCGCCGGGAGCGCGGTAAGCCAGGTCTCCACGAAAAAACTGGTACGGGCGTACCAGACTGTGCGATCCTCGTCGGCGTGTCCGTTTCGCTCGCCGACTATCGCTCCGCACTGACCGTGCCCGGCGCCACGCTGCCCGTGGCCTTCTCGGCGCTCGGCCGCCTGCCGATCGCCATGTACAGCTTCGCCACGCTGCTCTACGTGCAGCGTGTCGAGGGCTCGTTCGCGGTCGCGGGCGCGGTGTCGGCGGGTTCGCTGGTCGGGGTCGCGATCGGCTCCGTGGCGCAGGGCAGGCTGATGGACCGGCGCGGTCCGTCGGGCGTACTGCTCGTCGGCGCGGTCCTGTTCACCCTCGGTGCCGTCGGGCTGGTCGCCGCGATCGAGACCGGGTCGCCGCTGCCGCTGATCGTCGGGATCGCCCTGTTCAGCGGGCTCGTGATGCCCGCGATGCCCGCCGCCACCCGCGCGCTGTGGGAGCGGCTGGTCCCGGCGGGCCCTCAGCGCGAGGCGGCCCTGGGCTACGAGGCGATCAGCCTCGAGGTGTTCTTCATCCTCGGCCCCGGCCTCGCGGCGCTGCTGGCGTCCACCCCCTGGCCGGGGACGGGCACCGCCGTCGCCGTGGTGGCGACCGCCGTCGGCGCCGTCGGGTTCGCCCTGACCGCCGCCGTGCGGGCCACCCCGCCCCGGCGCCCGGCCGTCCGCCGCACGTTCCTCGGCGCGATCGGCACCCCCGGCATGCGCACGGCGGCGCTCACCGGACTGGGCTTCGGCCTGGTCGTCGGCGCGGTCGAGCTGGGTGTGCCCGCGGTCGCCACCCAGCACGGCGAGCCGTGGCTCGGCGGCGCGCTGCTGTCGGCGTGGTCGGTCACGTCCGTGCTGGTCGGCGTGCTGTACGGGATGCGACCCTGGCCGCGTGCCCTGCACCTGCGGATGCCGGTGCTGGTCGCCGGGTTCGGCCTGCTGGTGCTGCTGATGTGGGCCGCGGCCTCGTCGCTGCCGATGCTCATCGTCGCGATGCTGCTGGCGGGCGGCCTGATCACGCCGCAGACGACCGGACAGTCGCTGGTGGTCGACGTCGTCGCGGAGCCGGGCACCCAGACCGAGGCCTTCGGCTGGGTCGTCACCGCGATCACGGTCGGTGGCGCCATGGGCCAGTCGGTGGCCGGAGCGGTCGTCGAGGCGTGGGGCTCCGCAGGCGCCTTCGCGGTCGGCGGGTTCGCCGGCGTGGTGGTCGGGATCGTGCTGTGGCTACGCCGCCGCACGATCGAGGGATCATCGTCTGAGGTAGTCCAGCTGGGCGCGCACTGACAGCTCGGCGGCGTCCCAGAGCTGCCGGTCGACGTCGGCGTACACCGTCTCCACGATCTGGCGCGGCGTCGCGTCCTCGGGCAGGGTCCGCAGGGCCTCGCGGACCTGCTCGAGTCGTTGGTGGCGGTGGGTGCGGTAGTGCTTCGCGATCGCGGCGGCGTCCGGCAGCTCGGGGCCGTGTCCGGTGAGGCAGAGCGTGCCGGGCGGCAGGTCGGCATACCAGTCCAGGCTGGACAGGTAGGGCTCCAGCGCGCCGTCCGGATGGGCGATCACCGTGGTGCCGTGGCCGAGGATCATGTCCCCCGCCAGCAGCGGCGGCGGGCCGTCGCCGCCCCGCACCAGGAAGGACGTCGAGTCCGTCGAGTGCCCCGGGGTCGCCACGACGTGGAACTCCAGGCCCGCGGCGGCGACCACCTCGCCGTCGCGCAGGGTCTCGGAGCCCACGGCGGGGTCCAGCGCGTGCACCGGGGCACCGGTCAGCGCGGCGAGCTCCCGGGCCGACCCGCAGTGGTCCAGGTGCCGGTGGGTGATGAGGATGCGCGCGACGGGGCCGTGCCCGACGATCCGCTCGAGATGGTCCTCGTCGCCCTCGTCACCGGGGTCGACGACCACGCAGTCCCGCTCGCCGGGGGCGCGCAGGATCCAGGTGTTCGTGCCCTCCAGCGTCATCGGGCCGGGGTTGTTCTCCAGCAGCACCGAGACGACGGGATGGACCCGGCGCAGGGCGCCGTAGGCGGGCGTCACGAGGCGGCCCGGGTGATCGGGTGCTCCGAGCCGTCCGGCAGGATCACGTGCGTGGCGCCGTCCTGGTCCCGGAAGCGGGGGTGCACCGGGGTGAGGTCGCGCGCCGCGCAGCCGTCCTGGGCCTCGGCGGTCGTGGCGAAGCCCGTGAGATCCCGCAGCGAGAGCAGCGTGGGGGGCATGAGCGTCATCCGTCCCGCCTCGAAGGCGGCCAGCGCGGCCGACGGGTGCCACCACTCCGCCTCGACGGCCTCGGTGGTGTGCGCGTCCGCCTCCTGGCCCGCGGGCAGGGCCGCGAGGAAGAAGAGGGTGTCGTAGCGGCGCGGCTCGTGCGGCGGGGTGACCCAGTGCGCCCAGGGCTGGAGCAGATCGGCCCGCAGGACGTAGCCGGAGTCGACGAGGATCTGCGTGAGCGAGACCGAGTGGTCGGTGAGCTGCTTGCGCCACAACGGGGCCTGCGAGGTCAGTGAGCCGGGCTGGCCCCCGGGCGGACCCGCGAGCAGCACCCCGGACTCCTCGAAGACCTCGCGGACGGCCGCGGACACGGCCTGTCCGGCGACCTCGCGGGTGATCCCGAACCGTTCCGCCCAGTCATCCGGGTCCGGACCGGCCCAGCGCTCGGCGTCCGGGACGTCGGAGGGATCGACACCGCCGCCGGGAAAGACCGTCATCCCGCCTGCGAAGGCCATCTGGCGCACCCGGCGCTGCAGGAAGACCTGCAGGGGCGCGACGCCCGGCGGTGGGGCCGGGTCGTCTCGCAGCAGGAGCACGGTCGCGGCCGGTCGGATCGGCTTGTCGGCGTCGACGGTCACGATCGGACCCTACGTCGTCCGGTGGCGTCGTGAGGGTGAAGCACGCCACCGGGCAGGATGGGCGTGTGGATCTCCTGCGCGTCGGGCTGGTGGGGGCGGGGCCGTGGGCGCGGCAGGTGCACGCGCCCGCGCTGGCCGCGCACCCCGGGATCGCGTTCGCGGGGGTGTGGACCCGGCGGCCCACGGACCTCGCCGCGGCCCACGGGGTCGAGGCCTTCGCGACGTTCGAGGCCCTGCTCGCGGAGGTCGACGCCGTCGCCTTGGCGGTGCCGCCCGCGGTCCAGGGTCCGCTCGCGGTCGCCGCGGCCGAGGCCGGGCGGCACCTGATCCTGGACAAGCCGCTGGCGGACTCGCTGCCCGCGGCGCAGCGGGCCGCGGCGGCGGCCGCGGGCGTCGTCTCGACGACGATGTTCACCTTCCGTTTCCACCCGCCGGTCCAGGAGTTCCTGGCCGGCTTCGCGGGGCCCGCCGACGCCGCCACGACCGCCTCGGCCCGGTATCTGTCCGGGTCGGCGCTGGGCGGGCGGTACGCGGGTTCGGCGTGGCGGCGAGAACGCGGGGCGCTGCTCGACGTCGGGCCGCACGTGGTGGACCTGCTCGACGCCGCGCTCGGCGAGATCGTCGCCGTCGAGTGGGCGCACCTCGGCGAGCCGGACCTGTGGCGGATCGGCCTGCGGCACGTCGGCGGCGCGACGAGCACCCTCGTCCTGTCCCGCGGCATCCCGATCGACCCGTCGGTGCTGGAGGTGACCGCCTACGGCTCGGTGGGCCGCCACCGCCTCACCTCGCGGCCGGACGACCCGACCGCGGGGTACGGCGTGCTGCTCGACGGGTTCCTGGCCGACATCGCGACGGGCCGCACGGACGGGCCGTACTCCGCGGCGCGGAGCCTGCACGTGCAGCGGGTGCTCGCGGAGGTCGAGAGGGTGGTCTAGGACATCCCGCCCATGCGCGGCGGCATCCGCGGAGTCAGGTCGCGGAGACCGAACCGCGGAACGCGTCGCGGTAGGAGCGCGGCGTGGTGCCGGTGTGGGTCAGGAACTTCCGGCGCATCGACTCCGTCGAGCCGAACCCGGTGGCGTGCGCGATCTGGGCCACCGACAGGTGCGAGTCCTCGAGCAGCGTCCGCGCCCGCTCGACCCGCCGTCGTGCGATCCAGGCGGCCGGGCTCTCGCCGGTCTCCTCGCGGAACCGGCGCTCCAGCGTGCGCTGGCTCATGTGCACCTGCTCCGCGATCCGGCCTGCGGTGAGTGGCTCGGTCAGGTGCTCGTCGAGCCAGTCGAAGACCGGGGAGAGCGGGCCGGACGGGCGCGGGCGCGGCTTGGCGTACTGGGCCTGGCCGCCGGTGCGGTGCGGCGGGCTGACCAGCACGCGGGAGACGTCGTTGGCATAGGACTGGCCGTGGTCCTGGCCGAGCACGTACAGGCACAGGTCGGCCGACGCGAGCATGCCGCCCGACGAGAGGATCTGCCCGTCGTCGACGTACATCGCATGTTCGACGAGGTCAGCCTTGGGGAACGCGTACCGGAACTCGTCGGCCAGCGCCCAGTGCGTCGTGACCCGCCGCCCGTCGAGCACCCCCGCCTGGCCCAGCACGAACGCGCCCGCGCACAGCGAGACCAAGCGCGCGCCATCCTCGGCGGCCCTGGCGACGGCGTCGAGGACCGAGGGATCCTGCGGCATCCATGGCGCCTCCAGACCGGGGACGATGACGGTGTCCGCGCCGGTGATCCAGTCCACCGGTTCGAGGTCGGCGATGGTGAAGCCGAGAGAAGAGGGAGTGGGGGCCAACCCGCAGACGCCGATCTCGTACGGCGCCTCGGGCTCGTCGCGGATCTTCGAGAACACCGACGGGCGGCGGCCGAACGCCTGCACCGCCACGGCGAGGTCGAGGACGAACGTTCCGCCGAGGACGATCACGGCCACCCGGTGGCGCGCCAACTCGTACCCCCGTGGCCGGAATCGTGGGAACTCTGGCGCTCAGCGTAGTGCCTGGCCAGGGCGTTGCCCACGATGATCGGCAGATGGAACCGGACACCATCGTCCTCGTACACGGATTCTGGGTCACGCCCCGGAGCTGGGAACACTGGATCACCCACTACGAGGGGAAGGGTTACCGGGTCATCGCACCCGGGTATCCCGGCTTCGACATCGAGGTCGAGGCCCTGCGCGACAATCCACAGGTCATCGTCGACGTCACCGTCCCCGCGATCATCGAGAAGATCGAGGGGATCATCCGCGAGCTGGACCGTCCGCCCATCATCATGGGCCACTCGGCCGGGGGTGCGTTCACCCAGGTCCTGCTCGACCACGGCGTCGGAGCCGCAGGCGTCGCGCTGAACTCCGCGCCCACCGAGGGCGTGAAGGTGGTGCCGTTATCGCAGGTCAAGTCGACGTTCCCGGTGTTGAGGAGTCCGGCGAACCGGCACAAGGCCGTGGGGCTCACGGCAGAGCAGTGGCGCTACGCGTTCACGAACACCTTCACCGAGGAGGAGTCGAACGCGCTCTACGAGCGGTACCACATCCCGGCCAACGGCGGCATCCTGTGGGGAAGCGTGCTGGCCAACTTCCAGCCCGGCCCGCAGGAGACCTGGGTCGACTACCGGAACGACGGCCGCGCGCCCCTGCTGTTCGTGTCCGGCAGCGAGGACCACATCATGCCGCCCGCGATCCAGCGGTCGAACCAGAAGCACTACAAGTCGAACACCGTCA
>Ga0268264_10001980_pt1 | contig 18431 bp, 20 predicted proteins | sample KBSSwiS32_FD_190357 | JGI IMG/M metagenome (GOLD analysis project Ga0268264, IMG submission 190357) | Switchgrass rhizosphere microbial communities from Kellogg Biological Station, Michigan, USA - KBS Switchgrass S3-2 (SPAdes) (version 2) | ecosystem: Host-associated > Plants > Roots >...
CTATCCGTGCAGGCGTCAGCCCAGCCGCCAACTCGAATGCTTGCGACCTTCGCAAGCGACTGCATGGGTTGCAAGGAGTGGAGTGAAGATGCCACCTGCATTCACGTTCTGCGAAACGTCCGTCGTAAAGGCGAACAGGCCTTCGCGCACCTTCGTCTGCCCGACTGCGCTGCGCGGCCGGGCCGAAGCCATGCGCGCAGATTGGCCTCGGCAGGAGATCGTCTATAGCGATGGCGGTGGCGCCGAGCTGATGCGCGTGGCGATCGACCAGATGCCGGTCGGCTTGTGGATGTGGTGAACGCGAGGTAGCCGCTCGGGTCAACTGCTATCGCCGCTTGGGATCATCAGGGGCTTGCATGGGTACAGCGGTCGGCCCAACGACCATCTGCTCTAATTCCTCGAGAAATCCACGTTGCCCGGGCAGCAGCTTTTCGAAGGCTTCGGGCATTGCGAACCATTGCGCCCTGTCGACTTCGGGAAATTGCTGCTGCTTTCCGGAATGCGGCGGCCACTCCATCGAAAATGTGTTGCTCTCGACGCGAGATGCGTCGATCTCGCCGTTGACGGCCCATGCATGAACGAGCTTTCCACTGGGTTGTCGCAACGGTGTCAGCTCGATGAACTCCCCCTCGATCGGCAATCCCGTCTCCTCGCGGAATTCTCGTTGCGCGGTTTCCAGCAGTCCGGCGCCCTCGTCCACTTCGCCTTTCGGAACCGACCACGAGCCTTGATCCCGCTTTGCCCAGAACGGCCCGCCCGGGTGCACCAAAAACACTTCCAGCACGCCCGAAGCGAATCGGTAGACAAGGATCCCGGCGCTGATTTTTTTGCGACTCAACGCTGCTGTCCGGCGTAGATCGCACGCACCGTGTCCATCGTGTCGGCTTCCGATGGTTTCTTGTCCGGGCGATAACCCTTGACACGCGCAAAACGAAGCGCGAGGCCGCCCGGATAGCGCGGGCTGGCCTGCAGGTCGTTGAACGTCACTTCGACGACCAGCTCCGGACGCACGCGCACCGTCCACTCATCGCGCTCGATCTCCCGTTTCAGCAGCTCCTCGGTCTGCCACGCCAGCATCGCATCGGTCATGCCCTTGAAGGTCTTGCCGAGCATGACGAACGCTTCGGTCGCGGGATCGATCGCTCCGAGGTGCAGATTGGACAGCCAGCCACGTCGGCGGCCGTGACCCCACTCCGCCGCCAGCACCACAAGGTCAATCGAATGGCTGCGCTTCACCTTGAGCCACGCCGCGCTGCGCGCGCCGGGTTGATAGGGGACATCCAGTGCCTTGACCATGACGCCTTCGTGTCCACGCGCGACCGCGTCGTCGTAGAAGGCCTGGGCGGCCGTAATCTCACTGGTGACCAGCCTCGGCGTCATCAATTCGGCAGGTAGCGTCGCAGTCAATGCCTCGAAGCGCGCGGAAGCCGGCAGCGGAACCAGATCCTGATCGTCGCGGCGCAGGCAGTCGAAGAAGAATACCGACAGCGGCATTTTCGCCCGCATGGCCTCGATATCGAGCACCCGGCCAAAGCGGCTCATCGTCTCCTGGAATGGATAAGGTGCGCCATTGGGCCGCAGCGCGATGGCCTCGCCGTCGAGAATCAACGCCCGCGTACCGACGTTTCGGACCGCCGACACGATTTCCGGTGCGGCGCCGGTCACGTCGTTGCCCGTGCGCGAGTAGATGCGTACGTCGTCGCCGTCCTTGTGCACCTGGACGCGGGCCCCGTCGAGCTTCCATTCGAGCGCCGCCATCGCGATGCGGCCCATCGCGTCGTCGATGTCGTCAGCCGGCTGCGCAAGCATCGGTGCGAGAGGTTGAAAAAGCGCGATCGCATAGCGGCTCAGGCCGGCTGCACCGCTGGTGAGCGCGGTTGCCGCGACGGTCACGATTCCTCCGGCGACCATGGCCGCTCTGCGCACGGAATCTGCCGGAACGTTCGCGGCCGCGGCCACGGCTTCGATCATCAGACCTTCCAGTGCGCCCTGTCGCAGCTCGCCTTGCAGCAGCCGCACGAGAAATTCCTGTTCGGGCGCAGAGGCGCGCGAGAACAATGCGGACAGAAGCCGGACGCGTTGCGCCAGCGAGCCCGGCCCGCCGGCTTGCGCGATCTGCTCAAGGGTGGCGTCGACCTCGGTCAACGTCAGCGTGGGCTCCGTGGCATTCTGCGCAGGAAGCGCATCGCGGATCAGCGCGTAGCCGATGCCGCTTCGGCCCTGCCGGGTCACGCCGGCGAGGTAGGAAACACCGATCTCGATTTCCGCCGGCGCCAGGCGCCGCAGAAGGTCGGCGATGTGCGCAATTTTCGCGCGCCGCGCGGCGTGCTCGCCGACACGTTGTGACGTACCGACGAGCTCGCCGAGAAGCGTGGGCGCGGGAGCGGATGAATTCGCGGTCACGCGTCTTCGTCGACCTGCTCGAAGTTGTCCCGCCGCGCTAGGCCGAGCGCTTGCGCCTTTCGGCAAGCAGTTTTTCGGCAATCTCGATGTTGCCCTCGACGCCGACCATGTTGGGATTCACTTTCAAAGCGCGCTTCCAGTACTCGATCGCCTTGTCGTACTCCTTCATCTGAAAGTAGATCTGGCCGTAGCCTGCAAGCGCGCCGAAGTGATACGGGTTGCGCTTCATCACCTCGTCGCAGTCGGCCAGCGATTTCTTGAGGTCGCCGGCGAGAAACAGCACCGTGGCACGCTTGTTCCAGCCTTCGGCGAACGCGGGCTTGCGCCGGATGATTTCGGAGTACGTGGCGATCGCCTCCTTGAAGTCGTGCGCCTGAATCGCCTCGGCGCCTTTCGCCATCAGCGCGTCGATCGCCTTGTCGCCCGAGCGGCCCCACAGCACCCACAGTCCCTGCTCGGCGAGCTCCCGTACCATCGGGTCCGCGTCGACGAGATGCGGCCGCAAGACCTTGTCGTCGGCGGCGGTGCCGTTGTTGGCAATCCAGATGACCGCGTCGGCGCGCTGCGCTGCGTCGGCGGCGGCCAGGCCCGCGATCGCTTCGGCGCGGCTCGCGTACGGGCCGGACTGCGCGAAAATGACGGTATTGAAGAGGAGCGCCAGCAACAGCACGATAATGTGTGGCATCGTCGCTACCTTCCGAGTCCGCGACCGGTTTGATTGAAAATGAGCGAATCGCTATGGTAGTCCCTCCCCGGAGCACGCGTCGACTACGTGTTGTCGCGCGCGCCCGGCCGGAATAGGATGGCCGACGTGCGCCCCCATTCATCCAACTTTGACTGGATCGACCAATGAGACGCTTGCTCGTTCTCCCCGCCCTGATGTTTGCGCTGGCTTGCCAGGCGGCCGACCCGATGTACAACGAAACCGCGGACGCGAAAGCGGAAATCAAGCAGGCGCTTGCCCAGGCGAACAGTGCGGGTGTGCCGGTTCTCGTGATCTTCGGCGCCAATTGGTGCGGCGACTGCAAGGTTCTCGACATGGCCATCAAGGAAGGCGCCAGCGCGCCGCTCGTCGCCAAGGAATTCAAGGTGGTCAAGGTCGACGTCGGCAGGTTCGACCACAACGTCGATATTGCGCAGTCCTACGGCGTGCCACTCAAGAAAGGAATACCTGCGGTCGTCGTCCTCTCTCCGAAGAACCAGGTGCTTTACGTAACGCGTGAGGGCGAGCTTGCCGACGCCCGGAAAATGGGCGAGAGCGGCATCTATGACTTCTTCAGGAAGGTCACGCCCAAGCTCAACACCAAGTCCTGACAGGCTGTTGAGAATCGCGCTCTCACCTCACTCTCAGCCTCATCGCGATGCCGGACCCCCTCGCCCGCGCTCCAGTAGGTCGCACTGGTCTCAAGGTTTCCCGCCTGGGCGTCGGCGGGGGCAGTGCATTCAGTCGCGCGGTCGACGACGCAGGGCCATCGCTTCTCGATACGTGCTGGGACGCCGGGCTGCGTTACTTCGACTCCGCGCCGTTGTACGGGGCTGGAACCGGTGAGCGACGGTTCGGCAAGTCGCTGGCGCCGCGTCCCCGCGATGAGTTCGTCCTGTCGACCAAAGTTGGACGGATCGGTCCTGCGGAATTCGACTACAGCACCAGCGCAATTCACCGCGCCCTCGCCGGCAGCCGCGAGCGACTTGGATTTTCCCGCATCGATCTCGTATTGATTCACGACCTTGATCCCGATCTGCTCGGCGAGAGCTTCGAGCGGCGATTCTCCGAGGCGGTCACGGAGGCCGCTCCGGCATTGACAGCGTTGCGTGACGCCGGCTCGATTGGCGGGTTTGGGGTCGGTGTCAAGAACTGGGACGTCTGCCTGCGCTTCGCGCGGGCAGTGCCCGTCGATTGCTTCATGTTGGCCGGCGGGTACACACTGCTGCAGCGCGGCGCGCTGGCAGAATTCCTTCCCTACTGCGTCGCTCACGGCATCTCAGTGCTTGTCGCGGCGCCATTCAACACCGGAATCCTCGCCACGGGCGCGATCGAAGGCGCGCGCTATTACTATCAGCCCGCGGATCCCACGATTCTTGCGCGGACACGGCGGCTGGAATCGGTGTGCGCGCGCCACGGCGTCCGCCTGGCCGCCGCGGCATTGCAGTTTCCGCTGCTTCATCCCGCGGTCGCGAGCGTCGTCGTCGGCCACGAGAGCCCGCACGAAGTTGAACGCAACCTCCAGCTGTTGCGCGACCCCATTCCGCCGGCACTCTGGTCGGACATGAAATCCGAGGGTCTGCTGCCCCATGACGCTCCGGTGGCGGACTGAGAATCCGGTCATCGGATTGGACGTCCGTTATCGGCGCCTCAGGATCGTAAGCTCCGGCCGTCCGCCTGTCGTCTTGCCCGTAATCGGCGGGCGCGGGAGACTGGCATCTCCGGCCTCCACGATCAAGGTGTGCTCGAGCGAATACCAGTGACCTGCCACGTCCGGTGCCGGCGCGGGCCCATTGTCGTGACACACGTAATGTCCGATGAGCGCCTCCGTCACGGCAAACTGTACATCCGTCGCAAGATTGGGGTCGTCGCTCGAATAGACCTGCGAAAATTGCGTCTTGAAACCCGGTTTGTGGATGAGGAAATGGAGGTGCGCGGGCCGCAGGTTGTGGCGCCCCTGCGCACGCAGAAGCTCGCCGACGGGACCGTTGACCGGGATCGGGTAGCCGGCAGGCTTGACGCTGCGAAAGCGGACCAGGCCGTTCGCGTCGGTCGTGAACTTGCCACGTAAATTCATCTCGGCCTGCGCGGGATCCTGGTTTTCGTAGAATCCCTCGGTTGACGCGTGCCAGACGTCCACTTCGGCATCGCTGACGGGGCAGCCGCCCGTATCCTTAACGCACACGCTGACGAATATCGGATCGCCCGGTGTCGGCGAGCGGACGATCGATCCGCCATTTTCGGTGCGCGGCGAGTCCATTCGCCAAAACGGGCCGAGCAGATTCGCGGTCGTCTCGGATCGGCCGTGATCGCCGTTGTTGAGCAGGCAGACGAGCGAAGAAACGCCGAGCGAGCCCGCAATCAGGACCACTTCGTTGTGGGATTCATTGGTGAGCTGGCCAAGCCTCGCGATATACCGGCAAGCCAACTGGAATTCCGCCTCGGTCAGTTTCGCCTCGCCAATGAAGGCGTGCAGATGGCGCACGGCAGTCGACATGATTTCCCGGAACCGGGGATTCGGTGCCCGCTCGATTTCGGCGAGCACCGCGCGCGTAATGTCGCTTGGCTTGTCGATGATCACGGATGGTTGCCTTTCGCTGATTTCATTTCCGATCCGACGTCCTGCTCAGCGCCCCTTCCATTCGGGCTTGCGCTTCTCGGCAAACGCCTTCGGACCTTCGATGGCATCCTCGCTCGCCAGCATGCGCTCGGCGGCCGAATAGCGTTTGTTCATCGCCGAAGCAAGATCGGGCTCGTCAAGGCTTTGCAGCATGACCTGCTTGGAGGCCTGCAGCGAGAGCGGAGCGCATGCAAGCAATTCATTCGCGAGCGCGCGTGCCCGTGGCATGAGCTCGGCAGCGGGAACAACGTCATTGACGAGCGCCATGTTTCGTGCCTGCACGGCAGAGACGCGCCTAGCCGTGAGTATCAGCCACATTGCATGCTTCAGCGGAAGATCACGCGCCAGGCGCTGCAATGCGCCGCCGCCAAGCGCGGCGAGCCCGACGCGCGGCTCGGTGAGGCCGAATTCCGCATGGTCCGCCGCCAGCGCGAGATCGCAAGCGGCGAGGATCTCGACGCCGCCGCCGAGGCACAAGCCGTTCACCGCCGCAATGACCGGCTTCCACAAGTCATAGCGCATCGTGATGCCGGCAAAACCTGTCGGCGGCTTGTCGTGGTTCTGCGTCGCCGCCAGCGCCTTGAGATCGGTTCCCACGCAAAACGCGCGGTCGCCGGCACCCGTGATGATCGCGACGCGCAGATCGGGATCGGTGGCATATACGTCGAAGGCGTGCGCGAGCTCGTAATGTCCCTCCGGGTGCAGCGCATTCAATACCTCCGGACGATTGATGGTGATCGTCGCGATGGCGCCATCGCGCTCGAAGCGACAATACTTGAAGGCTTCGGTCGACATCGCGTCGTCAGTACGTTGCGCGCCCGCCCGACAGGTCGAATGCAGCGCCGGTGGAAAAGGTGCACTCCGGGCCCGCGAGCCACGCGACCATCGCGGCGATCTCGTCGATCTTCAGGAACCGTCCCATCGGGATCTTCGCTTTCATCGCGGCGATGTACTCCGGCGTCATCTCGCGGAAGAGCTCGGTTTCGGTAATCACCGGCACGATGCAGTTCACCAGGATGCCGGCATCGGTCAGCTCCTTGGCGAGCGCCTTGGTGAAGCCAATCACGCCTGCCTTCGAGGCAGAGTACGCCGCGATGCTGGCATTCCCCTCCTTGCCTGCGATCGACGCCACGTTGACGATGCGTCCCTGGCCGGCAGCACGCATATGCGGCACGACCGCACGGCAGCAGTAGAAGACGCCGCTGAGATTGACCGCCAACACCCGGTCCCACTCGGCGAGCGGATACTCCCAAACTGGCATCACAGGGCCGTTTACGCCCGCATTGTTGATGAGGATGTCGACGCGCTCCACGGTATTGAGTGTGGCCGCAAATGCGCGCTCGACCGAACCGAAGTCGGACACGTCGGCGACGTGCAGCGCCGCCGGGGAAAAACCGGCGGCTTCCGCGTCGAAGCCCTGCACGTCGCGGTCCCAGATCACTACCCGGCAACCGTCCGCCGCCAGACGGGCGGCGATACCGAGCCCGATTCCCCGCGCCCCGCCGGTCACGACTGCGACCTGGCCATCCAATCGCTTTTTCATGCGACAACCTTCGAATTGCCCCCCACCTACTTCGCCGGTGCCGGCTTCAACGTTTGCACGACCTCCGAGCGCCCATTCGCGACCTTGACAATGAAGCTCTCGCGATCGAGATCGCCCTTCTCATCGTAACGTACATCGAAGAGCACGCCCGGATATTGCGCCGCCGAGATGGTCGCGCCATGCATCGCCTTTGCAAAGGCCTTTTGATCCAGCTTGCCCACCTTGTCCTGCACCGCCTTGATGGCATGCATGCCGGTGTAGCCCTTCATCGCATTGTGGTCCGGGCGCGTCTTGTACTCGGCTTCGTACTTTTTCACGAACGCCTGCACCGTCGGGTTCGGAGCATCGGCGGTGAGACCAACGTGCGCAACGACGCCGTTCGCCGCCTCGCCCGCGAGCTCGATCACCTTTTCGTTGGTTAGCGTCGATTCCCCGACGATCGGCTTGTCGTAGCCCTGCTTGCGAAGCTCGCGCAACGCGCGCGCCGACTCTTCCTCGTTCGTGTACACGAAGAGCGCGTCGGCATTCGACTGCTTGACCTTGAGCACGGGGCCGGAGAAGTCGACTTGTCCGGGGTCGCTCGAGATGTCGGCTACGACCTTGACGCCGCGACCTTCGAGCGCCTTGACGATCGCATCGCGACCGCCCTTGCCGAAGTCGTTGTTCACATAGATCACGGCGACGGTTTTGGCCTTGACCGTCTCCTGCAGATAGCGTGCGACCTTGGGCATCGCCGACGCCTGGGTGAACGAGCACCGAAAGACGTACAGATTGCCCTGCTCGGTGATGGCAGCGGCCTCTCCTCCGATGATGTTGGGGACCTCGGACTTGCGCGTCTCGTTCATGCTGACGAGGATCGACCCGGAGAAGACGGGGCCGATGACCACATACGCCTTTTCGTCGACCGCTTTTTGCGCCAGCGCCTTCGCGACGCCAGGATTGGTCTGCGTGTCGTAGGACGAGTACACGATCTTGTTCCCGGCGAGTCCGCCAGCGGCATTGATCTCCTTGACTGCGAGCTTCACGCCGTTGTCGAAGTTGGTTCCGGCCGTCGCGCCGGTACCGGACAACTCGACCAAACCTGCAATGGGCACCGTCTGTGCCGCCACGAAAAACGTGGCTGCGGCGAACGCGATGCCAATGACCAATTTCCGAACTGGGTGATGCATGATTTCCTCCACGGGATTTTGAAATGCGCGAATGCCGGACTCCGGAGGCGCTCGCGCGGTAATTGGACATGACCGTGGACGTGACGATAGTCATGCAGGCCGATATTGTCGATGCAATGGACACAATGTTGCCCATTGAGCCACGCAATAATGAGGCCGCCCGCCCTTGCGGCGGCGGCCAAACGAGTTGCTTGCGCTAGGACTTGTGAACGGCGGAGTTGGCGCCGCGCACCGTGTGCTGGAGGAACAGCGTGGCGATCACGCCGCGGAGCCAGCGGTTCCCCGGATCCTGGTGATAACGCGCGTGCCAGTGCTGCTTGACCGTGAACGTCGGAACCGGGATGGGGCACGCGAAGACACGCAGGCCGCCCATCTTCGCAAGCGTCTCCCCGATGTGCCGCGGCAGCGTGACGATGAGGTCGGTCGTTGCCACGATGCGAACGAGCCCGAGAAAACCGGGTAACTCGAGGACGACCTTTCGCTTGATGCGGCGGCTGGCCAGGGCCGCCTCGAGCAACTGGTAGCCGGTGCCCGCGGCCACGATGATGTGGGCCTCTTCCTTGAACATCTGCAGCGTCAGCGTCTTGCCGATGCGCGGATGCGATGCATTGGCGAGGCAGACCCAGTTTTGCGGGAACAGCGTTTGCTGGTAGATCCCGGATTCGAGCGACGGAATGTATCCCAGTGCCAGGTCGGCCTCACCTGATTCCAGCGCGTGCGCCGTGTTGCTGTCGATACCCGCCGCCTCGAGCCGCACCTCAGGCGCAACGGCGCGAACGTGTGCCAGGAGCTCCGGTAGTAGCGTGATGTGGCTCGCGTCGGTCATGCAGATGCGAAAGTGGCGCTGCGCGGTAGCCGGCACAAAGGTCGACTCCCATACCGACAGCCGCCGCAGCGACTCCAGAATGTCGCGCGCCTGGCTGATCAGCACGTCGGCTTGCGGGGTCGGCTGCATGCCCATAGGCGTGCGCACGAATAGCGGATCCCGCAGTTGGCGGCGAAGCTTCGCCAGCCAGATGCTGACGGTAGGCTGGCTCTGTCCGAGGAGGTCTGCCGCGCGCGTAACGCTGCGCGTCGTGTACAGGACGTCGAACAGCTGCAGCAGCTTGAGTTCGAGCAGCGCGGGAGCGCCATCGGCCGACTTGGTCATTGCGCCACGCAATATACACATGTTCCCCATTGCATGTACAGCATGTCGTCACCCTCCTATCATCCTGTCGGAAGCAGTCAACCGAGGTTGCGCTGCAATACATGGAGAGCAGTTGAAGATCTATTTTCTCGGCGCAGGTGCCTTGGGTTGCGCGATCGGCGGCACGCTGGCGGCCGCGGGCTCGGACGTCACGCTCATCGATCGCTACCAGGCGCACGTTGACGCGATCAACCGCGACGGGCTGTTCATGAAGGACGGCGAGACCGACCGCGTGGTCAAGGTGAAGGCCGCGACCGATAGCCGCGGCCTGCCTGCCGCCGACCTGGTGATCGTGCTGGTCAAATCCTTCCACACTCGCGAGGCCATCCTGTCGGCGCTCCCGATCGTCGGCAAACACACCGCGGTCATGTCGCTGCAAAATGGCCTCGGCCACGAGGACATTCTCGTCGAGGCCGTGGGCGTTTCGCGCGTACTTGCGGGCAAGACCTATGTCGGAGGCGTGCTGCTCAGCCCCGGCCACATCATCGCCGGGACACGCGGCAAGCGCACGATCATCGGTGAGCTCGACGGCGCGATCGGCGCCCGCGTGACCGCCATCGCCGAAGAATTCGAGCGCGCCGAGTTGCCGACCACGGTGAGCGACAACATTGTCGGCACCATGTGGGACAAGTTGCTGATCAACGTCGCCACCGGCGCATTGAGCGGCATTACCGGCCTGACCTATGGCGGCCTCTATGCGGTGCCCGAGATCGAAGCCTGCGCCATCGCGGCGGTGACCGAGGCGATGGCGGTGGCGCGTGCCGCCGGCGTGAAGCTCTCGATTCAGAATCCGCGCGACGCCTGGGTGATGGCCGCCGAAGGACTGCCGGAAGAGTTCCGCACGTCGATGCTGCAGAGCCTGGAGAAAGGCTCGGTCACCGAGATCGACTTCATCAACGGCGCCGTGCTGCGTGCCGGCAAGCGCCACAACGTGCCGACGCCGGTCAACCACGCGCTGGTGGCGGCGATCAAGGGCATCGAATACCGGATGGCGCACGCATGAGCGCCGCCGGGCCGTCCCAAGGCGCTAATCGCGCCCCCTCCGGGGGCAGCGCCGCGGCGACAGCCGCAAGCGTGGGGGTCCCATGAGTAAAGCAGCGAAAGCATACGTCGAGCATGTCGCGATCTGGGTGCGCGACATCCACTGGCACATCCGCTTTTTCCACGACGTGCTCGGGATGACGATGCGCGAAGTCGAAGGTACGCTCGACGATCCGAAACAGTACTGGACGCTGGGCGGCATGCAGTTCATCGCCAAGCCCGATTTCGATGGACCCGAAGGACGCCTCGGTCACCTCGGCGTGATGTGTGACGACCTGGAGGCTGCGCTCGCTGCCGCCGAGGTGTTCGGCGTGACGGAAATGGCTCAGGGCCGAAATTGGCTGCGCTTGCCGGATGGCCTGACCGTCGAACTGATCCAGGCGAGCCCCGGCGCCGTCGCGCAGGCGCTGGCCGTCAACGCGCGCGCATAGAGGGAAACGACACATGAGCACGGAGAAGTACTGGGACGATGCCAAGGTCGGCGACGAATGCGTGAGCCCGACGTTCACCGTCACCGAAGCCCACATCAACACGTATGCCGATCTCACGGGCGATCACACGCCCGTGCACATCGACGAGGCGTACGCCAAGACGACGGAGTTCGGCACGCGCGTCGCGCACGGTTTGCTCGGCCTTTCGCTCGCCGACGGGCTGAAGACGCAGAGCGAATACCGATTCCTGCCCGGCATGTCGCTCGGCTGGACGTGGGACTTCGCCGGCCCGATCAAGATCGGCGACACCGTGCGCGTGAAGTTCCGCGTCGGCAGCATGCGCCCGTCGAAGAGCAAGCCCGGCTGGGGAATCGTCGTGCTGCCCTCGGAGCTCATCAACCAGCGAGGCGAGGTGGTCCAGAAGGGCGAGCACCGTCTGATGGTTCCGCGCCGCCCGCAAACCAATACCTGAAAGTCAATTCAATGTCCGTTCAAGCCCTGCCGCTCACCGGCATCCGCGTCATCGACTACAGCCATTTTCTCGCCGGCCCCCACATGTCGCGCTGCCTGAGCGCAATGGGCGCCGAAGTAATCAAGGTGGAGCGCCCGACGGCCGGCGATCCCGGCCGCGCCAGCCCGTGGATGGTCGACGGCCAGAGCGGCTATTACTTGCAGCAGAACATGGGCAAGGAAGGCTTGTGCGTGAACCTGAAGGATGCGCGTGGCCTTGAGCTCTTGCACAAGCTTGTCGCCGACGCCGACGTGTTCGTCGAGAACTACCGCCCCGGCGCGCTCAACAAGCTGGGCCTGGGTTATGCGGAGTTGAGCAAGCTGAACCCGCGTCTCGTGTACTGCTCGGTGTCGGCGTACGGTCATACGGGACCCGATGCGCAGCGCGCGGGGTTCGGCCTCATTGCCGAAGCGAAGAGCGGTGCGATGTCGTTGATCGGCGTGCCTGGTGAACCGCCGCCCCTCTTCCGCATGCCGATCGCCGACATGTACGCCGGCATGCACGGCGTAGCGGCCATCTGCGCGGCGCTGTATGGCCGCGTGACGAGCGGCCGCGGCCAGCACATCGACATCGCGCTCTACGACTGCATGGTGTCGATGCACGACTTCGCCGTGCAGTCGTACACGATGAGCGGAGGCACAGAAGTGCCGGTCCAGACCGGGCATGACCTGCCGCAGAGCACGGTGTACGGCGTGTTCCCGGCGCGCGACGGCTACCTGGTAATCGCCGCGCAGGTGGACGATGCATGGAAGCGCTTCGCCCGGCTGATCGGCGGCGATGCTTACGCGGCCGACACCCGTTTGCACGAGTCGGTGGGTCGCAATGCCCATCGCGAGGAGATTCTCGCGAAGGTCCGCGCGTGGACGATGGCGCAGTCCTCCGTCAAGGCCTGCTGCGCGGCGCTCGATGCCGCGCAGGTGCCGGCGGCGCCCGTGCAGCGGATCGACGAAGTCGTCGCCGATCCGCAGGTCGCGGCGCGCGGCATGATCATCGAGCAGGATCATCCACTGCTCGGCAAGATCCGGTTGCCCGACCTGCCCTTCCGCTTTTCCGATTGCGATACGTCACCGCGCAGCGTGGCACCTTTGCTCGGCCAGCACAACCGCGATATCGCCGCGCGACTCGGTTATTCGAGCGCCCAGATCGACACGATGGTGACCGACGGCGTGCTCTATGCCGAATCCGCGGTCGAACAGTTAGCCGCGGCCTGACGGGAAATCATCATGACCGACCGCTACGCCGTGATCGGCAATCCCATCGGCCACAGCAAGTCGCCGCTGATTCACGGTACCTTCGCGAAGAGCACCGGCCAGGATCTGGAGTACATCGCGATCGAAGGCCCGCTTGACGGATTCACGGCCGCCGTCGCCGCGTTTCGTACCGGAGGCGGCTACGGCATGAACGTCACCGCGCCCTTCAAGCTGCAGGCATTCGAGCTTGCCACGGACCGCCTGCCGCGGGCGCAGCTGGCGCGCGCGGCCAACTGCCTCAAGTTCGAGTGCGACCGCATTCTCGCCGACAACTTCGACGGCGTCGGTCTCGTCAACGACATCGAGCGCAACCTCGGCGCTACGCTCGCGGGCAAACGAGTGCTGCTGATGGGCGCAGGCGGCGCGGCACGCGGCGCGCTCCTGCCCTTTCTCGAGCAGCACCCGGCAGGGCTGGTGATCGTGAACAGGACTGTCGCCAAGGCGTACGCGCTGGCGGCGGAAGTCGACGCGAATGACGGCGTCGTCGGCTGCGGATACCAGGATCTCGGCGACCAGCGATTCGACATCGTGGTGAACGCGACTTCGGCGAGCCTTAAGGGTGAATTGCCGCCAGTCTCTCCGGGCGTATTCGGCGACAACGCGCTTGCCTACGAGCTGGTGTACGGCAAAGGACTGACGCCGTTCCTGAGGCTCGCGCGCAACGCCGGCGTCAAGCGACTGGCCGATGGCGTGGGCATGCTGGTGGAACAGGCCGCCGAAGCCTTCACGTGGTGGCGTGGTGTCCGTCCCGACACGCGGGCCATGATCGACAAGCTGACCGTGCCGCTGGTATGAGCTGGAATTGATCGTCGCGGGCGACGCGTTTACAACAGCCCGCGACCCAGGGAGGAGCAATCGTGAACCGAATGATCGATGGGTACTGCCGCGTGCTCGACGCGCTGATTGCACTGTTGCTGGCGGCGATGGTCGTGCTCGTGTTCGGCAACGTGGTGCTGCGCTACGGCTTCAACTCGGGCATCACGGTGTCCGAGGAATTGTCGCGCTGGCTGTTCGTGTGGATGACCTTCCTCGGCGCCATCGTGGCCATCAAGGAGCACGGGCATCTGGGCACCGACTTCCTTGTGTCGCGGCTCGGCATCACGGGCAAGAAAGCGTGCCTCCTCACGGGGCAGGTCCTGATGCTGTACGCCACCTGGCTCCTGTTCGCGGGTAGCTGGGCGCAGGCGCGCATCAACTGGGACGTGCAGGCGCCGGTCACCGGCGCGTCGGTTGCGATCTTCTACGGCGCAGGTGTGGTGTTCGCGGTTTCGGCCGGTCTCCTGCTGCTGCGCGAGCTCTGGCGCACGTTGACGGGCAAGCTGGCGGACAGCGAGTTGGTCATGGTGCAGGAATCCGAAGAGACGGCGCAGGTCCAGGACCTGCATCTCGACCAGAACAAGACGTACAAGCAGTGAGGCGGCGCACATGACCGTCGCCATCTTCCTGGGTTCGTTGCTTGCCGTCATGGCGCTGGGCGTGCCCATCGCCTATTCGCTTTTGCTGTGCGGCGTCGCGCTGATGTGGCACCTCGATCTGTTCGACGCGCAGATTCTCGCGCAGAACGTAATCAATGGCGCCGACAGCTTCCCGCTGCTGGCCGTACCCTTCTTCATGCTGGCCGGCGAGATCATGAATGTCGGCGGGCTGTCGCGCCGCATCGTAGACCTGGCGTTGGCGCTGGTGGGTCACTTTCGCGGCGGGCTTGGCTATGTCGCCATCGTTGCCGCCTGCCTGCTCGCCGCGCTGTCGGGCTCAGCCGTCGCCGACACTGCGGCGCTCGCGGCGCTGATCCTGCCGATGATGGTCAATGCCGGCCACGACAAGGCGCGCGCCGGCGGGCTCATCGCGTCGGCCGGCATCATCGCACCCGTCATTCCGCCTTCGATCGGCTTCGTGATCTTCGGCGTCGCGGCCAATGTCTCGATCAACAAGCTGTTCCTGGCCGGCATCGTCCCCGGCCTTCTGATGGGTGTCTCGATCGCCGTTGCCTGGTGGTGGGTCGCCAAACGCGAGAACGTCACGCCACCGAAGCGCGCGAACAGGAAGCATGTCCTTGCGTCGCTGCGCAGTTCCGGCTGGGCGCTGTTCCTGCCGGTGATCGTGATCGTCGGCATGAAGATGGGCGTGTTCACGCCCACCGAAGCCGCCGTGGTGGCCGCAGTCTATGCGCTGTTCGTGGCGACCGTCGTCTACCGCGAAATGAAGCTTTCGCAGATCTACGAAGTCTTCGTGAGCGCCGCCAAGACCACGTCGATCGTCATGTTCCTCGTGGCCGCGGCGATGGTCTCGTCGTGGCTCATCACGGTCGCCGACATCCCCAGCCAGATGATCAAGCTGCTGGAGCCGTTCATGGGCAACCAAACGCTCCTGCTGCTGGCGATCATGGTGCTGGTGATGGCGGTGGGAACGGCGATGGACATGACGCCCACGATCCTGATCATGACGCCGGTCCTCATGCCGGTGGTAAGGGCGGCGGGCATCGACCCCGTGTACTTCGGCGTGCTGTTCATCATCAACAACGCCATTGGCCTGATCACGCCCCCCGTAGGCACCGTGCTCAACGTGGTGGCCGGCGTCGGCAAGATGAGGATGGACGACGTCACGCGCGGCGTACTGCCGTTCATGGTCGCCGAGTTCGCAGTCATGTTCCTGATGGTGTTCTTCCCGTGGCTCGTCACCGTGCCGGCCAGGTGGCTCGCGAATTGACTTCACCAACGATCCTCGTCCCCGTTTCTCATCTGTTTTCCCAAGGAGGCCCACGATGACTCACTTCAAACGTTGTTTCGCACTGATCGCCACTGCGGCGATTTTCCTGGCCACGACAGCGCATGCGCAGGTGCAGGAGCGCACCGTCAAGTTCGCCACGCAGAACCCCAAGGGGCACCCGATCGTCTCGGGCATGGAAAAGTTCGCGGAGATCGTCACCGCGAAAAGTGGCGGCAAGATCAAGATCATGCTGTTCCCGGGCGGCGTGCTGGGCGGCGATGCGCCGAACGTTTCGGCGCTGCAGGGTGGCACGCTCGACATGGTCTCGCTGAACGCGGGCATCCTCGCCTCGCAGCAGAAGGAGTTCGCGATCTTCGACTTTCCGTTCATGTTCGCCACGCCGCAGGAGGCCGACGCGGTCGTCGATGGCCCCTTCGGCAAGATGCTGCTCGCCAAGCTCGACGACAAGGGCATCCACGGACTGGGTTACTGGGAGCTCGGCTTTCGCAACATCACCAACAGCAAGCGTCCGATCGTGAAGGTGGAAGACATAGCGGGCCTCAAGCTGCGCGTGATTCCCAACGCGATCAACGTCGACTGGGTCAGCGCGCTGGGCGCCAACCCGACGCCGATGGCCTTCCCCGAGGTGTACGCGGCGATGGAGCAGAAGGCGATCGATGGCCATGAGAACCCGTTCACCGTGATCAACGCCAACAAGCTGTACGAAGTGCAGAAATACCTCGCGATCACCAATCACCAATACAACCCGCAAGCGGTCATCGTCAGCAAGAAGCTCTGGGATACACTATCCAACGACGAGAAGAAGATTCTCTCGGACGCGATGGCCGAGGCGGTCAAGTATGAGCGACAGGTCTCGCGTGAACAAGCCAACGTCGCGCTGGAAAGCCTCAAGAAAAATGGCATGCAAGTCACGGAGTTCAATGCCGCCGAGATGGCGAAGTTTCGCGATAAGATGAAGCCTGTGATCGACAAGCACTCGGCGATCGTCGGTGCCGACACCGTCGCGGCGCTGCAGGCCGAGCTCGCCAAGCAGCGCAAGTAGTCAAAAGAGACCTCCTATGATCCGCGGCACCACCACCCTCATCGCGCATATCGGCTATCCGACCGCGACCTTCAAGGCGCCGATGGTCTACAACCCGTATTTCGAGCAGGCCGGCATCGATGCGGTGGTGGTGCCGATGGGCGTCAAGCCCGACGACTATCCGGATTTCCTGCGCAATCTATTCAGCCTCACGAATATTCGCGGCGCGCTGATCACGATGCCGCACAAGGTGACTACCGTGGGCCTCATGGATGAAGTGACGCCCACCGCGAAGGTGGCGGGCGCGTGCAACGCCGTGCTGCTTCGCGAGGACGGAACGTTGCTCGGCGACATGTTCGACGGCGCCGGGTTCGTGCGTGGGATCCAACGCAAGGGGTTCCAAACCGCTGGCGCTCGCGCACTGGTCGTCGGGTGCGGCGGCGTCGGCTCCGCCATTGCCGCATCGCTGGCCGCGGCCGGCATCGCGGCGATCGGACTGTTCGATGCCAATGCCGCATCGGCCGACGGTTTGGCCGATCGCCTGCGCAGGCATTACCCTGCGTTGCAAGTCGTAACCGGCTCCAACGATCCGGCCGGCTACGATCTCGTAGTGAACGGGACGCCGATGGGCATGAACGAAGGCGACCCGTTGCCGGTGGACGTGTCGCGCATCGCGCCTTCTACTTTTGTCGGCGAAGTCGTGATGAAGCAGGAGATGACGGGCTTCCTGCGCGCCGTCCAGGCGCGCGGATGCCGCTTCCAGGTGGGAACGGACATGCTGTTCGAGCAGATCCCGGCGTATCTCGAGTTCTTCGGTTTCCCGACGACGACGCCGGAACACTTGCGTTCGGTGGCCAAGCTCAGCTACTGAAGTTGAGCGAGCCGGGGTCGTGGTCGGCGACCCGACGTCGGTGATACAGTGGACGCCGGGATACGCAAAGGAATCCAATGCACAATCGACTCCGCGTCGGCCTCGTGGGCGCCGATGCTTCCGGCCAGGGCTGGGCGCCGCTGTCGCACTTGCCAGCGTTAAAGCTGCTCCCGGAATTCGAGCTCGCCGCCGTCTGCACCAGGAATGCAGACACGGCGGCCGCAGCGGCTACCAAATACGACGTCGACCGCGCGTTCCACGACTACAGGACGATGTTCGCGGAACGCGACCTCGATCTGGTTTCGGTCGTGGTCAGGGTGCCTAATCATCGCGAGGTCGTCATCGCGGCGCTGAACGCGGGCAAGAACGTGTATTGCGAATGGCCGCTCGGCGCCAATCTCGGCGAGGCCGAAGAGATGGCGGCGCTCGCGACTCGCAAGGGCGTACACGCGATGATCGGGCTGCAGGCGCGCGGCGATCCGACGCTGCGCTATCTGCGCGAGCTGGTTGCCGACGATTATCTCGGCGAAGTGCTCGCGGTCAACATGACGATGTTCACGGGCGGCGTGCTCGACCGTCCCCAATCGCGGATCTGGGACCGCGACACGACCAAAGGCGTCTCCGCGCTGACCGTGCGCGGCATCCACACCATGGACGTGATGTGCTGGTGCCTCGGCGACTTCGTCGAGGTGTCGGGCAAGGTGACGACGCAGGTCAGGCAATGGCGCGTGCTCGAGACCAACGAGATGGTGGACGTCGACACGGCGGACAACGTGCTGGTCAACGGCCGCCTGCAATCAGGCGCCATCGCGTCGGTGCACGTCGGCACCGTTCCGTACAACGCTTCAGGCTGGCGCATGGAGATCTACGGCCGCAAAGGCACGATCCGGGCGACGTCGAAGGGATCGCCGCAACGGGACGCCAACACCTTGCTCGGGGCCCACAACGGCGG